>Ga0307426_1000466_pt1 | contig 27945 bp, 24 predicted proteins | sample SalMarWE160340MG_FD_202165 | JGI IMG/M metagenome (GOLD analysis project Ga0307426, IMG submission 202165) | Salt marsh sediment microbial communities from the Plum Island Ecosystem LTER, Massachusetts, United States - WE1603-40 | ecosystem: Environmental > Aquatic > Marine > Intertidal zone >...
GAGTTATGATGCAAATCCAAGGTGAATAACACAGATTTGCTCTATTAATAATACTTATTTCATTTCCAATATTCAGTTTTATAACAAATTATTTAAGGGGAAATAGATGGAATTTGGATTTAGTTCATTAATGAATTTAGCAAAAATTAAAAAAAATGTTAAACGAAAAAGAATTTCCAGTTATAATATACGTGGCACCAATAATGATAATATAATAATTAATTCAAAAAGAAAATTTGAATTATGCTATATCCAAAGTTCTGGAATTATAAAGCATATCTGGATAACTATTGGTACTATAGATCCTGATCCATACTATTTAAGAAAAATATTAATCCGGATGTGGTGGGATGATGAGATTAATCCTTCAATTGAATGTCCTATAGGGGATTTTTTTGGAATTGGTCATGCTCAATCTGTAAATTTTTGGAGTTTGCCTCTTTCTATGAGTCCTCGGGAAGGAAAAGGATTTAATAGTTTCTGGCCAATGCCTTTTTCTAGAAGTGCTAGAATTGAAATAGAGAACGAATGTGACACTTCTTTGATTTTTTATTACTATGTTGATTACGAAGAATATTTAGAATTGGATTCTGATTTAGGGAGATTTCATGTACATTGGAATCGCGAGAGTCTATGTAAAGGAAATGATTATAGTTTGAAAAAACCACAACGATGGCTTAAACGAAATAAAACTCATGAAGACGACTATATTCTTTTAGAAGCTGAAGGTGAAGGCCATTATGTTGGTTGTCATTTAGATATTCATAATCTTTATGTTACTAATGAAGAAAATTGGCCAGGTGAAGGCGATGACTACATAGAAATTGATGATGGTGAGATTATCCTATATGGAACTGGAACTGAGGATTATTTTTGTACAGCATGGGGTCCTTCAGAGTATTATTGTTCTCCTTATTTTGGAATAACAATGCCAGGAGGAAACAACTGGAGTGGGAAGATTTCATATTATAGGTATCATATAGAAGATCCTATATATTTTCATAAAAATATTAAAGTTAAAATGGAACATGGTCATGCAAATCAACGTTCAGATGATTGGTCTTCTACAGCATATTGGTATCAAACAGAACCTCATAAAGAATTTAAACCACTTTTACCAGTAGAAGAAAGAATACCACGAGAAGAACCTAAAGAAATTAAACCACCTAATTAAAATAATTCCTTCTTATCTTTATTTTTCAAGGAAATACTGTATTCAATCCTATCTAACCATTCAATTACTAAAGAATTAAATAATTTCGCTTTTTCTATTTGTAGATTATGACCTGCTTGGTCAAGAATAGCAAAAGTAGCGATAGGATAATTCTCAATTATTTCCCAAGCATCACGATATCCAACTGTTTTATCTTGTCTCCCTAAAAGAAATAAGGTCGGTTTATCATAAATTTTTAAAAGTTGATCAACCTCGAAAGAAAATTTATAATTATCTGGAAATATTTTATCTAAAAAACTTTGATCTGCAATTTTCACCCCAGAAAAGACTTCATCTCGATATCTCTCCCAAGTATCTTCACTATGAATTACTAAAGATTCTTTTAATTCTTCAGCATCTGAGGGACTTAAACCAGAAATTAACTCAGGGTTCTTTATTAAAATCCTAAAATCCTTAGGTAAATCTCGTTTTTCTGGTTGAGGTATTATAAGAGGACAGATAAATAAGATACCATCTATAAATTCAGATCGTTTTAAAAGAATACCTCTTGCTAAATAACATCCATAAGATTCGCTAGCAATTATGAATTTTTGATTAGGAATAATCTTATCAATAAATTCTAAAATAATTTCGAGCATTTGATCTGAATTTTTTAACCATTCTGGTCCGGCAGTTTTCCCCATTCCTGGTAAATCAAAATAAATACGACTATAATAATCTCTTTTTTGAAAAATAGGTTCCATACATCCCTTCATTAGACGGTGATCCGGTACAAATCCATGAATCATAAGAATTGGATGTCCTTCGCCATAAATTTCATAATAAATTTTTATATTTTCAAGATCACATTCCATTATATAATCAATTCTATTGCATTTATATTATGAAAACTCTTTATATTAAAAAAAAAATAAGAATAAGAGATTAAATCTTTTCTTTTTCTAATCTCGCTATTCTTTCTTGATGTAAAATTTTTAATTGTTGTTGTTGCTCAATGAAAACTTCATGATTAATTGGGAAGAATACAAAAACCAACAATCCTAGCAACGCTCCAAGAAGAGGCACGAATCCTACTAATGCTCTTAAACCTAAAAGTGCGGTCGGTGATTGGGTCTCTGCGTTTGAGTCAAAACCTGTTAAAAGTCCTACAATTATTAAAGTTATTCCTGAAAAAACCAACGATAATCTAGCAATTAATGTTAAAATTCCATTGTATGACGCTTCTCGTCTTTTATTAGTTTTTAATTCATCATAATCTATTGCTGTACTAATAGCGGGTTCAGTCATAAGCATACCAGCAGCTCCGAGACCAGGAAAAATTGTAACAACAATTAGTATAAAAAAATCATTTATAAGAAACAATGGCCATATTCCTAAAGAAAATATAATCATTGCAAGGAGTAGTCCGTATTTTGGTCCCTTTTTAGCATATATATACCTCCAAAAAGGTATGCTTATAAGGATTCCTATTGCTACTCCTGCAGCAGCAACACCTACTAAACCTTCATCTACTCCAAGAATAAATTTGGCATATAATGGAAGAACCATTATAGTTAATCCAAAACAAAAGTCAAGCAATGTATAAGTTAATGTAATTACTATAAATGGTTTATTTTTTAGTGTCTCTTTAATTGCGGTAAATACTGGTAATGGTTCGTCAATTTGGTATTCCTCTCTTTCTTTTGATCCGAGAAGAGAAAGTAACATTGTTACAGGAATAGTTAAACCCATTATAACACCTGCCCATTCCCATCCTATAGCATCTGCAATCATTGGAGGAATCATTATACCGATAAATGATGATATAAAGGCGATGGTATCTTTTATTGCGACCACTGTTGCTCTTTCTCCTTCTTCTTCATACATTTCGGTATATAAAGACGACCACCCCGTCATACATAGCGTAAATCCAAGATCGAATATGAATAGCATCAAAAGGGCATGCATAAATATAAAAATTTGCTCTGAACCTGAATAAGGTACCCACCAGAGAAAGATAAATCCAATTGTGAAAGGAATCGTTCCAACAACTATATATGGAACACGACGACCCCACTTAGTTTTCTTTTTATCCATATAAAAACCTATTAGAGGATCATTTATCGCATTCCAAATTCCATATATTAACCAAACCCACCCTGAAAGAACAAGATCAAGATGTCTAACTGTAACATAAAAAAATACAAATGAAGCAGCTACCATATTATAAGGAAGTGCGGATGGTACAGCCCCTAAAGAGTATAAAAGATGACCTTTACGCGAGTGTACTTTATCATGATTGCCCCTTTTTGTTTTATTCATCATAATCCTTATTTTATTTTATTAGATATAATTTAATCTTATTTTAACAGTTATTCGAAGATAATAATAAATTTTTCTAAATAACCTTAATCATGTTTTTTTCTGAAAAAATTATTGGTCTTCTTCGAGAATCTCTAAACCTAAAATTTTGGCTCCAGTTATGAATGTTTCCCTAAAGTCTCCAATAAAAGTAACTCTATGCCATCCGAAGGATTCCCAATCATAATTTTTTATAATTTTTTCTACATTACTTTTTACTAACATTTTTGAGACGCATCCTTTTTCATCAACCACATTATCTATAATTGTTCCTTGTCTAATTGATATTTTCTTCTTAAAAACACTTATTTTTATAGTTGTAACAATTTCACCAAGGGGGAATTTAACACAAGGAGAAGCACCTAAATAATGGGTTTCACCGTGAAAAACAATTTCATATGGAATTGAAGGACCATTAATTCCATATAGCTTATCTGGAGCTACACAGTGCATATATGTAATTTGTTCATTGGCAAAATCAAGAGTATGGTTAGATACAAATCCAGGGCGATTTGTTAAATATAAACCAAAAAGGAAACTTACTGTTGAATCCATATCAGACTCACATATACCATATTTTCCTTCATTACTTAATTCAAAATAAGCCATACAAGGATAAGCAGGTAATATTCCTGTCAATAAGAATGTTCCACAATCAGGAGTAAAAAAGTTAACTTCTCTATCTTGCAAGATTTTTTTAAAAGCCAAATATAATTTTGCAGAATTTAAGATTGTCTGTTCAGATGGTTCTATTTTCAGTGCATTTTTAACCCATTTATCAGCAATAATTTTAGCTTCATCCTCATTAACTTTCGAATAATATTCCAGAATCTCATTCGGATCTCCTCTTATCATTTCAATACCAAATATTTCTTTCAAATTTTCTCTATACTTTGGTTCATCCATCCTCCACTGATGTGCTTGATCTTTACCAACAGTGTCTGTAAAAAATTCAAACTCTTTATCACCACTCATTTTTCCCACTTGTTCAAGAAATTCTGGATGACTTTTTAATATTTTTTTACGTTCTGGATTAAATAGACCTAATATTACATCCCAATTCATTTTTATTACATCACTTGCATAAACCAAAACTCTCGTTCCCTTTAAACGTAGTAAGTTAATCATTGATTCAATTGCTTTTTCAAAATCTTCAAGCTTTTGTGAAGAGAATGGAAATACTTGATAATTTTTATCTTTAATATACGAATAGATTTTAGTGAATGAATGATCTCCTCCATAAATAAAATTACCAAGAATAACGGGTTTATCACATTCGATAAATTCAATTCCCGCTTGAACTATTCCAGGATCTCCATAATGACCTATTGTAAAGATAATCATTCCATCTGCTTTTAGTATATTTTCTTTAATATTATCGACTAAGATTTTATCATATGAAGTAATCATCGTTCCCCAATTAAATGCAACATTTGGAAACCTCTTAATTAAACGCTCCTTAATCTCATCTATTAGCTTAAAGTTGTCATAACCTAAATAGGGCCATCCAGCTTCCCATTGTGGTTTACCAATAAAAACAACCTGAATTTTTATTTTATTCAAAGTCATATTCTTATTCCTTATCTCATTCTATATTAAATTATATCTTTTTTAAAGAAGAATTTAAAACTTATAATTTTTTAAACATTAAAAACATAAAATAAAATATTCAAATTGATTTTTGATGAGAAGAGCAACATAAATAAAAATGGCTGTTAATTTCTATTGGTTAGGTGTTTCATTAGCAATATCATCTGGATTATCAAATCATCTTGGTACTGTTTTCCAAAAGAAGGTAATAAATGCCCTCCCTGATGAAGCAAAATTTTTTAGAAGCTTAGTTAAAAAAAGATTATGGCTAAGTGGTCTTATTTTACAATACGGATTAGGAGCTATTTTTTATATGATGGCTCAATTATTCATTGGTCCTGCACTAATTCCTGGATTTATGGCTTCAGGGCTAATTGTCTTAGCAATAGGTTCTATAAAGATTGTGGGAGAAACTTTAAATAAAGCAGAATTTATAGGAATTTTTCTAATGATATTAGCGTTTTTTCTATTAGGAATAAGTGAATTGTCAATTGACATTGCACATACAAATTTAGTGGAGATCTCATTTCTTATTAGGATTATTTTTTTTACATTAGTAGTTATTATATTTTCTTTTGTTTGTTATATGTTACAACGGGAAAGTAAAAGATTCAAGGGGATTTTATTAGCAACATTATCTGGATTATTATTTGTACTCTCAAATTTTTGGGTAAGCCCACTTATAGGAGTTATTGCTAAGGTATTTAATGGTACTTTTGATTTAGGAGAATTGCTAATATTTATTATTTCTTGCATTATTCTAATTTTATCTAATGTTTTAGGGGTTATAACGATTCAAAAGTCATTTACAGTAGGCCAAGCAAGTAACTTGGTTCCAATACAACAAGTTCCTACATTAATTGCTCCGATCGTAATATATTTTCTAATATTTCTATTAACACCACCCAGTGTCTTCTCTATTTACTATTTAATTATTGGATTAAGTCTAATTATAATTAGTTCTTTCTTATTGGGGAAGAGATCAGCTCAAATGGAAGAAATAAAATAACTTTATTTAATTATTTATTTTATTATGGCGAAAATTATATTTTTTCAAGCTCATCCCGATGATTTAGAACATAAATGTGGGCATTTGATGCACTATCTTACTACTAAAAGTAAAAAAATTCACATTATTAAGATTGCGTCAATCACAAAAGGAGAATTTGGACTTCCAGGACCTCAATATGATAAATTTAAAGGAGATTTGCTAGCAAAAATTCGAACACGAGAATTATTTAACGCAGAGAAAATTCATGGAATACCCCACGAAAATATAGATTTCTTTGGATATATTGACGGATTTGTACCTTTCAATACAAAATTTGTTAATAGGATTGCTGATTATCTTAAAAAAGAAAGACCAAATATAGTTATTGCTCCAGAAGCAATATATTCATGGTATTATCATATGGATCATATAAACACGGGAAGAGTACTATTTTATATCATTCATAAGAAATTAATAGATTTCACACCAATCCTTTATTTCTACACTTCCTTGTATCCAAATTTCTTTTTTGGCTTTAAAGAAAAGGATATCAAAACGTTAACTTTTAAATTGATAGCTTGCCATAAAACACAACAATGGCTTTTAAGATATACTATGCTCCCATATCGACCATTTAACAGGCTCGCGGGAAGAAAACTCCATGGATGGAAATATGCTGAACCATATCGACGCGTGTATTTCAATAAAAAAAATGTATATAAGAATAAACCACCACTAATAGTGCGAATTTTTACCCATTTTTTTTCTAACCTACCTTGGACTAAAGCAAAATATCCTCAAGAAATCCTTTTAAAGCTTAAAGAGAATTAAGTAAAAAAATAATATTATAAAACGAAGTTATATTAAATTTTTTAAAGATATAAAACGAAACCAATAGATATAAAATGGAACCAATAGGATATAATAAGAAAAGAGCGATTGAACTTCTCGAAATGTTTAATCTTGATGCTTTAATTGCTACTACGCCAGTTAATGTTTTTTATACAACCGGGATTCCTACACTTCATGTTGCCCCTAATCCAATACTATTTGTTTTGTATAATCAATATCCCAGTTTTTCAATAGTAACTAACGACGGAGAAGTGTTCTTACTCATATGGGCATTGTATGATAGTGTTGAAAAGTTTTCTTGGGTAAAAAATTATGAACGTGTTGGCTCCCCCAAAGGTGGTTTGAAATTATTAGGAGAAAAACTTGAAAATTTTGGTCTAAAAAACAAAAAAATTGGCATTGAAACTCTTATGCCTAGATATCAATCAGAATTTCTCCGAAAGGAATTTCCAGACGCTTCTTTTGTTGATGGGGATAATATATTTTTAGAAATGCGTTTAATTAAATCCGAGGAAGAAATAAATAGAATTAGGAAATCAACTCAAATCGCTGAACAAGCCATTCTTAATTGCATTGAATCTGTAAAAGAAGGAATAACAGACAATGAGTTACTTCAACTTGCGCGAAGCACTATGATTAACAAAGGAGCAGAAGGATGGGATCATTTGACTATGAATATTGGGGATTCTGATCCAGAAGCACCTGGTGTTGGTACTATTGTGAAGCCAGGTGATATGATTAGGTTTGATTTTGGTGCTGTTTGGAAGGGATATGTATCAGATGTGAGTCGAGATGCTGTTGTTGGACAAGCTCCTGAAAAAGGGTTAAAAGCAATGGAAAATATGATAAAAGTTCAAGAATTCTGTTTAGAAAACCTTAAACCCGGAGCAGATCCAAAAGAACTATATAATGGTGCTTATAACTATTACAAACAATTAGGAAAAGGTTTTTGTAGTATAATTGGCCATAGTATAGGGTTAGAAACCGAAGAAACACATATATTTGGACCGGGACATACATATGATGGTCCTATAAAGGAAAATATGGTGTTAGATGTAGAAGCATGGCAAAATGTGAGGGGTCAAGGATTAGTAGGGATTGAAGATTGTTATCGAATAACTAATTCCGGTTGTGAACAACTCTCAAGTCTAGATAAAGAAATTTTTGTAAAGTAATTAAAAATATATTTTTATTTTATTTTTTATATTTAATTAGTCTAAAATATAATTCTCTTGTACTCCTTTTCCTAATTGTTCTAAAATACTTTTAGTTCCTTTTTTTTTATAAACATCCAGTAATTCATCCATCGATGTAGTTCTACCATTAATTGCTGATAAATATGCCAAAAGGACAGTAGCTACAGCTTCTTTCGCATGTTCAGGTGTAAATTCAGGTTCTTTATCTTCTAATATGCAATCTGTAAAGTAGGCATCTTCATTACCCATTGAAATGTGATAATATGTTGGAAAAGGACCATGATTTATTTTTGGGAAATACCATCCCTTCGCTTTATAAGCGTCTAGTTTATGAGGGGTATAAATTTTAATGGGATTGTCCCAATCATGATTTTCTACTAAGGTCCCCTCTGTACCATAAACTTCTAATTGATTTGACGAAGGAGCATTAACAGTAAAACTTAATACACATTCTGCAATGACACCAGAATTATATTTCAAAAAAATAAACGCATTATCTTCTGCTTTTTCTGGTAATTTTGTTAATTGCTTAGTAATCCAGCAATAAGCTGAATGTACTGTATCATGTAAAATCCAATTCAAAGTTGCAAATTTATGAACTCCCATATCCATTAAAGCACCTCCTCCTGCCTTTATAGGATCTGCTTTCCAAGATTCTGGATTATTAACATTATGAACCTCTGGAACCCCTTCATAAGAACGAATCATAAATACTTTCCCTATTGTTCCATCATTTACAAAGTTATGAATACCTTGATGAGCAGGTAGAAAACGATGATTTTCAGCAATCATAAATTTAACTCCTGCTTTCTTAGTAGCTTTAATCATTTTGTCACATCCCTCAAGAGTCGTTGCCATAGGTTTTTCACATAAAATATGCTTTCCTGCTTTTGCTGCTTCAATTACGACCTCTTCATGAGCATGATGAGGAACCATAATTAGAACGGCTTCAATATCACTCTCCAGAAGATCTTCATAAGAATTAAAAGTTTTCAGCTTAAAGATCTTAGCTAATTTAGCTGCTTTCTTTTGATTAATATCATACACCGAGACAAATTCTATTTTGGGATTATCTTTACAACCAACATAATGATAAGGCCAAGCTGAATTGAGTGTGTTTCCAATTCCAACTAATCCATATTTTACAGAGTTCATAAATAAGAAAAATAAGAAAAAACTAAATAAGTTTGTTCTTCTCTTTTATTAAAATTTCTTAGTAAAATTAATTTATCAATACAATTTTAGTAAAATAAAGGTGTATGAAAATTAGATTAAAAGATAAGATTGTAGTATTAACTGGAGCAGCTTCTGGAATTGGCAGATCTACTGCTATATTATTTGCAAAAGAAGGAGCCATACAAGTTCTATCGGATATAGATGAAGAAGGTCTTAAAGAAACTCAAGAATTGATTGAAGATGGAAAAGGTAGAACATCAATAATGAAAATAGATGTAAGAAATCCAGAAGAAGTTAAGAAAATGATGGATTTAACTATTGAAAAACATAATAGAATTGATATCTTGATAGTTAATGCAGGAGTAGTACGAGTTGGACCCGTTGAGACTTTTCCAGATGAGGATTATGATTTATTAATTGATGTTAATCTGAAAGGAACTCATTATACATGTAAATACTCTGTACCTTATTTTAAAAAACAGAAATCGGGTTCGATTATAACTTTAGCTTCTGTTGCAGCTCATATTGGTCAGGTTGCTCATGCAAATTATTGCTCTACAAAAGCAGGAGTTTTAGGTTATACGAGAGCATTAGCCTTAGATTTAGCACCCTATAATGTACGCGTAAATAGTGTAAGTCCCGGAGCTACTGATACACCGATGCTACAAAGCGATGTTGCAAAACAAGCAAGAGATAGAGAAGTTTCTTATGAAGAGGTTAAGAAAGAATTTGAATCAGAAGGTGTAATGGGACGTTGGGCAACCCCAGAAGAAATTGCTTCAGGAATTCTCTTTTTAGCAACTGAGGAATCCTCTTATATAACTGGAGCTGATCTGAGAATTGATGGTGGTTGGACTACTCAATAAAAGTTTATAATTTCTTTTTCTATCTTTTTAATATTATTCTAAAGCCTTTTTAATAGCTGCTCTTGCTAGTATTCTAGTAGAATCTAAAGTCGGTAAGGGACAATCATTGGGGTCTATAAGTAAAGGTATCTCTGTACACCCTAGAACAACAGCATCACAGTTCTTTTTGGCTAATTTTTGAATTATTTTATTAAAAACTTTTCTAGATTCCTCTGTAAATACACCATTCACTAATTCTTCAAAAATAACTTTATCAACTATATCCTGATCAGAAACCTCTGGAATTTCACAAGTTATATTGAATTTCTTAAGAGCGTCGGGATAAACTGAAGAATTCATGAGATATTTTGTACCTAGTATTCCTAGGTGTTTAAACTTTTGTTGTTTTGCTTCTTTTCCTACCACTTCAGCGATATGTAACCAAGGTATAGGAGATTTAGATATCATTAAATTATATGCTTGATGTAGTGTATTATCAGGGCAAATTGCAAATTCCGCTCCTGCTTTTGCTACAATTCTGGCAGAGTTGAGCATTAATTCTGCTACTTCTTCCCAATTACCATTCCATATGTGTTGCATGTAATCAGAAAGAGGTGGTGTATGTATTGTTATTTCAGGATGTCTATATTTAAATAACTTTTCTTGAGCTTCTATACAAATAGTTTTATAACAAAGCGCAGCTCCTTCTGCACTACCAGCAACAATTCCTATATGTTTAACCATACTCATCACTCTTGATTTTTAAAATTATTTTACTTGTTTAACTATTACATAGTCATGCCTCCATCAACTAAGAGACTTACACCCGTACAGAATTCATTCAAGACAAGAAAAAGAACACCCTCTGCTATTTCTTCAGGTGTTCCAAGCCTTCCTAATCTCTGGCGACTTATATAATCTTGTTTTACTTTTTCAAAATTTCCTCCCTTACTCTTAATCCTTTCTGTTAATGATGGTGTATCTGTAGTTCCTGGGCATATTGCATTTACTCTAATTTTATCTTCAATATAATCTGCAGCCATAGCTCTAGTCAGTGATAAAACTGCTCCTTTAGAAGCTGTATATGCAACTCTATCTTTCACTCCTTTAAATGCAACTGAAGAAGAATTATTTATTATCACACCTTGAGTTTTTTTTAGATGGGGAATAGCGTATTTCGTAACTAAATATATACCCCGTACATTGACAGCCATTGTTCTATCCCAGTCTTCCGTAGAGATTGTATCAATTGCTCCACTAAGTACAATTCCAGCATTATTATACAAAATATCTAATTTACCATAAGTTTCTATGGTTTTATCAATTATTTGATTAGCTTCCTCTTCCACAGAAACGTCTGCTTGTACAAATATTGCATCTCCTCCAGTTGATTTAATTTTTGCTACAACATTCTTAGCGGATGTGGATAATGAATTACAACATAATTTAGCACCCTCTTTCGCAAAAAGGAGAGCAGTTGCCTCACCAATGCCTGCGCCAGCCCCCGTTATTACAGCAATCTTCCCTTTTAATTTCATTTTTTTGTTTTTGTTACTTTAAATTTTGAATAAGTATAGTTTAATATTATTGAAATTAAATAAAATTTGATTTTTATTTCATAAAACTTTAATGGAAAGAGAGTAATTCATTGATAAGAACTTTTAAGAAGAGATAATAAAATCTGATTAAAATGACATTAAGAGTTAAAAATGAACATTTTATTGACGATAAAGACCGAACAGTATTACTGAGAGGAGTGAACTTAGGGGGTAGTAGTAAAGTCCCTTTTACTCCTAATGGGGCAACCCATATAAAAACTGATTTTAGTGATCATAGGGACGTTTCTTTTGTTGGCCGCCCATTTCCTCTAAAAGACGCAGATGAACATTTTTCACGATTAAAGCATTGGGGTTTTAATTGTCTCAGATTTTTGGTAACTTGGGAAGCAATTGAGCATAGCGGACCAAAAGAATATGATAAAGAATACTTAGATTATCTCGAAGAGGTGTTAAAGATTGCTGAAAGTTATAAATTTTATGCAATCATAGATTCTCATCAGGATGTCTGGAGTAGAATAACTGGTGGAGATGGGGCACCTGGTTGGACATTTGAAAAAGTAGGGCTAGATTACACTAACTTTGAGAGCTCTGAGGCAGCAGTTACAATGCAACTAAGATATGACCCTAATGACCTTACAAAATATCTTCCAATGCATTGGACGGGGAATACTTATAGATTTGCGAATGGAACAATGTGGACTTTATTTTTTGGGGGAAAAGATTTTGCCCCTTCATGTTTAATTGATGGAATTAATGCTCAGGATTATCTACAGAATCATTTCGTTAATGCTATCAAACAAATAGCATCGAGGGTAAAAAATAATTCACATATACTAGGATTCGATATATTAAATGAACCTCCTGAAGGCTGGATCGGTAAATATGTCGATGGAAGTGAGTGGGAAGGAAAATCTGAAGTGTTGGGGTATGTTTTTACTCCTATAGATGCGATGCTTACTGGAGCAGGATATTCTAGAACTATTGGATATCAAGAAGTTAAAAGATTTGGTATTAAAGAAACAAGAAAAGATGAGTTAAATCAAGGAAAAATATCATGTTGGTTAGAAGGATTTGAAGATGTCTGGAAAAGAGAGGGTATATGGGGACTAGATGAAGTTGGAAAACCAAAGATTTTGAAAAATGAATATTTTCTCTATAAAAATGGAGGTAAAGTTGATTTTTACCGAGATTATTTTTCTCCTTTCATAAAAGCCTATACTGCTGCAATTCGAAGAGTTTTTTCAAATTCAATAATATTTCTTACAGGGCCTATGGAAACTGTGATGAAAGGAGAGGGATTTGAATTAGAGATACCACCTAATAGTGTACATGCTGCCCACTGGTACGATGTAGCAACAACTGGTACAAAAAAAGCAATGCTTAAAGCTAATTATAATCTAATTACAGGATCTCCAGTCATCGGTAAAAAAAATGTTAAACAAATGTTCATTTCACAATTAGAAAATATTAAAGATTACTCTAATTCTTTTTTTAGGGGCATTCCTACTATAATTGAGGAATTTGGATTACCTTTTGATCTTAATAATAAAGAAGCTTTTAAGAAGTTTAAAACTGAACCGAATGAAGCCTGGGAAACGCATATAAAAGCATTAAATAATTATTATAACGCAATGGATGTTAATTTATTACATGCATTACAATGGAATTACACACCCGATAACACCAATTTATGGGGCGATCTATGGAACTTAGAAGATTTGTCCATTTTTAGTATAGATCAAAAGATTAATCCAGATGATATTAATAGTGGTGGAAGAGCAATTGAAGGATTCTGTCGCCCACACTTCATTCGTTGTACTGGCATTCCAAAAAAAATGGATTTTCAAATGAAAGAAGGATTCTTTTATTTTGAGTTTGAAGGCGATGTTTCTATAAAAGGTTCAACAGTTATTTATATCCCAAGAATCCATTATCCAAACGGTTATAATATAAATCTATCTGAGGGTGAAATACAAAAAGATGAAAAAAATCAATTATTATCTATAATCATTAAAGAAAATGGGGTACATACGGTAAAAATAACAAAAATTTGAAATTTTCTTAAATGATTTATATATAATTTAATCCCAATTCAAATTATCATAATTAATTTGTGTTACTTCTCCAAGCCCTTCTAAGATAGTCCTTGTCCCTTCTTTTTTATAAACATCCATTAATTCATTCATCGAAGTTATTCTTCCATTTTTAGCAGAAAGATATGCTAAGAGAACCACTGCAACACCTTGTCTTGCTTGTTCTGGTGTAAATTCTGGTTTCTTATCTTCTAAAATACATTCCGCAAAATAAGCATCTTCATGACCCATGGATATTTTATAATAATCTGGAAAAGATCCATGTTCGATTTCAGGGCTATAATAAGCTCCCTTTACTTCAGCCTCAGGATGAGAGGAAAACACTCTAACAGGTTTCTCCCAGTCGTGATCCTCAAAAATCGTGCCTTTTGTTCCATGTAATTCTGTTTTATTAGTAAGCGGATGTACGGTACTAGATGAAATATCCACAGTCACAATTGCTCCGCATTTATAACGTAATAGAATTATGGCAGTATCTTCTCCTTTATGAGGGGGCGATTTTAAAGTCTTACTTAGCCAACACTGAGCAGAATCTACTTCACCAAGAAACCAATTTAACATAGTAAACTTATGAACTCCTTGATCTGAGACTACACCCCCACCACCTTTAGTATAAGTAAAATTCCAACCATTATCAAAAAATTCCGAACTAGCATAAGCACCTTCATAAGTTCGACCAAGAAATACATCTCCAATAAATCCACGTTCTATAGCATCTTTTATAAATTTATGAGCTGGTAGGAATCGATGATTTTCTGCTATCATAAATTTTATACCAGCCTTTTTCGTGGCTGCTATCATCTCATCACATTCCTCAAGCGTGGTTGCCATAGGTTTTTCACAGATGACATGTTTTCCGGCTTCGGCTGCTGCAATAACTAAATCTTTGTGTAAATAATGTGGTACTAAAACCATAGCCGCATCGATATCACTTTTTAAGAAGGCATCTAAGTTTGAATAAGGTTCCAATTTTGAATATTTAGCTGCTTTAGCTAACTTCTTATCATCGACATCATAACCAGAAATAAATTTAATTTGCGGATTATTTTTGGTGCCAAGCTTATGATAGCGCCAAACAGCAGAACCTGCTCCGATTATTCCAAACTTCACAAAATCACTCATTAAATTATCCTCCAATAATTTTTCCTTAATTATTTAATAAAATTTTTAAATTTGGTATTTATTTAACAAAAATTTTTTTATCTAAACTTGAAAGCCTCTCACAACCATTTGTTGTTATTCTGTAGCAATCTTCAATTCCCATCATCCCTTGATTTTTGAAATTCTGCCATATTTCGATATCAAAAACCATATTCTCTTCAAATGGCCGATCTAATTTTTTTAAGGGGCTAAATAAGTGAGTCTCCTCACATTCTAAACCAATGCTATGACCCGTTATAAAAGCTCTTCCCCTCTTTATTAGAGATTTATTAAATTTATTTGCATCATCATATAATTCTTTTATATTTAAACCAGGGATAATATGTTGTTCACAGAATTCTTGTATTTTTATCAAATTATTCAAAATTTCCTCTGCTCCATCAGGTATTTGTCCTATCACTAACTCTCGACTAACATCTGAAACATATCCTTTCCAAATAGTTCCTATATCAAATCTATTAAGATCTCCTGCTTTCAGAGTAGTTCCTACTCCTGGTGCTTCAGGATCAGAAGATCCCAAACTCATTGTTAAATGATCCCATCCTTCTGCACCCTCATCAACGATTGTTTTTCGGGCAATTTGTAATAATTCAATGTCAGTAATTCCTTCATAAGAGGCTTCAATCATATTCAATATAGCTTTTTCAGAAATTTGTGTTGATTTTTTTATTCTTTTTACTTCTTCTTCAGATTTGATTAAACGCATATCTAAAAAAGCTTGATCACCATTAACAAATGTCGCATTTGGAAATTTATTCCTCAGATATTCAGATTGATAAGAAGGCATAAGAGATTCATATCCTATGTTGCTATTTGATAAATCCCATTTTTCAATCTTATCAGATAAGGATACCATAGCACCTTTAGGAGATCCTATTCCCTGAATATCATTTACCCATGAAAATTTATTTGCACTACGATAAGTTATCCATGTTATCAAACTTTCTTCGCCATCCCTCCGAACTAAAGACAAACTTGGGTATTGGTTATATAAAACATATAAAATAGGATTTGGAGCTACATGTAATGTTGGTAAACCAGTTAAATAAAAAACATTTACAGAAGTAGAGGCAATTAATACATCAATATCGTGCTTTTCTAAAACATTACGAGTTCTTTCTTTATTAAAACCAATTGGTTCCATTTATTATCAAACCAAAATAATTTTTAAAATGCAATTATTTTATTAAAAAATTTTAAAAAAAAAATTAATTCTAACTAAATTTCGCTAATCTATATCCATAAAAACTTCTAATCTCTGTAATGAGTTCATGTCGCCCTTAGTTTTAAGTTCCCCCTCCATAAATGCTTCCATTGGGTCGACCTCGCCTGTAGCAATGCCTACAAAAAGATCAGAATTAACTTCCAAGCCCATTTCAGCATTTTCATCAAAGCCTTCCTCTATTCGTGCTGTTTTATTTTCAAAAATCATTTTTACTTTATAATTTAAGTCTGAAAATTCAAATTGCATAGTTTTATTGAATCCTTCAAATTCATCCGCAATCTCTGGATCGTCTAATACCTTCACCCATTTATTTAAGGCTTCTTTAATCTCTTCATTAGTTGCCAAAAAATACACCCCTTTTCTTTTAATAAATATTATTTAAAATTTTTTAATAACTTCTTGATTATATATTGAGATTATTTTGTTTTTGTTCTTTATATAGTTTTATTATACTTATTTTACACTAAAAACATTATTCATATTCTCCTTGAATATTTAGATTTTTCTTTTTTTTTAAGCTCTGCTAACACATCTTGTGGGTATTTAGCTTTAAAAAAGGGCATGCTTGAAAACCAATGGCTTAGCATTTTAACAATCAAAGACGGATTATTCTTACTTTTATTTTCTTTATGAAAATATATTCTTCTGTATTTCTCAGCATATTTCCAACCTTTTAACTTCCTTCCTGCTAGTATCGTTTTTGGTTTATATATCAATGTTACATAATTTATCAACCAAAATTGAGTTTTATGACAAGCAAGTAATTGATCGATTAAAGAAAATTCCTCCTTTGCAAACCCGAAGAAATAATTAGGACTTAGCGTCGAGTAAAAATAAAGTATTGGAGTAAAGTCAATTAAGTTATTATGAATACAGTAATATATTGCTTTACCCGTATTAATATGATCTTTATGGTAATAAGAGGTGTAAATTGCTTCTGGTGCGAAAATTATATCAGGCTTTTCAGCATTTAAATATTCAGCAATCTTATTTACAAATTCTTTAGTAAATTCTACTAAACCATCAACATACCCAAAAAAGTGAACATTTTCTGGAGGTATTCCATGAATGCTTAAAGCATTGTATAATTCTCGAGTTCTAACTTTTGCAAGAAAATCACCTTTAAATTTATCATATTGAGCACCAGGAAGGCCATATTCACCTTTTGTAGTAGAGGCAATTTTAATAAGATACTTCTCTTTACTTTTTGTTGCAAGATAATGAATGAGATGACCACAATTTAACTCTAAATCGTCCGGATGTGGTTGAAAAAATAAGATTTTTACCATTTTTCCAACCTTACTTTATAACTTCTAATTGGGCTTGTCTTTTTGCCAACAGAAACGAACTTAATAGGATTAAAGAAACACCAATAATTACATATATTATCGGTAGGATTGTTGGAGGCATCAATGTGAAAACAAAAAAGTATACTATTATTGGTGTTATTTGTATAGGTACTTGTTGAATGGGAATCATTCGACTAGCATTAGCTACTTGGAATGATTGCTGGATTTTCATAGTCCCTATGATACTTGCTACTATTAAAATTATTGCACATGCTATAAATAAGAATAGTTCGCCTAAAGTAGCATTTCCTCCAAAAACATGGGCGAAAACTGCCATTAATGGTGCAATCCAAAAATTAGTTAAAGAAAATTGGAATCCTGATGATATTGCTAATAAAATTCCTTTTAATTTTTCAATTTTTCTTTGCAAAATCTCACATATGAATGTACCTAAAAATAAAACAATCGTAAAAATAGTCATGTTAAGCAAAAGATTAAGCCCTAATATATTTATACCAGTGATATCTACACTCAATTCAGAAAGACCTAATGAAAAGATTGCTGTGATCATTAAAATTATTCCAATAATTTCTTCTTTTTTTAATGTTTCACCCACAATTTTAACAGATCCAATAGCGAGAAAAATTAAACCGAATGCCATCAAACCAGGTATTAAGGCGGGACCGATGTAAATTTGAGCAATCATAAAAAAAACTGAACCTATTGCTACCTCCATTAATATTCCTGTTATCCAAATAGGATTTTTCACTAAACTCCTAAAAAATTTTGCTTCAGGGGGTACTCCATTAACTACCTTTTTTTGTAATACTAAACCTACATTATTTATACTTCCAGATAATACAGCTAGAAAAACACCTAGTAAATAAAAAGAACCATTCATTTTTGCTCAACACTTCTTTTAGCTTTTGTATAATATAAGAAGAAATTATGATGATAAAACATCTGTATTAAATGTATATAAAGCTATTGAACTTTTTCTATAAATCGATATTAATTCAAGTATCATCATTTAAATCTAAATTTTTAAAGTAGAGGGAGAATTACAACTTTTTTATTTTAATCCTAATATTTTTCTTGCTTCAGATGGATCAGCTACTTCTCGATTTACATGCTTACAGATACTCACATAATTTTTAACAATTTCAGCGTTATTTTTTGCTATTACTCCTTTTTTAATAAATGGATAATCTTCAGTTCCCACTCGAATGTTTCCACCGTGTGTAAGGACAAAAACCAAGAGGCTCATTTGTTCCTCACCCATTACACTAGCTGTATGAACACTATTAGAAGGTAAGTATCTTCTCCTATGCATGTATTCTTCATAATTAGCAGGACTCCATGTTCCACCAGGCCAATCAAAAAATAAAGTTAAGATATGTGGTTTAGCCCAGTCTAACAATCCTTTTTCTATTAAATAATTTAAGTTCCAATATGAACCATGTTGCCAAACTTCCCATTCTGGTCTGATATTCGCTTCTTTACATTTTATACAGTATTCTTCAAGTTCTGTAAGTGGATGCAATACATCAACATTAATTTCAGCAAAATGTTCTGAATGGTGATTTAATATAACTGACATCATATCTGGTTTGGCATCAAAATCACCTTTTCTTTTAGGGATTGATTCACTTGACATCCCTGCTTGTATAATAACATCACACCTTTCTCTTATTCGTTTAACAATTTCAACTTCTTCTCCCCGGGTAAGATGAACATGAGCAACCGCAGCACCAGCTTCATAGCATTGTACAATATCTTCAATTAATGCTTCAGTTGTTTGAGCCCAATTTTTAACTTCAGGATAAATCCAAGAATTAGCCGTTGTAGCAGTTATTATAATTTTTGTATTTTTTTCCATTATTATTATCTACCTTTTAAATTAATTATCTTGAAACGCGGCCAGATGTATCACCGCCCATTAATTTTAGAACCTCATCAATAGAAACTAAATTAAAATCTCCCAATATTGTGTGCTTTAAACAGGAGGCAGCTACAGCAAAATTGAGTGCAATTTGGAGATTATCTTTATATGTGAGTAGTCCATAAATTAATCCTCCCATAAAAGAATCACCGCTACCTACTCTATCTACGATAGGGGTTATTTCATATTGAGGACCAATATATACATTAGTTCCATCATAAAGAATTGCTGACCATGTATTATGGCTCGCAGAAAGTGATCCTCTTAGAGTAATTGCTACCTTTTTTAGGTTAGGGTATTGTTTAACTATTTCTTCTACTACATATCTATAATTCTCAGCTTCAAGTTTTCCTGAAGTGATATCTGTATCGGGAGCTTTAATATCCAGAACTTTCTCAGCATCTTCTTCATTCCCAATTGCAATATCGGAGTATTTTAGTAAGTTGGGTATAATTTCATTTGGTTTTTTTCCATATTTCCATAATTGGCTACGATAATTTAAATCGCATGATATTGTAATATTTTTTTCTTTTGCGATTCTCACAGCTTCAAGACAAATATTTGCTAAATTCTGTGAAATTGCGGGTGTAATACCAGTCCAATGAAACCAGGACGCACTATCAAAAATTTTATTCCAATTAAAATCGATAGGATTAGCTTCAGATATAGCTGAATGTGCTCTATCATAAATTACCTTACTTGGTCGAATAGAGGATCCCATCTCGAGAAAGTATATTCCTATTCTATCACCTCCTCTGACAATATTATTTGTATTTACACCGAACTGTCTTAGAAATTGAATACAAGCGTCACCGATTTCATTATTTGGTAATTTCGTTATATAATCTGCAGGAATTCCATAATTAGCTAATGAAACAGCAACATTAGCTTCTCCACCACCATATATTAAATCAAAAGAGCGAGTTTGGACGAAGCGTTTAAAATTAGATGGGGAAAGTCTTAACATTATTTCTCCAAAAGTTACAACCTTAGGAATCATTAGAATCCTTCTATCAAGTTTTTATTCTAAAATTAATGAGTTTTTTTCAAATTTTATAATATAATTATATGATATCTTGAATTATTTATGCTTTTTATTTAAATTTATATAGAATTTAAATTAAAAAAAGGATTTTAGGGGATTTTAGTAATATTAATAGTATGAACACCATCCTTTTTAGTTCTTATGAAGATTAATTGTTCAGCATCTTTTTTATCAATATCTCCTTCAGTAACTTCAATTTCATACCCATTTGGATATTGAATATAAGGTACAAAAATAATTGTGGGTTCCTCTATTGAAGAATCAGCATCAAATTCGAAGGTAAAAGTTTTTTCTTTATAATTAAACTCCATTTTTAATGGTTTTCCAGAGCAGTGAATATAATGTGGACGGCAGAATCCTTCAATTGCTCTGCCACCGCTATTGATATCATTAGGATTTAACTGTTGATCTCTACTGAAAATAGAAAGATCTTCAAGATTCCATTGATCACCCCATTGATTTGTGTTGTCAGCAGTATAATTCCATTGAGTTGAATTAAGTAAATTGGCATCTAGAGCGTCATAATACATATTTAACAATTGTATATGACTTTTCCAAGCTTTGTCCGGTTCAATTATGAATTTTTGATACGCTTCTCCATTATTAAGATTAAATACCAGACCAAATTCCCCAATTAATGTAGGAATACCCCCATGGATCTTACTTGAGATATTCTTAATAATATTTAAATGATTTATGAACATTTTTTTAACATTCTTCTTTCCAATGACTGGTTTATTTGTATAAGAGTTAAAATTAGCCTTTATCATGGGTCTTCTTGTACCTAATGTAGCATCATCATACCAATGCCCTGCATTCACAGAATTCGTTGGCACACTAAATTCAATATCTTCAGTTGTCTTCAACTTTTCAGCAGGACCCTCAAAAAATATAATGCTCTCAGGAATTATATCTCTAACTACTTTTGTAAAATTTGTGAAAAATGGTCCTAAATAATCATAAAAAAAGTCTACGATCTTTCCATTCTTTTTCTTAAAATAGTTATTTTTTAGAATGATTGGCTTATCTTCATTCTTTATACCCCAAACTCCTTCTTCTTTCCAAATATCCTTATATCCATCAAGCCAACATGAAATTCCCCTCTGATTCATTATAGCTTCTCGCGTTACTTTTATGCCAAATCGTTTTATTTCCCTATATGGAATTGTTCTAGAGTATCCTGCTCCTGTAAGCATTGCATCTATAGGTTTGAAAGCATATCCTAATGCTTCTGAAAAGCCTTCGATATCACTCCCATCGACTAATTTTCCTATCCACCCTTCATAAGGTTCATTTAAAGTGTTGAATCCAATAATAAAGGGATTATCTTTTACTCTTAGTGCTACTTGTTTCATTGCATCAAAGAAATGAGTCTGTAGATAACTTTGAACATTAATGCCATTTATTTTACAAGAAGGCGCGAAATCTTTTCCACCAAAAAATAAAGTCCACATTGTTCCATTAGCAAATCTAAGTGAGTTTGAGATCCAATGTAGATGAGGATATGAATGTGGATCTTCAGGATCGTATCTATATTGCATTACTAAAGCTGCTTCTGCTTCATCGAATTTTGTAAAATCTAAACCGACCTTTTCAAAAGTCCAACCAGGTGCACCATCTCCTCCTGACATTCTACTCCAGACATCCTGATGAGGATCTATGAATGTATAAAATTTATAACTTTCAGCAATCTTTAATACCTCTTCGAGATAATCTAAATATTCTTTATCATAATCTCCAGGTCCATTATGCTCAATTGCTTCCCAAGTTACCAAAAACCTAAGACAATTAAAACCCCAATGCTTTAATCGTGAAAAATGTTCATCTGCTTCTTTTAAAGGAAATGGACGACCAACAAAAGAAACGTTCCTATGATCGCTAAAATCCGTTTTTATATGGGTTGCTCCATTGGGAGAGAAAGGAACTTTTGAGCTTCCACCCAAATTAACACCCCTAAGTAATACAGATCTCCCTTGTTCATCATGGAATCTTTCATTTTTAATTTTTAGTTTCATTATATTCACAAAAAAATCCTTTTTAAGTGATTTTCTCTTTCTAATTAATTTTAATAGTCATTTTTATTTTTTAATTTTAAAGGATTTAATATTCACCAAAAGAGTGAGTAATATTCAAAATATTAATATTATCCCTGAACCAGTACTGCTGAATATTTCTTCTGGAAAGTTTATAATAACAGAAAGTACAGTTATAATTTTTGATGAAGAATTATTAAAATTGAGCAATTATTTAAAAAATCTTCTTCTCCCTGCTACTGGATTTAATTTACTTGTAATTAAATCAAATGAAAAGATTGTTAGTAACACAGCAATAAATCTAAAATTAACTGATAGCAAAGAAAAATTAGGAGCTGAAGGTTATATTATGGAGGTAACTTCTAAAGATATCAATATAACGGCACCTTACACCGCCGGTATTTTTTACGGTATTCAAACATTGCGACAACTTCTTCAACCTGAAATAGAAAATAATGTTAGAGTTGAAGGAATAGAATGGCAGATTCCTTGTCTAAAGTTGAAGGATTTTCCACGATTTTCTTGGCGTGGATATATGCTTGATGAAGCTCGACATTTTCATGGGAAAGAAATTGTTAAAAAAATGCTTGATTTAATGGCACTATTAAAAATGAATAAATTTCATTGGCACTTAACAGATGATCAGGGGTGGAGGATTGAAATAAAAAAATATCCTAAACTTACTGAAATTGGTTCTAAGAGAGAAGAAACCCAAGTTGGTGGTCTTTTTAGCAAAAAACGGGATGGAATCCCCCATTCAGGATATTATTCACAAGAGGATATTAAAGAAATTATCGAGTATGCTAGGAATCGATTCATTCAAATAATACCCGAAATAGACTTACCTGGGCACACCAGGGCAGTTTTGGCAGCTTATCCTAATTTAAGTTGTAAAGGGTACCCCTTTAGAGTCTCTACACATTGGGGGATTCACAAGGATGTATTGTGTATAGGAAAGGAGGAAGTTTTTGAATTTATTCAAAATGTTTTAAAAGAAATTATAGATCTATTTCCCTCTAATATTATTCATATAGGAGGTGATGAAGTACTTAAAGATAGGTGGAAAGAATGTTCAGATTGCCAATTACGGCTAAAAAAGGAAGGTTTAGAAAGCGAAAAAGAACTTCAAACCTATTTTACTAATAGGCTATTAGGATTTTTAAGTAAGCATGAGCAAAAAATTATAATATGGAATGATGCTTTAAAGAAGAATTTAGAGGAAAAACCTATTTGTCAATACTGGCTTCGAGGAAAAAAGGAAATTCTTGAGTATTTGAAGAAAGGCGGAGAATTGATAATGTCTAATTTTAAATATACTTATCTTGATCATTCTTATACATTTACTCCACTTAAATTAGCATATAAATTTGATCCCATTCCAAAAAAATTAGACGAAAAGTACCAAAAGCATGTTTTAGGGTTAGAAGCTCTTATGTGGGGTGAATACAATCCAAATATTAAACGTTTAGAATGGCAGACCTTTCCACGCTTGATAGCATTCGCAGAGATTGGATGGACACCAAAAGTCAAAAAAAATTTCATCTCGTTTCAAGAACGCTTAAATATTTTTCTGAAAAGATTCGATATAATTGGTATAAATTATGCAAAAATCCGAGAAGTTAAAAGTAATGTTTTAAAACGACTATTTAAAGTGTTTACTTTACTTAAAGAACAAAAAGGAGGTATATAAATAATTTATATTAAATTTATTCATACATATTCAATAGTTGCGGGAGGTTTTGGAGTAACATCAAAATAAACATATTTAGTTTCTGATATTCTTAGTAAATCCTCTTTTAGCTTGTTTAATAATTCTAATGGTAAATTTGTAACTTTAGCAGTTCTAGCATCCTTACTATTAATTGCTCTAATGATAACATCATATTTTCCTTTAGCATTGCTCCCTAATTCATAAAGAATTCTTGCATATCCCTCTAATTCAGAAGCTTTTTTGATTAATTCTTTAAAGTCCCAATCTCCTTTTTCACATAAAGGTCTCTCATAAATTCTTTTTCCATCAACAAGTCCTGTAACCTTCTTATTAAGAACATCCTCACTTATAGCAGCAAAGACTTGAAATGGCTCTTGTTCACCATCCTTATTTATAATCATGATTTTTCCATATTTTTCTTGATAATACTTTTCAACTGAAGATTCTATAAGATCATGGACTTTTTTCTCAAAAACAAGGTTTTCCTCAGTGACGGGGCCTATAATTCTAGCTGAAAGTGCTGGTCCAGGAAATGCTTTTCTGTATACAAGCTCCTGGGGCATATTAAAATATTCAAGGATCTTACGAACCTCATGTTTAATTAGGCTAGCAACAGGCTGAATTGTTGCTTCCACATCATATTCAATTTCAACATTATGCTGACTTTTAACAAACCCTTCAATATGCTCTTGCATTAACTCTTTTTCCTCCTCAAGGCTCATCGTCTCCTTCAAATCAATAATTTTTACTCCAAAACTCTCCTCAATATCCGGAAGAATTGTTCCGTCTGCTAATAGATCACAATGTTCTTCACGAATTATTTTACTTATGATTTCTGAATAAGCTGCTTTAAAGAGTTTTCGCTTATTTTCGGCATCGCCCTCACCGTATATTTTCGGAAGAAATTCCTTCCTAATATCTATTACTCTTACATCAGGAAATAGTTTTTGTATATAATCTCGTTCTTCGATACCCTTAATTAATCTCATTAAACCATGGTCAATAAATACAGGAATTGTGTTGATTTTTGCTTCTTTTAATAAAAAATATACCGCAGAACTATCTATACCCCCGGATAGAGCACAAAAAACTTTTTTATTCTTCGCATGTCTGTTTAAAAATTCGATCGCTGCTTTTACAAACTTTTTAGGTTTTTTAGGAGCATTTATTAATCTGTGATTTAACATAGAATAGATTAATTCGTATCTTAAATTAAGTGCTTTTATTAAGTGATTATGATTTATGATTTATTCAGATATTTCGAAATGAATTTAATTTTTATAAGGCAAAGAAATAATTGTGTGACTGAAGTGTTAAATATTATGAATCAAATAAGAAAGATTAAAGTAACATTAAAAAGTAGACCAACCTTTGAAGGTGCTGGCGTTCGATTAAAACGCGCTTTTGGTTATGCTGATGAGTCTCTTGATCCATTTTTACTTCTAGATGACTTTCATTCAGATAATTTATTGTAGCAGGAAATTTAGGTGTCACATCGAAAAAAACATTTTCAGTTTTTGGAATTTTTAGTAATTTTTAGTCTATAATGAAATTATTTAACTTTTATAGGGGATGTTTATAATCATCTGATTATATATGTGAAAATTGTAAACGCATTAGAAAATTTAAAATATTTTTTAAATTTACCCATCCTTTTATGACGCTGATATTAGAATAAACAGGTATTTGGTTATACAGATTTACTATTAAACCCTTTTTTACTCCTTGATAAAATTTATTCTGTTATATATGACATACCTTTTTCTTTTATATTTCTATAGAAACCAGGTTTAATTTAGAATTCCAATAATAAGATTTTTAATAATTTTTATTGAAATATTAACATTTCCCTCATGTAATTAAAGAATAAGTTGCTTAAATTTCGAAATATTTATATATATTACCTTCAATCTTTATTTTTATAAAATTATAAAAAATCTTAATTATAATGGCGATAACAAAATATAAAAAGGCTTTGAGGAATTTCTTGTTTTATGTTGTCGTACTAGTTATTATGTTTTTAATTTTGGCATTATTCCCTGGCACAGCAAATCAAGATTTGACACTGTATATTCCTGGAAGGGGTTTTATTGAAAAATTTCTTATATTTGTAGGTTTTTGGACTCTCGGAGGGATAATTGGTGGAGTCTTATTTGGATACCTTTTAGCACCTCTTTACGTTCTTGTTCAAAAAAAAATTTTTGGAAGAAATCTGATTTATGGAATTCAAGATAATCCTAAATCACAAAAATTTAAAGTTTTTTCTAGGGCAATTTTCCCCGCGTTAATGGCAATAAATTTATCATTGATATTTGCATCAAATGAGACTTTTACAAGTGAAATTCCCCTTCCACTACCAGGTGTTAGTGTAGATTGGGTAAAATTAATGAATTTCCTCATTACTTTTCTTGTTATGTTATCAGTAACGGTTGGAGCCTCTTTTGCTATATTTTCACCCGTCTGGTTTATTTTAGATGGTGGTCTCGTCTATTCAAACCAAAAAAAAGTTATGGAAAAACAGTTAGAACAACCCATTATAGGGAGAGCTGTAGGAGATTGGTTTATGGATTTGCTAAAAGGTTATGCGGGTATTTCAGTTATTATTTCCTATTTTCTAATATTTTTCCCATTTTTTATTGCCCTAATTTCAAATCTCTCTGGAGCTTTTAATACAATTACTGCAATTATCAATTCACTTATACTTATTCCATTAGTGTTTCTTATCGCTCTTGCATCGATTCCCATGTTGATTATTTTAGATCTTATAAAAGAAAACCGAATCAAATACATAAGAAAATGGGCAAATAGGTTTGGGATTAAAGATCATGTAAAGATCAATTTTGAAACAATTAATTAATTCATTATTATATTTAATACTCCCTATTCCAAAATCCTTATTCTACTCATATAGATCTATTATGAATATTTAAAAAAAAATAAGGGATAATATACAAGTTTCAACGATAACTTTTTTTTGATTAAAGAATGATTTACGAATTATGTATTGTATGAGCAAATCCTTTAATTTTTATAAGGCAAAGAAATAATTGCGTGACTGAAGTGTTAAATATTATGAACAAAATTAGAAAGATTAAAATAACCTTAAAAAGTAGACAAACCTTTGAAGGTGCTGGTGTTCGATTAAAACGGGCTTTTGGATATGCTGATTCATCTTTAGACCCTTTTTTGCTTCTTGATGATTTTCATTCTGATGATCCCAGAGATTATTTAGCGGGATTTCCATGGCATCCTCACCGTGGTATAGAAACAATTACTTATATTTTACATGGTAAAATTGAACATGGTGATAGTTTAGGTAATGGTGGTGTTATAGAAGCAGGTGATGTCCAGTGGATGACGGCTGGATCTGGCATTATACATCAAGAAATGCCTAAAAATGATAAACATGATACATTACTCTGGGGATTCCAGCTTTGGGCAAATCTTCCCGCCTCACATAAAATGATGAAACCTAGATATCGAGACATTAAAAATTCTCAAATTCCAGAAATTTCATTAAATGAAGATAAAATCAAAATTAAGATTATCTCTGGTGTATTTAATGGAGTTAAAGGTCCTGTGGAAGATATTATTACTGATCCTGAATATCTAGATGTCATGATAAGTCCACATTCGGAATTCAACCATCCAATAAGAGAGGGCTATAATGCTATTGCATATATAATTGAAGACGAGGGATATTTCGATGATAAAAAAGAAGAA
>Ga0307426_1000467_pt1 | contig 27934 bp, 31 predicted proteins | sample SalMarWE160340MG_FD_202165 | JGI IMG/M metagenome (GOLD analysis project Ga0307426, IMG submission 202165) | Salt marsh sediment microbial communities from the Plum Island Ecosystem LTER, Massachusetts, United States - WE1603-40 | ecosystem: Environmental > Aquatic > Marine > Intertidal zone >...
GTAAAAATCATGTAAAACAAATAAAATTGTTTATTGATTTTTTGAAAAAGGGAATTAAATTTAGTAGTCTTTTCAAAACATTAAAAAAAAAAGCAACAATTAATTAATATCTCTAATGTAAAAATTTGTTAATCCTTTCTAATCGTTGTGGTCATGTTCACAACCACATCCACAGGCATGAGTATCTAGTGGATCTGGTTCGCAACCAGTTTCTAGTATTTTAATTTTAAAATTTAAATTTTTTCCTGCCATGGGGTGATTCATATCAAGTGTTACAAACTCATCGTCGACCTCCTTAATCCAAACCAAAGATTGTGTTCCGTTTGCATCATGTGCACTCAACATCATCCCAGGTTCAGGATCAATGTCTTCTGGAAGTTGATCTCTTGAAATAGTTTGAATTAATTCTGGATCGACCTCGCCATAAGCTTCAGAAGCTTTTAAAGTAATAGTAAATTCATCTCCTACTTCTTTACCCACAACTGAGTCATCAAAACCTCGAATTAAAAAACCAGCTCCAACTTCAAACTTCATTGGTTCTCCTCCTTGAAGTTCGGTACTATCAAATATTGAATTATCTTCTAATCGCCCTTCGTATTCCACTTTAATTATGTCCCCTTTCTTAATAGCCATTATTTATACCAACTTTTTTATGCTAATAAAATAAAAGAAATAATATTTATTATTTAACGGTTTATTTTTTAAAAATTATCTTAGAAATAGTCATTTCATAGAGTATTAGTGGACCTCACTCTTTCAATTTAAAAGATATGATCTAAAGTTATATGGTTTAGGATAAAAGATAACAATGATTTAAATATGCAGATAATTTTTTTACTCTCAGAACTCTAAAATTTTTTAAGTGTAATTTTTGAATCTAAAAGAAAAATTATCCTCGTATAAAGCAGAAAATCTTGTTTTCAATAAAGATCTGATAGCTTTTTTTAAGAATTTTGATGTTATTGTAGAAGAAATTAAAAGAGACTATACCCGATTAGATGATATTCTTGAAATAGGGAAGGTAAACTATTCAGAATTTGAATCTTTAAAAACGATTATAACTAATTTTAAGAAAAATTTTGAAAAGTTAGAAAAAATATTCAAGAGAAACGAAGATAAAATTGAGATTTTTAAGGAAATTAGGGACAATTCAACAGGAATTATCGAAGAATTTAAGATAGTTAAAGATTTAGAAACATGTCGTTGGGGGGATTATGTATTTGATGTTAAGAAAGATACCTTATGCTCTGTAAATTCTCAAAAGTTAGAATTATTGTTAGATTGCTTTGCAAAAATATCATCTTATACTGAAAATAAGGTGGATTATGAAGAATTGCCTAATACATGCAACTTATTTATAATCTTAGCTAATTTACTTGGTAAATTTGAGAGCGAATTTGTTTTAAATGTAGTTTATAGACATCCAACCAAAAATATGAGAGATCTCATTGAAATTTCGAACGATATTGACCATAAATATAATTTCTATAAAAAATCTAAATATAAAGGTTATTTTAAATCAAGTATTGAAAATTCTTTTATAACTATTGAGAGTTTGGAATCAAAATTTCGTGTTGCGACAAATAAGCAAGAAAATCAGGATAAAACAGTAAAATTAAAAGATATCGTCGGTCCAAAAAAAATAGCAAGCAGTTTATTCGACTTTAGAGATTCTTTGAAGTATGGTTTCGAATTTTCTGAAGTAAAGTAAAATATTTGGAATTTTTAAATACATAAAGAAGAGATCACGCCATCTGTTCAAATAAAGCTTGTAATTCTTTTTTTACATCAGTTAATCCCAAATCCTTTAGCAATTCATTAGAACTATCACTTAAAGAATAAAATGATCGTGGTTCAGCGCGCTTATATTCTGAGATCTTATTATTTTTTATAAAACCATTCTCTTTAAGGATTTTAATGTGGTAATTTAAGTTATTCTCTGGTATTGAAGGCAATAATTCTTTTAATTGACTAAAGGAAAGATGTGGTTTTGCTAGGAGCGTAAGTAAAATTTTATATCGAGTTTTTTCAGAAATAAATTCTAATTTTTTTCTTTTATCTTCAAACTTTAATGGAAGTTTCAAATCTCTTCCCTCCTATTATTTATATTAGTTTTTTCGTTTTGTTCCAAAGTAAATATGGTAATTTGCGTATTTAAATCTAACCCAAATCTAATAGAGTCAATCATCATTGATATATAATAATTTATAACATTAATGAATTTCTAAATTGTTTAATATGTTTTAGGGGGATTTGAATGGAGATTTCACATCATAGTGCATGGGATGAATTTTTAGATGAGTTTACCAGTGTTTTTTCTGTATTTGACCTCTTGAAGAACAAAATATTCATTTGTGGGTCTTACAATGATGATACATTTGCAAACCTTAAGGAAGTGCAAAAAATAATCAATGAGAATGAAAATAATTTGGGATTCTTTGAAAAAGAGTTTAGACGCACACATCTTGAAAATCTTGTATTGAAATTTGACTTGATTGCGAAATTCTCTGATGAGATAATTATGGTTGTGGAACACGATAAGGGTGGACACATGATTGAGATGGGCATAATCCTGTCTTTTAAGGAATACTATGAAAAAACAAAAGTATTTGTACAAAAAGATGTAGAAATCACTGACGTATTAAATAAAGGGGGTTTATTGACACCTTTCTTTAAAGAAGATATCACTTTATTTTATTTTGAAGATGTAGAACAATTAAAAAGATACATTGATGAATTATATTAAGAAAGGCGTTAAAATTTTTTTATTTTATAATATCCGTAATGAAACAAGTTTCTATTATTTTGCAACCTTTAATCTGAGATATCTTTTCTTCAATTAAAGGATTAAACTTCTCAATCGACTCAATCTCAACCTTAATGAATATCCCGCAATTGCCGCTTAATCTCCAAATATTCGTAACTTCATCGATTGTCTTTAAGTCCTTAAGAATATTTTTGATTTCCTTGAAATCTGGCTCTATTTTCACGGTAGCTTGTGTTCTTGGCTTAGAGTTAACTGAATAATCAATAGTAAATTTTTTTATAACATTATCCTCTATTAATTTATTGACTCTTCTTCGAACGGTTGCCTCCGTTTTCCCAACTCCGCCAGCGATAACATTAAAAGATTTACGACTATCTTGTTTCAATTCTTCTAATATTTGAATATCAATAGCATCCAAAACTTTTCAACCTCATGTTAAAAAACATACTTAATATTATTAATTGTGATAAATGAATTATTAATTTTATTCATTTCGTATTCAAAAATTATATATTTTTCTAGTTTTTTTCCGAAAAAAAACGTTTTTGTCGATTTACCAAACATCTCCTGTACATAGAAATCAATTATACTAATGAATTAGAAAAATTACTAACGGTTATCCTATTAATTAAATTCATTAATATTCAAATTATTACTTTAACATGAAGGAGCTATTTTTAGGGCTTGATTGTTCCACTCAAGGGCTTACCGGGATTTTATTTGATTTCAATTCTTTTCAAATCATTCAGAAATATGAAGTGATCTATGATAAAGATTTGGCTCATTACAAAACTCAAAACGGAGTTTATATACTTGATGATGGAATTACGGTTCATTCAAATCCAATCATGTGGGTAGAAGCCTTAGAACTTTTACTTCATAAAATGATGAAGGATAAAATAGCAATGAATACAATTTTAGCTATTTCTGGTTCGGCCCAACAACATGGTACCGTATATCTCAATGATACATTTGAAAAAAGACTCAAAAATTTGAATTCTAACTCTAATTTAAGCGATCAAATAAATGGGACATTTTCACGAGAAACAAGTCCTGTGTGGATGGATTCGAGCACTTCAAAACAATGTCAAGAAATTAGAGAAAAATTGGGAGGTAGTAAAAATGTGATTAAACTCACGGGTTCAAATACTTTTGAACGATTTTCAGGTCCCCAAATAAGAAAATTCTACCAACATCAACCAGAACAATATGCCAAAACGCATGTGATTCATTTAATCAGCTCTTATATGGCTTCTATATTGTTAGGAAAGAATGCTCCTATTGATCACGGAGATGGTGCAGGAATGAATTTAATGAATATCACCATCAATCAATGGGATCAAGACGCTATGGAAGCAACAGCACCAAATTTACTCCTAAAATTGCCTTCTCTTGTCAAATCTTATGAAATTATAGGAAAAATTGCTCCTTATTTTAATGAGAAATATGGGTTTTCGTCAAAGACGTTACTAATAGCTTGGTCAGGAGATAATCCAAATAGCTTGATAGGGGTGGGAATGACCTCCAAAGGGAAAGCAGCAATTAGTTTAGGAACGAGTGATACATATTTTGGATATATGAAACAACTATCTCTCGATTATAAAGGAGAAGGGCACGTATTTGGTGCTCCTACGGGTGATTATATGAGTTTAATATGTTTTAAGAATGGCTCATTAGCAAGGGAGGAGATTAAAAATCAATTTAGTTTAACTTGGGAACAATTTTCCAGCATGTTACTCAGCACATCTCCAGGTAATAATGGAAATATCATGCTACCCTACTTTTTTCCAGAAATAGTCCCTCTTGTACTAAACCCTAAAGTATATCGATTTGGGTTTAATGAGAATGATCCAGAAATAAACGTGAGAGCTATTATAGAAGCACAATTCTTATCGATGAAATTACATTCAAGATGGATTGGTGAAAAAGCTAGTGAAATCCATGCAACTGGGGGAGCATCAATAAATACAGAGATCATGCGAGTTGCCGCCGATATATTTAACTCACCCGTACGTATTTTTGAACTCACGAACTCAGCAGCTCTAGGAGCAGCTATAAGAAGTGCGAAATCTTTCTATGATTCGGTCCACAAAGATAAAAATTGGACTGAAATTAATGAAAGCGTATTAAAATTACTTGTTAAAAAAATTATATACCCAAATGAAAAAGTCAAAGAATTATACGAAGAAATGCTCCTCTTATATGAAAAATGCGAAGATTATGTCCTTAGAAAAGCTGAAAATCCCGAAATTTTTAGACAGAGATTTAAAACCAAATATTTGAAGGAACATTTAAAAAATTCTAAAAATATTTAATCTTAAATTATGTATATTAATATAAATAAAATTTTAACCAATTATAATGACGTCTGAACTTTTAGAACCATCTAGAAATAAAAAAACACTTTACATTCTCCTTGCGGCAGTCATCATATCAGCTATTTTGATTATCTTGATCTCTGTAAATATGGCTACTACATATCCAATAGATGACGGAGGCGGATGAGGATGTTTTATAATTCCACACATCACCAAGTTATTAGGGTTATTACTTTAAATGTGAATGATTCTTGTGAAAAAATGATGGTCACGAGAGGACTGCCTTGCTCGGGCAATATTTGGTGAAAAACATAATAAAAATGTATCACAAAATTTTTAATATGATTACTATTATAATTAGTATTATTCCTCTATAAATTGAAAATTCTTATAAATTTTCAAAACCTCACAAATTAAGTCAATAGCGATTAAGGTGAAAAAGTATCTCGAAAGAAATTCCTGAAAATGTTAAAGAAGCACTTCGATCTATTGGACTCACTGACTATGAAATTGCCATATATCTCACACTCATAAGCAAAGGTCCAATGGATGCGAGAGAGCTCTCTGATGCCTCAGGAGTTCCATACTCGCGGATCTATAACATCTTAACTCAACTGGAAAAAGATAAAATGTGGATTTTAAAAGAGGAATCATCCCGTCCCTCGAAGTATTTTTCAAAAAGTCCAGATGAAGCATTAGTGATAGCAAAAAAACAATATAACGAAAGCTTCGATGAACATTCAAACAAGATAATCCATGAACTCACCCCTATATATGAATCACATGATACTCCTATAAAAGTTGCTTTATATATCCATCGAGGTCGAAATGCGTGTATTAGTCGCGGTCTTTCTTTAATAAATCAAGCACACAACTCAATATACTTAGTGTGCCCCGAACATGAATTTTTAGACATATTCTATGATGATGCTAAAAAAGCTAGAGCTCGAGGTGTGACAGACATTAAAATTTTAGTTGAAGAAAGCTCGCTTAAGGACAAGAAATTCCACGATATACTCAAGAAATATTCTGAAATAGCTATTATTCGCTCTAGGGATCAAGTATTTGGAACATGCATAGTCATGGATGAAGGAGAAGATGCATTTATTATATTAACACAAAAATTCTTTAAAGGTCTCAGTTATTTTGGTGCGTTAACTGATCATGTCGCCTTCGGTCCCGCAGCTAATTATTATTTTGATTATTTATACAAATCCGCAAAAGAAGTTGTATTAAAGTAGATTTATCATTCTATTTTTGAGTTTAAAAAATTTAAAAAAATACTTGCTTTATTACCAAGTAATAGTTATTGCGTTTTCTGGACAAGCATTTACGCATTTGAAACATCTTGTACAAAGTGAGCCCCATATAGGAGTTATCCTCCAATCTTGGGGATCGTATGGATCTTCTTGTTTCTTTTCGGTACCGATGGTGGGATGCATGACAAAAACAGCGGGATCACACGATCTCATGCAGAGACTACAATCACGTGGATCAATTTTACCTCCTTCCCCACAAATTGAATAATCAATTTCAATTTTTGTTCGGGTTTTCTTATTTTTAGATTTACTCATGATAATCACCTAATATGTTCCATCAAATCCGGGATATTCCTCCCTTGGAATTAATTTCAACGCATCATTTTTACACGCATGACGACAGATTCCACAACCAAAGCACTTGTCATAATCAATAATTACTCTGTTCATTGAAGGAATGAAGCGAATCGCATTCAGCTGGCACATTGCAACACATTGTTTGCAACCTTGGCATTTATCTTGATCTAATTGGATGATATACTCTGCTTTATACATTACATGCAGATCAAAATTATTCCTTAGAGTAAATCCGCCGCATTCAGGACTTTCACATGAACAAATGGCGTTTATATAGGGAACTGGTTGAAACCAAACCGAAGAAATATATCCTTTCTTGTTAAATTCCTCCAATTTTTCCATCGCAGTTTCTCTATCTATTCTATAGGTTCTGTCTTTAGGGATGAATCGGGGCAGTTTTTCTAATACCTCGGATAACACTCCAAAATTAATGCATACAGCTTCCTTCTCTTTTCTCTGCATCCACCTACACATACAGTAATTACATATGATAGGCTCTGCTGCAAGCTCCGACATGATTAGTTGAGCGTCTTCCAAGGGGATAACTTGACCAAAGTGACCATCTGCATTTTTTGCATTCCTATTTTTCGATTCACTATGAATCATGCTTTCCGCCCGCCATCTTAAGATTCGACCAATTATTGGCATCTTGAGTTTATATCCCAAGTCTTTCGAAGAAAAACCAGCAATTTTCCTTATATAAATCTGTTCAAAATTCATCCACTGCTCCGTTAAATAATCTGTCATTTCAGCTTCGGAGGAAAGTTGATCGGCATGATAATTACGTGAATTAAGATACCATTTCTTACCTGCACCGTGTTTTAAACACCATTGACACATTATACTATTCTCCTAAAATTATGTATATACGATACTATGTTTAAGTTGTTAATAAACCTTAGACTTTATCCTATGAAAGTTTTCGTAATGAATTCTTTATTTCTTGTACGAAATAGTGGAAGTAAAAGAAAAACTCACAGAAATCTTTTTTGAATAAAGAAGATTAGCATGTATCTTTATTTTTATTCTTAATTTTCCCTTTTTCTTTCTAATTCGATTAATTCTCGCCTTAAAATCTTACCTGATCCCGATTTCGGAATTGAATTGACAAACTCGACCTCCCGTATCTTCTTATACGCTGAAATCCGTTCAGCTACCCAATTCATAATGTCTTCTTCGCTCACTTTTCCTTGGGATTCGTCATTTAAAATAATAAAAGCCTTTGGGATTTGTCCGATATCGAGCTCTTTCGAAGGTTTGCCAATAACAGCAGCATCAAATATATGGGGGTTTTTAAACAATAAATCTTCAAGTTCAGCGGGAGCAATGCTCCATCCTTTATACTTGATCATTTCTTTGATGCGGTCAGCAAGATGTTCATATTCATCTTCGTCTATATGAGCCATATCGCCCGTCCTTAGCCATTTCTCCCCCGTGCTAGGATCAGTCCAGAAGGAATTTTCGGTTTCCTTTGGTCTGTTCCAATATCCTTTCATGACTTGAGGACCTTTAATAACTAATTCACCAACCTGGCCGCGTTCTGGCAATTCTTTGTTTGTTTCTACATCAATTATTTTATGATAGGTATCGGGAATGAGAGTCCCTTGAGATTCCATTTTGGGACGATACATGGGGTTGACTGCCACTACGGGAGAAGCTTCAGTTAGACCCCATCCGTGTTGTACTGTTACTTCTTTTGCGTTGCATTTTTCTTTCGCGAGTTTATCAAACCTCTCGAGGAGTTCGAGAGGGATAGGGGCCGCACCATTATTAAAGATCTTAAGATTGCTCCAATCGTATCCGTTATTATTTGGGTCTTCGAGGTGACGAACAACTGCTAAAAATATTGGAGGAACGCATAAGCTATATGATACTTGATATTTTTCAATGAGTTCACAAAATTCTTTTACATCAAATCTGGGTGTTACTACTTGTGCTGCACCTAACCAGATTGATTGGTTCATCCCAACATTTAATCCATAAATATGATAAAGTGGGAGTACAATTATGGCAACATCAAGTTCACTTAATTCGAATAGCTGTGATATTTGAACTACGTTTGAAACTATATTATAGTGGGTGAGCATGGTACCTTTTGGTAAACCTGTAGTTCCGCTGGTGTATACCAAAGCAGCAAGATCCTCTTTTACATTAAATGTATACTCTGGAGGATTTGGTGTTGTTGAATCCATTAATTCTGACCAACCTAAAGTTCCCTTTGGTAAACTATCTTTAGTTGCTTCCGATTCGATAATTATAACATGCTTAAGATCCGTTTGTTCTTTAACGGGTTCTACATTGGAATAAAGATATTGAGAAATAACTATGATTTCAGCGCCTGAATCATTCAATTCATACTTCACTTCAGTTTCTTTAAATTGTGGATTCATCGGGACCAGGATTGCTCCTGCTTTCTCCAATCCATAAAAAGAAATTTCCCACTCGATTGAATTAGGAGCAAATAATGCTACGCGATCCCCTTTTCTTACACCTAAATTTTTCAATATGGTAGCAAAAATATCTACTTTTGCTTTAAACTCTCGAAAAGTTAATTTTTTAGGGTATATAAAAGCAAGTCTTTCAGGAAACCTTTCTGCAGTGTCTTCTAAAATGGCACTTACAGGAATTTTAGGGTAAAAGAGGTGTCCTCTTTTGAATTTTACCAATTTTTTCACCTTAATTATGTTTTAACATATCTAATACGTCTAAACATTATTTATAATTTTCTTTAGATTAATACGAATTATTCCCTAAGATATACTTTTCGTCCTTAAATGCTCCATCATTCCAGATCCAATTTCTCCCGTTTTCAAATTTTTCACGATTACCATTTGCTCAAAAAGTTCGGTAAAACCACCGGAAAAATCACGAACAAATCGAATAAAAGATGTTTTAAACATTCTAATTGATTTGATCTTATATGGATTTCCTTCATCATCCTCGAACTCATAATTAGCTGCTATTGGACTTTTGAATTGATCCATATCATTTTCTGTTTCGATTTCTAAAGAGTTTAATAAAGTATTCCCTTTTTTCTTTGACACATGTCCTGATAAATCGATTTTCTCCTTGGAATAATCTTTCCGAAAGGCGCAGGACCAATCTTTAAATTGAAAATGTCCTGCATACCATTTATCGAACTGATGCCAATCTCGAAACCCCCAACTTTTATCGCGTTGTCCATATCCATTTAATTTAGTGATTCCTCCATCATTCGTAGATAATTTCCCCGAGATTATCCCTGATGATTCAAAATGCTGATGCCAAGATTTAGAAGAATCGACACCAAAATTATGAGTGGGAAATCTCGTTTCAAAAGTTAAATCAAGTCGTAACTTACGGGAATTATATGATATTTTCCATTTTTTGAAAGGCTTCAAAAGCATGTACGAAAGTCTTTTATCTCGCAACATGGTAGTAATTTCTTGATCATATTCTTCTAAGAGTGGTTCTTTGTAATAAATCTCATTTCGATCTTCAAGGAATAATAAAAATACGAACTCTCTTCTGTTTTCATTAGGGACTATTCCAATTGTAGAAAATCCGGATACTTTATTAGTTAAATCAGTCCAATTAAAATAATAAGATTCTCGCCATTTTATTTCTTCAGTAGGTTGATGTAATAGTTCATCTTTTTCATTCAACCCCAATGGTATGATATCCATAGAAATCATTCCTCTGGGAGTAAATACAAGGATGGACCTTCCCTTTTCTTTTTTGCTTTACTTCTCATTAACCGAGGAATTCCAGGGTCAAAATCGGATTCCATGAATGCTGGAATATATTTGTTCATTGTTTTTTCAGTCAGATCCCAATTAAAATTGCTAGTAATACCCACTTGATTGGTGTATCGAGCATATCCATAACAATAAGCATAAGCTCCAGCAATAAGTCGTTGCTTACGGTCCCATTTTGAAAATTTTAAGAAGAGTTCCTTGTTTGCTTTTGTGGCATACTCATTGAATCCTTCTAACACGTCAAAATCTAATGGCTTAATAATATCTTTATCGCGGGTAAAGATTGCTGCTCCCGTAATATGGTTAGTAAAATCAGCGGGATCTGTGTCCATTGAAGCAAAATCATCAAATTCAACACTGATATCTTTTAAGCGATAGGCAAATGCAATATTACTGAAAGGAGCTGTTGCTTGAGTTTCAGACCATGGGAAATGGAGTTCTTTTCCATCGAATAAATGAGAAATTTCACGAAATACTAAAATTTCATTATCGTTAATGATATACGGACCATGATCACATAATTTTGCCCGTGCTTCGCATTCATCTAGGAAAGAAACGATCTCAAGATTTGCCATGGTTCGTTTTATATTTCCCGCGTGTTGCTTAGTGATATCTACTAAATGATCAACAGTCCAATCCACGTCTTTTTGGTTAATTGCCATATTTTTCTTATCTGAATCAAAAACGGATAATTTTCCATGAAAATAAGATTCTGCTAGTCTTTTCCAAAAATCCAGAATAAATAATGTTTCATTACGCTTTTCTATCGTTTCACTTGCAGGATTTCCATTATTTTGATGAATTTCTCCCATTCTACCCACCATGTAGTATAATGGGATATAAAAGATACTTAAAGCTTGAATTTCAGACAAGATTTTTCGACTTTCGATTCCTAATTGTTCCGGAGTTATCTTTTCTGAAACTTTTTTTAAAATATCGTACAACATGTCATATGCGTTATAGAATGAGACGCATATATACGCAGTAACGGGAAATAACTGTGTTTCTAACAACCCTCTCTTCGATACTTGATAATCTACAAGTTCTGAGGCGTGGGTTATAAGTTCATTTGCTTCTTGCACATTCATTATCATCAATTTAAAATTTTAACAAAAATTAATCTATTATATTTATATTGTTATCCGCATATTTGAAGCTATTTCGTAAAAAGTTTTAAGTCATAAACAAAAATAAAACATACAAGTATCATGTAATTGAATTATCTAGGTAGATATGCTATGAAATTGATCGGCGAAGGATTATCTTGTTCTTCAAAAAAAGAAGTATTAGGAGAATTAGTCCATGTTAAAACAATTGAAGATGTGATCCAATTATTTGATACTGCTCACGGGAAAATCTGTCTAGTTGATGATGCAGGGATTACTACCCTTGGTCCTATTTTATCAGAGCTTACAGGTACAATTTGCACAACAGGTGGTGCAGGATCCCATCTAGCTATAATATCAAGAGAATTTGGAATTCCTTGTATTATGGGAACAAAACTTAGTATTGAAGATACTTCAATACTCATTGGAAAACAAGTTGAGATAAAATATGATGGAGATAACAAAGGACTTATATATCTTTTAGAAGATTAAAAACCTTTAGATAGCAGAAAATTGACACACTATAATTATTTTTCATTTTTAGGAGAAAACCCCCCCAATATAAAAGTTATGGGGGGTAAAGGAATGAATCTATTTAAACTTCATGATAATGGTATTAGAATTCCACCATGTTTCATTCTAAATACGCGGGCTTACACGGAAGCAATTAAAAAATTGCATATTTCTGAAAAAATTGAATTACTTTTTTCCAAATCAAATCCCCATAAAGCTGTAGTAAACTTTTCGAATAATATCCAGACAATAATACAAAGTTATCAATTCCCTAAAGAGTGTATTATTGAATTGAAACAAGCCCTCGTAAGATTTAAAGAGAATTCTGGAAGAGACGTTTCATTTGCAATTCGATCCTCAGCAAATATCGAAGATCAAGATCACTTCTCATTTGCTGGACAAGCAGAAAGCTTCTTATTTAATAACACATTGGTGGAAATAATCAAATCCATAAAAAGTTGTTGGGCATCTCTTTTTTCACCTCAAAATTTGTTATATCTTTTGAAATGTAAACAACATGGAATTGAATTACCTGCTATAAATATGTCTGTGATAATACAAAAGATGATAGATTCTGAGATAGCAGGTGTATTATTCACGATAAATGTATTAAACAACAACATAAATCAAATGTTAATAAACAGTAGTTATGGTTTGTGTGAAACAATAACGAACAACTCCGTAATACCCGATTTAATTATTATAGATAAAAATCAGTTCAATGTAGTAAGTAGTAAAGTTGGAGATAAAGAAATAAGATCTATAAAGAATCCTAATGGTCCATTTACAATTATTGTTAAGAATGAGCCTGAGATAAAGAATAAATTTTGTTTACAGAATGAACACTTGTTAAAACTCTATAATTTAGGATTAAATATCGAAAAAGTATTTAATTATCCTCAAGATATTGAATGGGCATTTAAAAATGAGATATTATATACATTACAATCACGTCCAATAACAAACCTCTCCTTGAAAGAATAAAAAGAGAGAAAAGGAAATTTTAAATTAGCTTATTTTAAGAATGCCCGTCTACCTAAAAAAATAAAGAGTTCTCCTAACTCAAATGTAGTAAGAGGGAATATTAATTTTGCCATGTCTTCTCGGATTTGTGCTTTAGTTGCCCCAGAGATAATCAATCTCTTAATATCCTCAACATAATCATCCATATTAAGAAATAATATTTCAATTTTTGCAACACCTGTTAATTCCTCAATATCTTTATCCAAATGTTCTTCTACTTGATTTAATAATCCTAACTTTAGCTTAGGATCTAATTCATATTCAGAAATAAGACGATTCATTTCTTCTAAGATGATATTTATGCTCAAGTTCCAATCAGCATTCTCCTTATACCTTGGAATGAGAATGTCACTTATGATGATCTCATAAAGTGTCATTGGGGCTTTTTCGTCAAATTCAATTTCTAAATCCGTGCTCAATTTGAGTGTTTGGACCAACTAATACTTCAACTCTAAATAATTATTTTTTATTCTTATAGAGATAATAGGCTATTTTTTTTTTATATTTTTGGAGAATTTGAAGAAAAATTCAAAATTTTATCTCTATTTTTTATTCATCAAAAAGAAAAGTACTCAAGTATCTGTATAGTGGATTTTTGATTAGGATGAGATAAACATATCTGGCTATCATACATTAAGATATTTCGTTAAAAAATTTAATAAAAGAAAGTAGTAAATCGGATGCCAAGATAAATTAAAAATTTTATAAGAGGAGATTGTATTTATCTAATAACAGGGTTAAGGGTTGAGGTATTGGCCGATTCATCGGCTTTAGGTATAAGAATATATATTGATTTATCATGGACCTCCGATCATTATTTTATAATTGAACATCTATCTATTTAAAATTATCTCTTTTTTTCACGGGACGAAAGGGAAATTCCATCTAATGGGAGGTGAGAAATAAAATTCAAAAATTTAGTGACTTTTTAAATTGATCGTGAAGCAGGATATAAAGATCGATAAAAATAACAAAATTGAAACAGTTTTTTAAATTTATGAGTATTTAATTGATAAATGGATTAAAGAATATATTCTCTTTTCATAATTTTCCCATCATGTTGAATACCAAGGAGTAAAAACATCAAATAGAAAAATTATAAAAAAAGACGTTAAAAGCAATCATTAAATCTACCTTCAATCGAGTTGAATTTGTATACTTAAGATATTTTCTTTTTAATCTTTTTTAATAACGTGGTATTAATATCTATTATTTCTTCTTTTTCCAAATCTAATAATACATCATAGATCAAATATTTTCCAAATTTTTTGTGAAATTTCTTTATAATTTGTTTTAATTGAGTTTTATTGATAACTTTCCTTTTTCCTTGACAATAGGATGTAATAAGTGATTTCAGTAGGCTTTTAACGTTTTTATCATAGAATCGAGCAATTTTATATCCTGAAAATGTTGTACATAAAAAATTCAAATTAGATAAATTTACATGGTGAGTATCTCTAATATAATAACTATCAAATTGGGTTTTAAACTTCTTTCGCAAGCGTTTCTTAATTGGTTTTGAAAAATGTAATGCGAAAAAAGCGGATATAGAAGGAGTTTTTTTCAAGTTAATATTAAGATAATATACTCGCCCACCATAAAGCCCATGTAAAAAATTTTCCGCAGGACTGATTCTCACGTGTTTTAGATCTTGAGGATATTTTGCTGAAGCAACACACTTACCTTCACCGTGAAGAATCCAAAGCACATGAACTCCTTTCTCATTATAATCTTTAGTCCTTGATATGATTTCATTAACAGAAATATTAGAATTTTGGACTTCAATAACAATTTCATATCCATCACTTAACTTGAAATAGATGTCAGCAAATCGATTACCAAAATATTTTTCAAGAGCTCTTTTGATGATTGAATTGTTATTCGAGTACAGAAAATTATGCAATAGATATTTCATTACCTTGTGAGATTGAGACTCTGAATGAGTACTTTTCATTGAAATGATATCTTGCATTAAGAATGTACCTTTTTTTGTTTGGTTATCACTTTAATATCAATATTCGCTATTAAAAATGACCAGTATCCTTGATTTTTGAATTTCATTTTTCTTTGATCTATAACACGACCTTTAGTTACTTATCCTGTTTATATCCTTAATTTTAGGTAAACATAGATTAAATTATAAAAATACTAATTTTATCTTTCGTTATTTAAATTATTAATAATCTTTATTAAGATACTTTAATGATTTAAAATTGAATTATTTCAGTGAGAGGAGTTAGTATAAAATTTAAAAAAAGAAATAGGTATTTTATAATTAGTTTGATCATCAGCATATTATTACTAGTAGTTTTTATTTATGTTGTATTTAACTTTAGAACTGTTTTTGGTGTCGGAATTTTCAATGCAGAGGATAATTATATAAATTCCTATAGCGATGGTACTGCAGGTGTTAATCTGCATATACGTTTAGAACGTGAACGTGAAATAAGTTATTATCTTTATACTGAAATTGACACAATCTCAACTGGAAATGTTGTTAATTATGGGATTTTATCTACTTCAATTTTTTATTTAAATGATAATCATTTTGTAAATGTAAGAATACACGAATTCGATGTTCCATTAAGAAGTTATGCCGTGAGTAGATTATATGTCACTGTCGACAAAAATAATAATCTGACTTGCAATGGTGTGATTGAACTATCTCTTAAAACTGGAGGAATTCCTATAAATGATACTGTTAATTTTCAATTGAGCTATATTATTCCTTATGGTTTAGACTTCTATATGGATCTTAATTTAGCGCTTTATGTACTATTCTTCCTTCCATTCATTCTCTTATTTATTATACCCATTGTATTAAATTGGATATTTGCACCTGTATTCGGATTAAAGTACAGTGAGGAAGATGTAAAAAGGGATGAAAAATATTATCAATATCTTAAGCAAAAAAGAAGAGAAGAGGGACATTAATTAAATTCATATTTACCAATTAATTGAACAAGTAGAACTCCCTCATTCGTCTCCCCGTTAAAATGTTTTCTTATTTTAAAATGTTACCCTCTTTTTTTGTACAATTTCTTCGTGATTAGATTTATTACGACTTTCTTGATAAAATAACATAGCATTTGACAAGAAATTTCTATTGTAAAACAATAAATTGGCAATCCGCATGTAATTAAAAATAATAAATTGTTCATAAAATGTGAGCATCATGGTTGATAAGCATAGTCAAAGCTTTTTCGGTAAATCATCTGGATTGACCATTCAAAGTTCTTCTAGAAATGAACCTTTTATTTTCTTGAAATGTATTAAAAAAAAGGCTGATGGGCTCTGGGAAAAACCATCTAAAGGTGAAGGTAAGACAATTAAATGCAGCTTAGATGAAATGATCATGATTAGTGAAGTCTTGCATAAAAGATTAGAGAATTGGGCAAGCTATCATAATTTTAATGATACAAAGACACAAATCACTTTTAAATGGGAGAATGAAAGAAAAGAAAGGTTATATATCAATATTGGAAGCTATTCCAAAATGTTGAGTTTCTCTCAAATCGAGATTCTCAGATTATTATTAAATCACATGCTCAGTGAGAAAATTGAATATGCTACAAGTTCAAATTTTTCAGAGGGGTGGAAAGGAAAACAAAATATGACTAATCATAAAGACACCAATGAACAAGTATCAAATTCTCCAAGACCTACTATCCAAAAAAACACAGAAACAAGTGAAAAACCCTCTTGTCAAGTAGAAGGAGCAATAAAAAATGAAACTCAAAAGGCACTATTGATCACTTTTCAGAATGATCGAGAATGTTGGATTCCTAAATCAGCAATAAGATCGAATTACGTATCAGATCAAGAAAGACAACAATATTTTAATATCGATACTTGGTTATTAGAAAAGAATAATTTGATAACTCTCTAATTTAATCTACGTTCGAGAAGTAATGCGAGGAATATATTCCTCATCACATAATTGTCTTAAATCTTTATTATAATCAATCATTTTTTTTGCTATCTCTGGATGTGAAAGCAATTGAACTTCAGATTTATCATCTCTATCCCAAAGTAAAATCGGGACCTCCTCATATGGTACTTCTTTTTTTACCTCTGCTATCCAAGATTCAGGTAATTCGTTTTTTAGATCAACATCAAGCATTTTGGATAAAAAAATCGTCCAAGCACGAGGTACAACGGTCATAGAATAACCTCCTCCTCCAACAGCAAGCCATCGATTTTGACAGTAATCTCTTGCACATGTTCGCATGGTTTGTGCGATATCTCGATAGACAGAAATCGAAAGACCCATTTGAGTAAGAGGATCGTTATAATGCATATCGACCCCTAATTGGGTTAATAAAAGATCTGGTGAATATGCCTGTAATATTTTAGGAACACAATATCGAAACAATTTTAGGAACATTCTATTAGAAGTTCCCGGTAAAAGTGGGAAATTTATTGAAAAGCCTTGACCAAGATCTTCTCCAATTTCGTTTGTGTTTCCCGTTCCTGGAAATAAGAATTTCCCACTCTCGTGAAAAGAAATTGTTAAAACATCTGGATCTTCATAAAATAGCTCTTGAACACCATCTCCATGATGAGCATCGATATCTAAATAAGCTATTCGTATATCTGGCTTAAGTTTTTTTAAATAATGAATCGCAACAGCAATGTCGTTAAATATACAAAATCCTGATGCTCTATTCTTATGAGCATGATGAAGTCCTCCTGCCGGATTAAATGCGATGTGAATATCTTCTTCATTCCAAACTAAATCTGCTGCTGTAATGCTAGCTCCACATACAAGCGCAGAGGCTTCATACATGTTTTTGAAGATAGGATTATCCCCAGGACCTAATCCATAGACATGCGGTGATATAGACCTATCTTCTGGATTCTCACTGAGTCTTTTCACTACATTTACGTAATCAGAAGAATGAGCACGTTCAAGTTCTTCTCTCGTAGCAATTCGTGGTTCTATCAATTTCAAATTATGGTGGTCTAAAAGATTCAATTCTTTCATCAAGCTATACGTGAGCTTTAATCTCAGTGGACGCAACGGATGTCTTGGTCCAAAATTATAGGATTGGTATTCCTCGGTATATACAAGACCGACTACATGCACCATGATAAAGATATAAATTAGCGAGTTATTAATCTTTTTTATATTAATTTTGAATACACTAATCAAAAAACACTCAAAACCAAAGTTTATAATATTTAAATATCATATTAAAAAATAAAGATGGTTGAGAATAGTTCAATTTAAAATAAAGCTTTCTTTTTGATCATGAGTCAGAGATTTAGAAAATTTATTATAAGGGTTGGGGGAGATAACGAATTTAAACCCATTAAAAACAAGCTATTGAATTATCTCCAGAAAGAAAGTGAAAATAAATACAAAAATTACCCCCGGCTATTAGAGTTGATGGAGAAATATTGGCCGACTTATAAGAGTGGATCTCAAATTTCCTATATGCTAAAGGATCATTATGAAGAAATATTTACATTTTATTTGTCGATTCTGTTTCCTTTCCGTAAAAGGGGTTTGACCCTTGAAGATCCCGAAGCCCCAACTCCAGTCGATTTTAAGCTCGTTTATAAGTATCATTATAACGAAGGAGAAGTTGAAACAGTAAAAGATGTCATGACGCAAATGAACATAGAAGGTAATATTGAAGGTATATTAAAAAGACTTTTGATATTCGCCGTGAGTTCCTTCAGTCCAATGATTGAACAAATATTTAAAAGACCCTTTGCGTTTCAGTTCTCAAGTATTGACGCTAATTCCCTTGAAAATGGAGAATGGGAAATTGTTGCTATAATTTCAGCTCGTGAGCAATAAATAGAAATCTTTTTTATCATTTTTTAGTTAAGTAGGATCCTAAATCCATGACTTCGCCATCTCCTTGCTTTACCTTTATCGTACTTTTTATCCCCTTGATTTTTCGTTCTATATAGATGATAGCATCCAAGGGGATTTGCCGAGGCACTCCTCCCTGTTGTTTTACGACTGCTACAAGATAATCAATGCTTTCAAATACATCTGGACTTATTAATTCATTATATATCCGTTGATAAACCTCGGGTTCATCATTCTTGAGTTTATTGAGATGAGAGTAGGCAGAAGGATGTAAAACTGCTCTAAGTATGAAATCAATCTTCTCATACATATTTCCTGCTCTTTCTTGATTGACTTGTTGCATTTTTTGGGCATCAATGATTGCTTTCATCTTTTTTATTCTTATCTGATCCAACTCGTATTGCTCAAGTTCGTCTTTTTTCTCGTTCATTTTTTTCTTCACACTTGATAATAATACATATTATTGTTCTATTGTTCTATAAATTTATGATCTTTAACGCGATTTCTAAAGCTCTGATTCCATCATCTAAGTTAACTTTCAATTCTTTATCATACAGAAAATTAAAAATTTCTTGTTTTAGAGGTTCATCTCCTCTTAAGGGCGTGTAGTTCACATCTTTAGTGATTGGTCTTTCTCCTTGAAGATCAATACCCGTTCTGATATTTACTTGTTGGGTGATAAAATCAATGGATATGCCGCCATATTCTCCATTTACATACATGCTTCGCGATTTCGAGGGAGTGAGCCAGTTTGATTCTATTTGACCAATTGCACTTCCAAAATCAAGGATAATAAATACAGCATCAGCATGTTCACTATTTTTAATGCACTTTTTTACTCCAAATACATTTACAATGTTTTCCTTACCCATCAATTTCTCCTGAAGATATATATCATGGATTGATAAATCAAATATCACGCCCATATCCCAATCTCGCTTTGGATATAACCCTACTCGCTTTGAGACAATCGATATAATTTCTCCAATTTCAGGTATATATTCCAGCAATTTATCGAATACAGGGTTAAACAATTCGATAAATCCAGGCATGATTCGAAGATTATCATATTTTTTAAATTCTGTTAATTGCTCGATTTTTAATGCCATCGGTTTTTCCATCAATATATCTATCCCAGCATCAGCGAATTTTTTTGAAATGGATGGGATAAACTTTGGCGGAGTCACGACGCTAACTGCATCAATATTTTCGTTTTTAATCAAGTCATCAATATCTGTATAAGTATTGACTTTATCATATTGAGCTGAAATAACGTCAAGTTTTTTTTCATCCTTGTCACAGACCGCCAATAAATTTGAAAGTTCATGGAAATTTCTTACGTGTGCTCGACCAAACCATCCAGCTCCTACAACAGCGGTATTCTTTTTTTTCATTCAACTCAAATGTTTAATATTGTTATGCTTTAGTGTTGAATAATTACGACTAAAATAAGAATTTTGTTATATGAAGAATTAATTTTTAGTCTTAAAATATATAAATTAGAGAAAAATAGTCCCCCCACCCGGAATCTCATCCCTTCCATAACGGAAAGCAAGTTTGAGCCGGGGACCTCACGGTATCGGCTGACATTGCATCATTGGTATAAACCTTAGCATGCGAATCAGAATCTACAGCCGCGCGCTCTACCAACTGAGCCATGGGGGGTATATATATAATTTTAAATAAAGCGAGTAATATAATTTTTACGATTTTTTAGTGAAATCTCATTAAAAATTATTTAAGAATATCAAAAACTGAAGATTTATTGTTTACTATTTTATCATCTCAATAGAAAGGATATCATGTAGTATGTTGTTCCTATGGCTATTTTTTTAAAATCAATTTTTAGAGGGAAAAAGATCAAGTGGAAGAATTGAAACTGTAAAGGTGGAAGTCCCGGGTGTTGAGATTCCGTAAGAAAAGAAAGAACTGATTAAGGAAGAAAAAGGAGTCAATTGGAATGAAAAGGTAAATTCAGAGTCTGATTTCAATTTTCCTGGATCCTCAAATCGGCTTTAACAATCCTTGATAGGGGATTTTCAACAGAAAAGGGTGAACTATATAATCACAAGGGGAGAGTAATTGGATTTGTGCGAGGAAATATAGAAAACCTCACAGATTTGGACTATTTTGGAATTTTAGTATCATATTATGATTTAGGAGCTTAAAGAATTAAAATTTTTAGTTTAACCTTTAAAATGTCTAACATGCTTTTTTTCGCGAGATGTGAAAAACACAGGAATTGAAACAATTAATGGAAAAAGAGGAGAAACTTGCTACTGACTTTGAATATGCATAAATATATTGCTACTGAAGATATTAGTATATATCAACGAAATATTTTAGGTTTGGACCTATATTATTGAATTTGAAGTGTTCTTCTCTCTAATAATTCTAACTTTTCATTAATGTTTTTAAATTGATTTTCCTTGACTCGCCGAGACATATCTCTCCATTGTGAGCGGAAATGATAGAAATATTCTGAGATATCAAGTGGATCTCCAAAAAGCACTTGGTAATTATTGATAATTTCAATTTTCAAGTAGAGAGGTAAAAGTTCGAAAACTTTTATATCATATTTTACACTACACTCCCCAGCGAGTTCTTTTAAAAGAAGAATATTTTTTTCTTTTTCAGGGTTGGGTGTTATAATAGCAATGTCGATATCAGATCTGTGTGGAATGAAATACTTCGTAAGAAAACTTCCATAAATTACAACTTGATATTTTTCAAGTGTTTTCAAATCATTTCTAATATTATTCAGGTAATTTAAGGTTTTCATTAATAAATTTCTCCACAATTTCAGTAAATTTCTTCAAAACGTTTACAAAATGACCTTTCTCTTTAATAATTAAATCCTCTTCAATTTTATTATACCTATGAACTAAAATATTTCTTAAACCATTTAATCGACGAATTTCATTGAGAAATTCACCTGTAAAAATATTGAGTTTCTCTAGTTCATCAATGTTTGAATAATCATCTTTAACAGTAATACCTAAATCTTTACTTAACATAGCAATAATATCCATAGCAGCATCAACGGAAATCTGTAGCCGGTAAAATAAAGCATCCATCATAAATATGTCATCAAAATTTTCAGGTAATACCGTAATTTTATCCACAATGAATTCTATTTTTCTGGAGTATTGTTCCCTTCGCTTCATTGTCAAAACTCATTTTCTACTCTCTTAAAATATAGATATCTCTCATTTTATTTATATAAATGTAATGCAATTATCCTTTTTTTTCATGAATTAATCATAAATACAAGTTTTCCTTATTTCTTCATAATCCTTCATTTAAACCTCACAAGTTTTTTGTGAGGATGGTAAGTTTTTCGTTGCTATCTTACTTAAACTGGTTTTTCCCCTTTAAGGCTCTGAATTGCTGATAAGGAGTAAGTGTATTGGCAAGAATCATCTTTTCTTCTTAATAATTTGAATAAAGAACAGTTAGATGGAATCAGGAGCTAAATATGTAATACTTAAAAAATTAATTACCCATCTTGCTTTAAATTCACTAGAACGTGATGAATTTGGAAATTATATTTAACATTCATAATAAAAACTTATACAAGTTTTTAAATTTAGTTGAATTAATTATTCTAATTTTTGACAGGATGCTCACTGATAATTTATGATTAGATCAAGAAAATTCTACTTAATATTATATCTTTTGTTAGGTTTTTTTGCGTATCTTTTAATAAATAGTTATATAATTGTTAGGGGAAACATCTATTATTCTATAACATATGATATCAATGATCCCAGAGAACAGGAAATCATCAATAGGGTCGAGACTTTTAATTTAAGTGCTAATCTGAATTATGATGAAGGCGAATGTAGTCATAAAGATTTTTATTTCAGTCGTGAGGACTTAAATTTATATAAGCAAGACATTAAATCGGATATTGGACTTCATTTCAACCCATTTTATTATCACACTTTTGAGTATACCATCAATACACAAAGTTTTACAGCTCTCTCAATTACTTATAATAACTGTTCAATTCTTGATTCGAACTACTCTGAAGGACATTTTTTAGACCCTTGGTCTTTTGGATTTTATTTAAATCATAGTATGGTTCCTACTGTTCATAATGCATCAAATATAATTACATTAACAGATGTAATAATAGTTAAAGTTGCAATCTACTACAAACATAGTGGCGAGTTATTTTCGAGTGGAATTGGAAAAGAATTTATTCAGTATCTTGTTTTAAATCAAGATTATCAAATAATTCTCGTGAATGTCCCATACATATTAACATATCCCTGAAATAGAATTTTATATAAACACTTATTTTGAAATTTATAATTCCTAAAACAAAAATTTTTCAATCTTGTTACTTTTTTCCTATTATACAACTCAGCATAAAAATCATATTTGTCACAATGTTTTTTAACAAAAACTTAAACTAAATAATTAACAAAAATTACATATTCTTATATATTAATTTATCAAATTCCAATAAAGTGAAAGTAATTGAGAGAAGAAACTGATTATAGTGAAGCTCTAGAAGCGTTTAAAGATGATAAAAATATTATCATTGAGCCATGGGGACGAAGCATTGACCATTTACGACTTACCATCATCGGGAAGGAGGGAAACCCATACGCGAAAGGAAAATTCGTTTTTGAAATTAAGTTTCCAGAGAATTATCCATTCACTCCACCCTATGCATATGCAGTCACGCTTATGTGGCATCCAAATATCGATAGCTCAATCCCTCCGGGGAAATTAAACATCTGTTTAGATTTGATCAATCCAGATCTCGTAGGAAAAGTAGATGCTTCAACAGGAGCAAGCGGGTGGACACCCAGTAAGACTTTAACAAACATTATAGAAGCCCTCAAGGGAATGATGCACATGGAACCTCCGTTCTTCAACCCAGGCGATCCTTTAAATCATGAGGCGGGAGAACAATATTTTAGAGCTCTCAAGAAATTTGAAGCCAAGGCCGAAGCCTGGACGAAGAAGTACGCGATGGATTAATTTTTTTTCCTAATTTTATTTTATCTAGATTGTATTTTATGTGATATTAGATTTAGATTAATTATTGATTTTTTTAAAGTGATTTAGTATGTCAAATAAATTTGACCTTTTAGAGAAGATTATTCGCAAGTACATGCGAAAAGGTAAAATCCCTGGATTAGCAATTAGCATTTTCCAAGAAAATCGAATTATATATTCGAAAGGATTTGGTGCCCGTGATTTGGAAAGATTCCTTCCAATGACACCTCAAACCCTCATAGGTATTGGAAGTATCACTAAATCATTTACTGCGTGTGCGATTATGAAACTGGTAGAACAAGGAAAAATTTCACTTGAGGATTCTGGTTCCAAGTATCTCAATTTCGCACCATTTAGCACGCATCCAGATATAAAAATAAAACACATGCTATCGCATTCAACAGGAGTGCCCGCGGCGGATACGGGATTGTTTTCAATGTTTTATACGTTTGGTGACTATCGCAAGATATATCCCACTACGACTAGAGAAGATTTTGAAGCACATCTTGGAGAACCCGAGGATTTTATCATATTTAAAACTGGAGAGCAATTTTACTACAATAATGACATGTTCACGTGTTTAGGGTTCATAATTGAGCAAATTTCTGGAATTTCCTACTCTGATTACATCCGCAATGAGTTTCTCAAACCATTAGGAATGGAACGTGCGGTGTTTTCAAAAGAAGAATTTGAGGAGGATGATGACAGAATGACTGGATATCTTCCTCATAAAGAAAACGATGTAATGGTGCCAAAAAAAAATGACGTTCCTCTTTATAAATTTCTTGATGCTCCAGGAGGGTTATATGTTTCGATGGAAGAGATGATGAATTATGCTCAAATGTTCCTTCAAAAGGGCAATTTTCATGATAATCAATTACTTGCTCCCCAATCTATTGATATAATGTGGACTCCGATGATTAATAGTGCTTATGGATTCGGAAAAGACCCAAAGTACTGTTTAGGATGGGTAACAGAGGATAATTATTTTCCTCACACTTTCTTATTTCATGGTGGAGGAGTTGGTACGAGTTGCGCTTATTTTGGCTTAATTCCAGATCTCAAAATTGGAGTGATTGTGGGGCAAAATTCTTGTTCTGGGAACAGTTCTGTTATAATGCGAGCAGCATTATCAATTTTACTAAATATAGATCCCATGTCGCACGTTAAAGAATTAGAGATGGAAAGAATTATTGAAGAAATTAGCGGTAATTATAAATCCTCTCATAATATCTATGATTTAAAGGTATCTCTCAAAGGAACAATTCTGTATGCAGATATCGAGATAGATGATGGATCAATGAGTTTTCCCTTGATGGTGAAAGATTTAAGTCGGTTGGAGTTCACAATTTGTAGCATCTTGCCTGAAATTAGACAAGGAATCAAATTTCTAAGGGATTCCGATTCGAAGAAGATAGAATTCGTGAAATATGATCGATATTTGTATCGAAAAAAATGATTATAACTCCTTATCTCTATTTTTTTCTCCCTTAATATAAGGGAGAGATCAAACCAACTATATCGCTGGAAGTTTCGGGGTTAACGTGTTTCCAAATTTTTGAAATTGGTATAACTTCACCTTTACTGGAAATGCATACTAAGTTTTCTTGTGATATAGGGAATTTCCTGTCCCGGTAAAATTAGGACTTCAAGAACAATTATTCATTACCTTGAATTAATTCTCTCCTTAGGTAAATAATAATTGGACATAAAAAATTAAAAAAGAAAAGGATTAAAGAGATTGAAATTAATCTACGAATGCGTATGAAAGGACATTGATGTCACTTGAGTCTTGGACTGATAATTCCCCTACCATCCATCCTTGATAGGTTGTCTCGCATAACCAATATTCATAACCCCCAATATCGTAATACCAACTAGATGTTCCATCATGCTCACTTGGAATAAATGATAAATACACTCCCACCATTACATGCCCCAACCATTCAAATTCTTCATGGTCCCATACTTCCACGCAGAGGAGAATCGCACTATATCCGGTTGCTTCGACTAATGAACCGAAAAAAATGCATAAGTCCTCGCAATCCCCTTTGTTAAAAATAGTTTCCAAGGGATATTGAGCTCGATCCTCTGATTCAGATTTATAAGTGATTCCTTGAGTGAAACTCAAGAGGGCATTTACAATTTCTTCATCATCTTGTTGATCGATACACTTTGAGATAACCTCTGCTCCAATTTTCTGCAATTCATCAGAATTAGGAGTACAATATGACTCTAATATTTCAACCACTAAACCTACATCGTAATAGGAATGACTGGGATGGCTAGACCTTGTTATAGAATCATATTCTGCTCGTGGAAGAGTATAGGTATAGGAACGTGAGGTTAACCCGTTATTGACATAATAATTGATAGTCCTAACCATGTTGAATCCAAAATAGATTGATATCCCAGTTATCGTCCCAGATATAGCAATAACTAAGATGATAATTATCGCTTTTTTTTGTGCTTTACTTATTCTCTTTTTCTCTATCAATTCAAGTCTAGAAGGATAGTGTGGTTGAAGTATTATTTTTTTATCAGAAACAGGCTCAGCCATCTGACCTGTTTCTTTAAACGGCTCAAATTCAGAAAAAGCAAGAGCATGAAAGCGAAATGCGCAATAAGGGCAAACCTTCCATTCAGGTTGAACTGCAGCACCACAATTTGAACAAAAATTTGCTATAATGTCCACCTAGAATTTATTTACCTTACATCTAATGTAATAATCATTTTATTAAAATTAATGGAAAAATGTTATTGCCCTTTTTCGACTTTTCATAGAATTTCCATTCTTTAACCTTGGTGATCCGTTAAATTATGAAGCTGGAGAACAATACTATAGAGTCTTGAAGAAATTTGAATCCAAAGCCGAGAGTTGGGCAAAGAAATACACAATGGATTAATTTATTTTTTTCTACATTTAATTATTCTTTAGGGATATTTGAATCTTCTATGCTTGTATCACTCCAACTTTCTTTCAATTCCATTGCTTTTGTTTAAAGAGTCATTATCGAAAATTTTGATTCTTTTAAGCAAATACCTTATAGGTATTGCAATTACTCGCTAACTTTATTTATGTGGCACTCATATATGCATTCAAACCATTAAATTTTAAAATATGATTATAAATCATTGTCATTTGAATACCAATAATCATATGTGAAAATAATGACAATTTTAGTTCGAGAAAAAATTCGACCGGACATCTTGAAGCTCAACGACGATAATTTTAAAGTGATAATGAAATTTTTGCTTCAATTTGCTGGGTTCGAAGAAAATAAGCAATTTAACTTTCCCAAAATCTATAAGAAAGTTTTGGATCTAAATGAGCTTTTCTTTAAAAAGCGAGTTAATATGATGGAACTTAATTATAAGCTAACTACTGAAGAAAGGAATTATGTAAAAAACTTACTACGCTACGCTATAGAACATTCATCAGCCGAGGAGTTAGAGGAATCCCCTATTCCGAAGGAAATTGAAATCAAATCCGAAAATATAAATAATTTTTCAGCTGAATGGATTATTCCTCCAGATCTGATTAAAGATCGGGTAATTTTATACATACATGGGGGAGGCTGGATATTTGGTTCTCCCTTAACTTGCCGAAAGCTAACCTCTGCTATAGCTACAGCCACAAGACTGAAAATTCTTAGCATTGATTATCGTCTTTCCCCAGAGTATCCATTTCCCATGCCATTAGATGACTGTGTAAATGCATACAAGTGGTTATTATCAAATGGATATAATAACACTGATATAGTAATAGGGGGAGACTCTGCTGGTGGAAATCTAACTCTTGCTACTTTATTAAAACTAAGAGACAAAGGAATTGATTTACCAGCAGGAGCAATTTGCCTAGCTCCTGCTACTGATTTTACATTTTCTGATGAATCATACTTTAAAAATGCTGAAACAGATACTTCGTTAGCAGATGTGGGCTTTTTTTGGTGGTATGCTGCTTATCTTGGAGATGAAAACCCTAAAAATCCCTACATTTCACCATTGCTT
>Ga0307426_1000468_pt1 | contig 27891 bp, 28 predicted proteins | sample SalMarWE160340MG_FD_202165 | JGI IMG/M metagenome (GOLD analysis project Ga0307426, IMG submission 202165) | Salt marsh sediment microbial communities from the Plum Island Ecosystem LTER, Massachusetts, United States - WE1603-40 | ecosystem: Environmental > Aquatic > Marine > Intertidal zone >...
GACATCGGAACGGCGATGAACACGCCGAGTGTCGTGGCGAGGAGCGCGAGGAAGACCGTTTCGAGGATCTTGTCCCAGGTGATCTTCGCGGCCTCGGAGATGCGCGGCGACTTCACAGTGACGGCAGCACCGGTCAGCGGATCGATCGATTCCACCGTAGCGGGGTGGAAGATCGTTCCCGTTTGTTCGCGGGTGATGGAACGTATGAGCTGCTGCTGGTCTGACGGCCGTTCTCTCGTGCCGAGGACCGCCGTGAACGCCCCGTTCTCGTCGGCGATGATCTCCTGGCTGAGGGGGAACTGCAGGTCGTTGCTCGGAGGAACCAGGTAGACGGTTACTCTCGCGTTGGGTGAGAAGTTCTCGCCGTGCACCGTGATGTCGGCCCCCGGATCGACGCATGCCGGCTCCACGATGACCCTGCGCTGGTACGGATCGGTTTCCGGAGCAGTGAACCCTCCGGGAGGACACGGCATGTAGAACGGGACATCGGTGTTGGTGTCGACGCGCTCGTAGGTGAGGAGTTCCGGGCGGGCGAGCGACCGAATGACCCGTGTCAACTGCGAGAGCCGCGATGGCGATCGGATTTCGCTGAGGTCGACGTTGGTTACGGCGAAGCCGTAGGCGTAGATGACAACGCCGGCGATGATCGCCAATGCAACCAGGAGCGCGTGCCGACGGGACTTGCGAGGTCCGGTGGGTCTAGCCAACGCGCTCAGCCTCCTCCCCGTAGATGTCCTTGAACTTCACGTCGTCGATTTCGGAAGGCGGCCCCTCGAACACGAGGTGCCCGTCTTTGAGGGCGATCGTGTTGTCTGCGTAACGGTGGACGAGGTCGAGGAAGTGGAGGCTGCACAGGACCGTCACCTCGTCCTCTTTGTTGATCAGTTCGAGGTACTGCATGATCGAGTGGGCGAGGACGGGGTCCAGGCTGGCGACCGGCTCGTCTGCGAGAACCATCTCGGGGCTCTGCATCATGGCTCGGGCAACACCCACCCGCTGCTGCTGGCCACCTGAGAGCGTGTCGGCGCGCTTGTGCGCCTGATCCTTGAGGCCAACACGGTCGAGTTGGGCGAGAGCACGTTCGACTTGTTCCTTCGGGAACTTGTTGATGATGCTGAGCGCAGGGTTGACGTATCCCAGGCTTCCTTGGAGCACGTTGGTGAGCACCTTCGATCGGTGCACGAGATTGAAGTGCTGAAACACCATGCCGATGCGCCTGCGGATGCGACGCATGTCATCCTGGGAGGCGGTGGTGATGTCGACCCCATGCCAGGTGATGCGTCCCTCCGTCGGCTCGATCAGACGGTTGATGCAACGCAGAAGGGTCGATTTCCCCGAGCCGCTCAGGCCGATTACGGCAAGAAACTCACCGTCCGGGACTTCGAAGCTGACGTCCTCGAGGGCAACGGTGCCGCCTTCGTAGACCTTGGTGAGATGTTCGACTTTCAGCATCTGGACCTCGCTCAACCCTTTCTAGCGAAGGAGGGGCAGGAGATGTCTCTCCTGCCCCTCCTTCGTTCGCATCGGATGCTCAATCAGCCTTCGGGGGTATACCCGACGAGAGCGACCATCTTGCGCACAGGGTCGTACTCGGCGTCTGTTGCAGGAGCGATGCCGGTCCAGCCGTAGAAGTCGTTGTTTCCGATCGACTGAGCCCACGCATCGGTCTGCGAGAAATCGACGAGGGCGGTTTCGATCTGGCTGCGGACGTCCGCGGGGAAGTCCGGTCCGAAGGACAGGGTGTCGTTCGGGATGGGTGGTGAGATCATAAGGATCTTCACCTTCTGGATGATGTCGGGGGCGTCGGTGCGAACGTTGGCGCGTGCGTCGAGCACGCGCAGGTCGCCGCACATCAGCTTGCTGCCGTCTTCGGTCGGAGCGCACGAGCTGACCAAGTCATCCGGCACGTCCGGCGGGTCGCCTTCTGCCCAGCTTCCGCTCGGAAGCAGCGGTGGGCTGAAGAACGATGTGGAGAAGTCTGCCTGGCCGTTGTAGACGGCGAGCACGCCAGCTTCGTGACTGCCAGCTTCGACCGTCTCGCCCGGCGTGATGCCTGCCTCGTTGAACATGAGGGTGGGGACCATGTAGCCGGACGTAGATCCGGTGTCAGGGTAGGCCCACTTCTTCCCGTCGAGGTCCTCCAGCGTGTTGAGGCCGCTGTCGCGGCCAACCAGGATCTGCGACCAGTAGACGGACCATCCGTACCGGACGGCCTTGAAGGCCACATCAACGCCGCAACGATCGCTGGCGAGGGCGTACCCGAGGGCCGGGATGAAACCGATGGTGTTGGTCGGCGAGGCACACATCTCTTCGATCGTCGCCGCGTACGACGTCGGCACGCTCACTTCGAAGGTGAGCCCGGTCGCCTGATTCAGCGCGTCGGCCATGATCTCGCCACCGGCGACGATGACTTGAGCATCGACCGATGGTACGAACAACACTTTGATCGGGTTGTCAGCGCTTCCGACCGATGCCATTGCTTCAGTTGTTGTGGGTGCTGCCGTTGTTGTGGGTGCTGCCGTTGTTGTGGGTGCGGCAGTTGTTACGGGAGCTGCTGTCGTGGTGGTGGCCCCAGTACCGCCGCACGCTGCGGCGACAAGTGCGAATGCCGCGACGAGCAAAAGGAATCTCCAGCTCTTCATTCCGCCCTTCCTTACTCGTAGACGAGTTCCTTGTCGCGGAAAGCCGCGACGCACTGTCGATCGTAGTCGGTCGACGGCACCTGGTCCTAGTTGGCGAGACGTGCCACGAAGGTCGCGAAATCAGACCAGGACGCTATGTCGATGCTGCCCTCAACGGGATGGTTCCACGGGCGGATGAAGCGGCAGACGGCGGCGTCGGGGCGGTTGCGAAGGAGTGACGCTACCTGGTGTGGCGCATCGTCGAGATAGACGTCGCAGGCGACGGTCCACTTGTGTTCGATGATGTGTACCTCGCGCGTGGGGATGCGTCGATCGGCGAGCCAGGCGAATGTGTCGTGGACCGCCCATCCCGGTTTGGAGGTGATGACGACTATCTGGTGGCCTGTTCCGCGGAGGGTGTTCAGCGTCTCGACGGCGCCGGCGTAGGGGTCGAGGTGACGGAAGATCGAGCCACCTCCATGCCCGGACGCCCACGTCCAGAACTCACGGTTGTCGCGGAAGTGGGTGAGCGTGTGAAGCCCGTCCCATGTCTGGACGGCGTCGACCGGGATCTCGCCGCCGAACTCGACGTTGTATCGCCTGATCCATCCCGCGTTGAAATCGGCGACGACACCGTCGAGGTCGATACCGAGGCGGAGGGATCTCATGCTCAGCAAGGGTAGAGAGTTCCCTGGAGCGAGCCAGTTCGCCCCAGGGAACGTACCTCGTACCTGGTACGCGACCTCACCGGGCTGCGCCCGCCGTTCTCGGTTCTCGGTTGTCGGTAGGACCAGTCAGGTGCGGTTGAGGGGTTCGGGCACTGGTGGGAGGTTCCCCTGTGGTCGTGTGGTGACTTTGGGTCGCGTGCTGGCAGGCTGCTGTTGGCTGTGAGCTGTTGGCTGCGACCGAAGGGAGCGAGCTACATCGTCTGTACCAGCGCCACCATCTCGGGAAGGCGACGAGACAAGATCTTGCTCGAGACGAAGAGGCCAACGCCGTACACGATCGCTCCCCACAGGAGCGAACCCACCGTCGCGATCCACGGGGACAGAGCCTGACTGAACGAGACGACGAGGGCGAATGCGGAGACAGACGGCGTCAGGAGTAGAACGATGACAAAGAACGACGCGACCTGGGCTCCAACGGAGAGGCACCCCTGCTCGGATGCCTGGGCGAACATGTCGGTTCCGACGTTCGGGAGTCGAAGTGGTGCAACCACGGACACGATGTTCCCGACGGCGAGCTGGCAGGCTACGGCGGTCACCGCGAGGGGAGGGATGACGCCGAGCACCGCCCACCGACCGGAGATGGCGGCAAGCATCACAGAGAGAGCAGCGGCCTCGGTGAGGATCGCCGCGGACGTCGCGAGGTTCTTGCCGAGGATCATGTGTGTCGGCTTGGCGGGTAGCGCGAAGAGGAACGACGCCGCGTTACGTTCCCAGCCGAACTGATTCAGCGCGACAGGAAGTCCGACGAATACCACGACGAGCGGTCCGAGAAGTGGAAGCCAGGGGCTGAGACGGAGCTGTGTGAGGGTGGCGGTCCCGACGAGCACCGATGCTGCGATCACCCCGAGGAAGATCACGGCTCCGGTCCACACCATCCGCTCCCGTGGATCACGAAGGTAGAAACGGAGTTCCTTGCGAGCGATGAGAATCGGCACCGACCACCCAGGCAATCTGGTGAACCCATGACCGTTCTTCCTCGCGGTCGAGATGGCCGTCGTTTCCGGGAGGGTTGTGAGGCGGTCGATCAGCACTCTCCACACGCCGGCGATTACGACGATCCATGCGCCGGCAATAGCGAACGACCCGAGCGCCGTCACCCAGTGTCCGAGCCCGGCCTCGGAGATGGCGCGCTGGGCGGCGACGGGTGGAAGCCACCAGCCGGCAGTCGAGAGAGGGTGCGCCGTCAGCGCTCCAGACAGGCCCAGTCGGTGGACGGTGCGATCGATGATCTGTTGGAAAGCGAACCCGACCACGCCGAGCGAGCCGACGAGCACCATGGCTAGATCTCTGCCCCTCCGTCCGCGCAGAATCCTGGTGACGAGACCGGAGAACGTGCGGCCAGTGACGATCATCAACAGGAGGAGCGCTACAGCGGCGAGCCAGGCGATTGGCGAGGTCGGGGCGTACAGGCGGAGGTCGGCGATCAGCAATATGAGGGGGACGAACAGCGTGGGTGTGATCAGAGCTGCAGCCGTTAGCCCCACCATGAGCTTGCCATGCGTGATCGGCGCAAGCGAGAAGCGAGCAGGATCGAGGGTCTCGTCGAGTGGAAAGAGCAGCACCGGGAGCGTGGTCCATCCGAGCCACGCGAGAAGCGCCGCCCAGTAGCCGTACTCGATGCGAGCCGTACCGGAGAGCGTCATGACGGTCGCCGTGAAGTGGTCCGACAGCCAGAACGACACCCACACGATGAGGATCAGGACGAGAGGGAAGCCCACACTCCGCTGGCGGTCACGACGAAGCCCGTTGACGAGGAGGCGCCATTTCAGCCAGACGAGTCGGTTAACCACCGCAACCCCTCACCGAGATCCTCCGCGCCAACCGCGCTCATGAAGGCGTCCTCCATCGAACCGTGCCTCGCCTTGAGGTCCGCGGGAGTCGACTCGGCAACGAGACGCCCGTGAAGCATGATCCCCACCTTGGAGCAGAGCCTTTCGACAAGGTCCATCACATGGGACGAGAACACGATCGTCGCACCCTGGGCCGTGTAGGTCTGGAGCAGTCGCCGGATGAGCCTCGCCGAGACGGGATCAACTCCTTCGAACGGCTCATCCAAGAAGAGCACGGGTGGAGCGTGGATCACCGCCGCAGCAAGCGCCAGCTTCTTGCGCATGCCCCGTGAGTAGTCGGCGACGAGGACGGAGGCAGCGTCCTCGAGATCGAGCAGGTGCAGCAACTCGTCCCGGCGTTCTCGGGTGTCCACTTTGGTGACGTGATGCATCGCTCCTGTGAAGTCGAGGAGCTCCGAGCCGGTCAATCGGTCGTAGAGGTTGAACTCCTCGGGGAGCACACCGACTCTGCGCTTCACTTCGATCGGTTGCCGCCACGTGTCGAACGAGGCGATCCCGGCCGAACCGGCAGTCGGTCGCAGCAGTCCGACGATCATCTTGATAGTGGTGGTCTTGCCTGCACCGTTGGGGCCGAGCAGGCCATAGAACTCCCCAGGCTGGATAGAAAGGCTGACGTCGTCGACGGCGGTCTTCTTGCCGAAGCGCCGTACGAGGCCGCGTGCCCACACTGCGGGCGGCGAAGTTGGGTCGTTGGTACCGGTGGTGTCCACTGAACTCCTGATGACATAGCGTATCGGTTCAGGGATCCATGTACTTGACCGCGGCAGGACGCCTGCCCCATGCCCCGGCTACTATCGCACGCAGTGGAGTACCAGGCGATCTATCGCACCTACCGGCCCCAGCGTTTCTCCGAAATCATCGGCCAGGATCACGTCACAGGAACGTTGTCGAGGGAAGTCACCGAAGGGCGGGTCGCGCACGCCTATCTGTTCGCCGGCCCTCGCGGCACGGGCAAGACGAGCACGGCGAGGGTGCTCGCGAAGGCGTTGAACTGCCCCGATCGTTCGGTCGACGGCGAACCGTGCGGCGTGTGTGAGTCGTGCGTGGCTATCGGCGAAGGCTCGTCACTCGATGTGATCGAACTCGACGCCGCCTCCCACAACAGTGTGGAGGACATCAGGGAGATGCGAGTCAGCGTGTCAACCGTCGCGTGGGGTCGCGGCGCAAAGCGGGTGTTCATCCTCGACGAAGCGCACATGCTCTCGAAGGCCGCCGGTAATGCGCTGCTGAAAACGCTCGAGGAACCGCCCGAGCACGTCCACTTCGTTCTGGCCACCACCGAGCCGTACAAGCTGCTCGACACGGTCCGGAGTAGAACCCAGCGTTTCGACTTCAGGCAGGTTCCGGTTGACGTGATCGTCAAGGAGCTTCGCAGGATCGGCGACGCCGAGGGGTACGAGTCTGACGACCTGGCGTTGACGACCGTCGCGCGCCGGGCCGCCGGTTCCGTTCGAGATGCGCTGAGTCTGTTGGAGCAGGTCGCCGCCCTCGGTGAGCAGCACGTGACGGTCGACGGCGTCAACAGGGCTCTTGGGCTCGCCGACTCTGAGGCGTTCACCAGCTTGGCGTCCGCGATCGTCAAGCGAGACGCGAAGAGCGCCCTGGAGCTGGTCGCCAGACTGTCGTCAGAGGGGGTGGATCTTCGCAGGTTCGTCGGCGAGGCGATCGCATCTTTCAGAGGGGTGTTTCTCGCCCACTACGCGCCGAACCTCGCGGAGGTCGTCGACGAGCCCGAATCCACACTCGAGACGTGGCGTGCGATGGCCAAGACCCTGCCCGCGGCCGAGGTGCTTCGCGCAGTCGATCATCTGGGCGAGGCCTTGGTGCGGCTGAGGGAAGGTCGAGAAGAGCGACTCATGCTCGAGCTGACGCTGCTGAAGCTGACCCGACCCGAGACGAGTCCCGACGTGGCATCGGTCGGGGTGCGAATGGACAAGGTGGAACAGGCACTCAAACGGATGGCCAGAGAGCCGCGTCCACAGGTGACTTCGGAGTCCCGTGTCGAGCCGGTTCGAGCCTCATCGATGGCCGAGGCGAAGGTGCCAGAGATGAAGCGACCCGAAAAGGAGCCAGAGCCGACACCGAAGGAGGAGCCACCCCCCGAAGACAAGGCTCCACGCGATGAGCCATCAGCGACGTTGCCTCCGCCCGACGCGCTGACGATCGAGGAGTTCGAGGCTGTGTGGCCGGCACTCGTCGGTTCAGTGAGGGATGAACTCGGACCGAGACGACTAGCGATGTTCAGGGAGGCGAGTCCCGGACATGTCGAGGGAACGACGGTCGTACTCCTGATTCCCGAGCATCTCGCGTTCCACCTGGCGCAGATCAACGGCGATCCCTCCATCGCAAGAACGGTCGCCGACCGGGCATCTGAGCTGATTGGCGGTTCTATCCAGGTCGTGTTCCGATCGGCGGGCGCGCCGGCCGAGGATGGGAACGAGGAGAGAGCGCCCGACAAACACGATCTCGAAGAGGGATCGACTGCAACCGATCCAACGGCACTCGTCGAGGGCCTCCTCGGGGGTCAAGTGATCGACGACCTCCCCTGATACCCTGGTACGCATGGGAATGCGACCACAGGACATGCGCAGGCTTCTTCAGCAGGCGCAACAGATGCAGGAGCAGATGGCCATCGTGCAGCAGCGGCTTGCCGACTCCGAGTTCGAGGGAACCTCGGGCGGCGGGGTCGTCAAGGCCAAGGTGACCGGAGGGGGCTCGGTGGTGTCGGTGGACATCGACCCCGCGGTGATCGATCCCGACGACGCCGAGATGCTCGGTGATCTCGTGGTGGCCGCCGTGAACCAGGCTCTCGAAGCCGCCTCGGGAGCCGCGCAGGATCAGATGGGGGATGTCACCGGCGGCGGGTTGGGCAACCTGTTCGACTGATGTTTGCCGCCCCCGTTCAGCGTGTCATCGACGAACTCGCCCGGCTTCCCGGGATCGGAAGGAAGTCCGCTCAGCGTCTCGCGTTCCATCTGATGGCGACCGAAGATGCAGACGCCCAGCGCCTTGCGCACGCGATCATCGACATGCGGGCACAGGTACACACGTGCAGTCGATGCTTCAACGTGGCGGCCTACGAGGAGTGCGTGATCTGCCGGGATGCGAAACGGGATCTGACGGTCCTGTGCGTCGTCGAAAGGCCGCAGGACATCGTGGTGATCGAGAGGACACAGGAGTTCCGAGGGCGCTATCACGTGCTCGGAGGGGCACTGTCTCCGATTGCCGGCATCGGGGCGTCGCAGCTTCACATCTCCGAGTTGTTGGGACGCGTTCCCGCCGAAGGTGTAGAAGAGGTGATCGTCGCCACCAACCCGACCGTCGAAGGCGACACCACCGCGATGTACCTTGCACGGGAGTTGAAGGCGCTCAATGTTCGTGTCACACGACTCGCGAGCGGTCTACCCGTGGGTGGCGATTTGGACTACGCCGACGAGTTGACGCTCGGCCGAGCGCTCGTCGGTCGGCGTGAAATGCCCTGAATCCCCCACAAAGCGGGGGGAAACGGGTAGATTCTCGGTGTCGTCGGACGCGACGACCAGCTGTACCGAGCGCCGGGAACGAGCGGCGCGTGAACGAGGGAGAACTCGTGAACAAGAAAGAGATGGTCGAGAAGCTGGCCAAGAAGACTGGTCTGACAAAGACCAAGGCTTCTGAGGTGATCGAAGAGATCTTCTCGTCGAAGCCAGGTGAGGGCATTATCGCCGTCGAACTGGATGCAGGCCGCAAGGTTGAGATCGCCGGTTTCGGCAAGTTCGGCACTCGGAGTCGCTCTGCCCGCAAGGGGCACAACCCCGCCACAGGTGAAGAGATCACCATTGCCGCCACCAAGTACGCGTTCTTCAAGCCGGCCACCGGCCTCCGCCGTCGCGTCGCGGAGTAGTCAATCGGCGGTGCACGTCGTCTGGGATTGGAACGGCACGCTGCTCGACGATCTCGACCAGGTGATCGCCGCCGTCAACGCAACACTGAGAGAACTGGGCGAATCCCCAATCTCCGTAGCCACGTACGGGGCGCACTATCAGCGCCCCGTACGTCGTTTCTACGAGTCGCTCTTCGGTAGGGCCGTCCACGATGACGAGTGGCGGCTCATCGATGAGCTGTTCCATGACGCCTACCGTTCACAGCTCCCAAACGTCGCGCTTGCCCCGGATGCAACGGAAGCCCTCGAAGCGGTCGATGCTGCAGGGCATACTCAGTCGTTGCTCTCGATGCTGTCGCACGATGATCTCGTGAACATGACTTCGATGTTCGGAGTCGACCGGTTCATGCGTCGCGTCGACGGTCTAAGAGGGGTCCGGGGTGTGCCGAAGCAAGCGTCCCTCGAAAGTCACATCGAGGCGCTGGGCCTATCGAAGCTGGAAGTCGTGATCATCGGCGATGCTCTCGACGACATCGCCGCGGCCCGTGCCGCCGGCACCCGGTGCGTCATGTACGACCGAGGGACGTTCCCGCGGGACCAGATCCGACAGGCAGGTGTGCCGACTGCCTCGAGTCTGTTGGGGGCCCTACGGGCGGGGGGAGTGATCTAGGGCGAGATTCGCTCGCGTTCTCGGTTGTGGGTTCTGGGCAAGAGGGTCGCCTCAGCGGTTCGTGTTGGCTTGACACAGAGTGTTGCCGACGGTCGGCGCTCCGCTGTTGGCTGTCGGCTCGTTCCCACCGACAACCGAGAACCGATAGTGAGTCCCATAGCCGTTGCCGACTCGCTGGTCGATCGTCTTCGTTCCAGGGTTGCGCGGGCGTCTGGTTGTTCGAGGCTGGAGCGAGATGCCGTTCCTTGTCCGCCCTCGACATCGACAGTTCCTACCGACAACCGACAACTGATGACCGACTACGACTCGCGAAGCGAGTCAACTCAGTGGCACTCTGCTGAGCTTCTCCAACTTGGCCAGGTTGTGGTTGGTCTTCACATACCGAACGGCGCCGGTCTTGGAGCGCATCACCACCGAGTGGGTGGTCGCGCCATCGGCGAAGAAGTGGACGCCGTCGAGGAGTTCACCATCGGTCACGCCCGTGGCGGCAAAGAATACGTTGTCGGAGTTCACGAGATCTCTCGTGGTCAGAACACTGTCGATGTCGAGCGCGTTCTCGAGCGCGTAGGCCCTCTCCGACTCGTCCCTCGGCCAGAGCCTGCACTGGATCTCCCCGCCAAGGCACGTGAGCGCACCGGCTGCGATGACCGCTTCCGGGGAACCACCGATTCCGATGAGCATGTCGATGCCGGAGTCCTCTTCGACGGTTGCGATAGCGGCCAACACGTCGCCATCTGTGATGAGCCTGATCCGGGCGCCCTCTTCGCGAACCGCGTCCACGTATCTCATGTTGCGAGGACGATCCAGAATGATGACCGTGAGGTCGTTGACGTCCTTGGAGAGTGCTTTGGCGATGTGGCGGAGGTTGTGGGCAACCGGAGCATCGAGATCGATGGTGCCGGCTGCACGGGGCCCGACGGCGATCTTGTCCATGTAGACGAGGCTGCCGGGCGCGTACATCGTCCCAGCTTCGGCCATGGCGATCACCGCCAGCGCGCCGGGCATGCCGCCGGCGGTGAGCCGTGTCCCGTCGACAGGGTCGACGGCCACGTCTACCTCGAGCCCTCTGCCGGAACCCACCTTCTCGCCGTTGAACAGCATCGGCGCGTTGTCCTTCTCCCCTTCACCGATGACGATCGTTCCGGCGATTCCGACGGTCGACAGTACGGCTCGCATACCGTCGACTGCCGCCTGATCGACACGGTCCTTGTCGCCGCGCCCCTGCCAGCGAGCGGCTGCCATGGCCGCTACCTCGGTGACACGAACGAGGTCGAGGGCGAGGTTGTGATCTGGAGCTTCGGTCATGACGGGAAGACCCTCATGATCAGGGCGTCGCCCTGTCCGCCACCACCGCACAGTGCAGCCGCGCCGATTCCGCCCCCTCGAGAACGAAGGGCATTGATCATTGTGACCGTGATGCGTGCGCCGGTTGCTCCAAGTGGATGACCGAGCGCGACGGCGCCTCCGTTGACGTTGATCTTGGCATGGTCGAGATCGAGCATGTGGGCAGACCAGATCGCGACCGAAGCGAACGCTTCGTTGATCTCTATCAGGTCCAAGTCACCGGTGCCGAGACCCGCCCTTTTCAGCGCAACGGAGAGTGCTTGCGCCGGTCGCTCGTGGAGAGAGGCGTCGCATCCTCCGATTTGTCCGTATGCGAGGATCTCGGCGAGGATCGGAAGACCGGCGGCCTCCGCGGCCGACCGGTCCGCGACGATGAGCGCCGCGGCACCATCCGAGATCTGTGAGGCGTTTCCGGCGGTGGTCGTCCCGCCCGGCGTGAAAGCCGGCTTGAGCTTCGCGAATCCCTCGATCGTTGCATCCCTCCGAATCCCCTCGTCCTTGGTGACGACGATCGGATCGCCCTTGCGTTGGGGTACCTCTACGGGAACGATCTCGCCGTCGAAGGCTCCCGAATCGGTCGCTGCGGCTGCCCGCTGGTGGCTCGCCACCGCCCACTCGTCCTGCTCCTCGCGGCTGATCCCGAGTTCCGTGCTCTTGGCGTCCGAGGACTCGCCCATGATGCAGTGGTCGAAGCTGCACCAGAGACCGTCGTGCAGCATCGCGTCGACGAGCTTCGTGTCGCCCATGCGGGCACCCCAGCGCACGTTCGGTGCGATGAAGGGCGTGTTGGTCATCGACTCCATGCCGCCTGCGAGCGCGAACGTCGATTCGCCGAGACGAATCGATCGGTCCGCCATCGCGATCGCCGCCATGCCCGAGAGGCACACCTTGTTGACCAGCGTCGAGGGGACCGTCATCGGTACACCCGCCAGAGCTGCCGCCTGTCGAGGGGTGATCTGACCTTCTCCGGCGAGCAGCACCTGCCCGAAGATCACCTCGTCTATGCGATCGGGTTCGATTCCCGAGCGGCCGATCGCGCCCTTCATGGCGACGCTACCCAGCTGAACCGCTCTGAGGGGTTGGAGTACTCCCGCGAACTTCCCCTGTGGTGTTCTGGCGATTCCCGTGATCACGGCACCCATTCCAGGCTCCTTGTCGGCTGCTATCGAATCGTACTCCAGGTAGGCTGCCCGCCGTGAAGCCGTACAACCTCGATCACGTCGCCCTCGCCGTCGAGGATCTCGACGCGACCATCGCCGAATTCCGGACGCTGTTCGGTGTTGAGCCCATCTCCCGAGAGGTGGTGGGAGAGCAGGGCGTGGAGGAGGCGATGATCCCCATCGGTGGATCAAATCTGCAGCTTCTCTCGCCGCTCTCCGGAGACACGCCGGTTGGCCGATTCCTTGAGCGACGCGGGGAAGGGCTTCACCACATTGCCATCACCGTCACGTCGATCGAGGACGCGTTGGAGCATCTGAAGTCCAACGGCGCCAGACTCGTCGACGCGGAACCTCGTGTCGGCGGTGGCGGTCATCGCATCGCGTTCGTGCATCCGGCGACGCTTGCAGGTACGCTCATTGAATTGGTGGAGATCGATGAACACTGACCTCGACATCGCTGGCGGCGCAGGGCCACTCGAGGCGGCAGCAATAGCCGCCGTCGTGCAGCAAGTCCTCGCGGAAGAGGAGTTCGCGGCCGCGTTGCCTTCCACCCAACGGCTGGAGAGCAGGTGGGTGCTGTCAGCCCGCGCGGAGCCCCCGGTGTAGCACCACCCAAGGAGACCTGACCTGTCCGTTTCACCCATCCGTGCGCCGAGAATCCTGGTGGCCGAAGACGACCGCGTCGTGTCGACGCTCGTCTGTCGAAGCCTCGAAGCATCGGGTGCAGAGGTGACCGCCGCCTACGACGGACTGGAAGCCTTTGAAGCCGCACTGACGAACGAATTCGATATAGCGCTCCTCGATCAGGTGATGCCCGGCCTGCTTGGCGCCGAGGTGCTCCAACGGTGGAGTGAGGAGGGTGTTCGACTGCCGGTCATCATGATCTCCGGACTCACCGATGAGGAAGACATCGTCGCCTGCCTCGAACTCGGCGCCGTCGACTTCGTTCGCAAACCCTTCAATGTGCGAGAAGTACTCGCACGGGTCGGGGTTCAGCTGCGCGTCGTCGGACTGGCGCTGAGGGGCTGAGCGGGTCGAATCCTCAATCCGGCTCGGTTTCTTGCCGACATCAATGATGTGATGAAGGCTCGTGCTTGAAGGCTGAGTTGCTGCCGTGGTTGGTGGTGGCTGTTGCGCTGTCCGTATTGGCTGCGGTCTGGCTCTTTGCGAGCAAGTTCATCGGCCATCTGAAGCGCAGGTTCGAGCTCTACCGGCGAGCGTCCTACGTCGGTCTGCTCAGCGAGATCGCAACACGAGTCGGATACCCGGTCGAGATGCTCCGGTCGTGCGCCGATGATCGTGTGTTCCTCGACACTCTCATGGACTTCCTCGGTCTCGTACAGGGGGCCGAACGGGCAAACCTCCTGCACGTCGCCCGGAGCCTGGGCATCGTTGAACGCTTCGTTGCCGATCTCTCGTCGCGGAGGAGAGAGCGCCGAGTCGTCGCAGCGCGGGGACTGGCCGAACTTGGCGACCCGCGCACGGCGGAAGCGTTGCTGCGCTCGCTCGCCGATCGCGTGCCGGAGGTGCGGATCCAGGCAGCGGACGCACTCGCCCAGCTCAAAGACGAGCGCGCCGTGGAACCGCTCATCGGTCTTCTCGAGACCGAAACCGAATGGAACGCGAATCGCATCGCCGATGCACTTGTGAAGCTGGGATCTCGCGCCGTCCCAGCTCTCTCGAGGCATTTGATCATGTCGTTTGTGGGTTCCGAAACGGGCCGTGAGCCACTCGTGGCACGCGCACTGGGAGCGATCGGGGATGTGGCCGCCGAACCCGCCCTCGTACGAGCTCTTCAGGAGGGCTCCGACGAGGTGAGAATCCGTTCCGCTGCGGCGCTGCACACCGCCGGTAGCCAAGCATCGGTGCACCCTTTGATTCGTGCCGTCACCGATCCTGTGTGGGAGGTTCGCGCACAGGCGGCGCGTGCGTTGGGTGGGTTGCTGGATCCGGAGGCGATACCAGCGCTCAAGGCAGCCTTGGGAGATCCCGAGTGGTGGGTGCGGAGGAACGCGGACTTGGCCCTCGAACGCGTCCCAGGCGGAACACCGCACGTCACCCTGGATGGCGGGGACGGATTGGCACGCACCGCCGCCCCCGAGACGGTCGGCGAGCGGACAACGGAGAACGTTCTGTGAGCTTCATTGAGATCTTCAACCTCGTCGTGATTCTGTATTACATCGCGATGGAGCTTCAGCTCGTGTTCTTGGCGCTCGCGTCGTATCGGGTGCTGCGCATCGAGCAGTTCACCTCCCGATTCGGGCGCATCCACGACATGATTGCGTCAGATACGACCCCGCCGGTGTCGGTCATCATTCCTGCCTACAACGAAGCGGCCGGCATCGTCGAGTCGGTGCGTTCCATTGTCATGTTGAAGTATGCGAAGAAGGAGGTGATCGTCGTCAACGACGGGAGCAGCGACGACACCCTCCAGCGCTTGATCGACGAGTTCCGCATGGAACCGATCGACCTGCCCTACAGGCCTCTCCTCGAGACTCGGCCGATTCGACGCGTGTACCGCTCCAGGCTCCCGCTGCCGGTCGTCGTCATCGACAAGGAGAACGGCGGCAAAGGAGACGCCATCAACGCAGGCATCAACGTCTCTCAGTACCCCTACGTGATGGGCACGGATGCCGACATCGTTCTGGACGAGGAGTGCCTGCTACGGGCGGCGCGGCACTTCGTGGAGGATCGGGCCAGGACGATCGCGGTGGGTGGGAACGTACGGCCCATCAATGGATGTGAGGTTCGCCGAGGGAAAGTGACGCGAGTCGCGCTTCCGAAGCGCCCGATCGAGATGGCTCAGGTCGTCGAGTACATCCGGTCATTCCTGGGCGCTCGGCCGGCGTGGTCCTCCCTCCGCTCTCTTCTGATCGTGTCGGGGGCATTCGGCGTGTTCAAGAAGGACGCGGTGATCGAGGTCGGAGGCTACCGGCGCAACCACCTCGGTGAAGACATGGAGCTGACGATGCGGCTCCACAGGCACTTCCGCAAGAAGCACGTTCCCTACCGAATCGTCTACGCGCCGGATGCCGTCGCATGGACCGAGGTCCCAGCGAGCCGAGAAGTCCTGAGGAATCAGCGGATTCGGTGGCATCGAGGCCTGATGCAGGTCATGTGGCAGTACAAGACCATGTTCATGAATCCCAGGTATGGGATCGTGGGTCTTCTGGGGTGGCCGAGCTACGTCGCTTTCGAGTTCGCGGCTCCAGTCATGGAGGCGATCGGTTGGATCGTTATCCCGTCGTCGCTGGCGGTGGGGGCACTTCGCTTCGACATCGCGATTCCTCTCATGATCGTTGCCCTGGCGGTCGGTGCGGCGAACTCGCTTGTTGGACTCATCCTCGACGAACGATTCGGCTACTACGAGGAGCCGGGAGCGACATGGCGTCTCCTTTCATACTCGCTGCTCGAGCAGCTCGGACCGAGACAGCGCACGGTCTGGTGGCGAGTTCGGGCGATGTTCTGGAACCCCAGACGCACAACGTGGGGTGACATGAATCGCAGCGGAGTCGGCAACCTGTCCAGACAGCACTCATCCGGTTCGTCGGAGCAGATCCCCGAGCTCGCGGCCGCCGAACAGCCGAGATAGGCCCGCGTAGACGACCGCCACAACGACAGCGCCTGCACCGATGGCTGCCAGTGACGTCTGGACACCCGGCACCTCTGATCGCGTGATCAGACTCACCACGCCCCAGGTTGCATAGCCGGCCACGACTCCGGCCACAGCGCTCCGCCACCACGTTGCCACGATGGGACGCCACGACGTCGTACCGCGGTGCCACGCGAGGCCAAGTCCGACCGAGTAGACGATGATGGAAACGCTGCTCGCAAGTGCGATGCCCTCGATGCCCCACAGGTGGAAGAACCAGAAGTACAGAGGGATCGCGATGACCGTTGCCGTCGTGCCGATCGCGACCGGCGTCCACATGCGTCGTTGTGCATAGAACGCTCTCGCGTAGAGCTGGTGAGACGCCCAGAAGGGGATGCTCAGTGAGTAGATGACGAGCAGGCCTGCTGCGATCAAGGTGTCGTCGGGTCCGAATCGGCCGCGCTGAAAGGCGAGTCTTGCAGCGGGCAACGCCGCCCCGGCGACGGCTGCAGCGGCGCCGCACCCCACGAAGACGCCGTATCGCAAGGCCCGTGTGATCGTCGCGTCAAACTCGGCCCGGCGTCCCTGGCTGAAGAGGCTTGCGAGGAACGGATACGCAGCGACACCGGCAGCTTGGGCAATCATGCCGACCGGCAGCATGTTGAGGCGCCGGGCGTAGGCGAGGAGTCCGGTCGCGCCGGTCTCTGCGAGCTGGCCGAACACCTTGAGGAGCTGCTCGTCGAGGACCGCCACCGACTGGCCCAGCATCAGGGGGATTGCCAGGAGGAGGTACTCCTTCAGCGCAGGGTGGTTCCAACGAACGCCCCGCTCCCATCGAAGACCCAGTCGGTGCGCCCCGTACCACTGGAGCCCGAAGTTGCCGATTGCCGCCCCGGCGAGCGCTCCCCACACGAATCCGTCGGCCGAGGCGCCGGATGCGGTGGCGAGACCGCCGACGATGATCGCAAGGTTGTACACGATCGGTGCCAGCACGGGAATGAGGAACCGCTTGTGAGCGTACTGAACCGCCATCAACAGGGAGCCGAGTACGAAGAAAACCTGGGCGGGGAACACGATGCGCATCAGATGGGCCAGCTGGTCCAGTTCCGACGGAGCGAACTCGCGAAACACGGCTCCCACGATCGGCCGTGCGAGAACCATGGCGATCAGCGTCAAGGTGACCATTCCGATAGCGACGGGTCGAACCACCGCAACAAACGACCTCCACTGCTCCCGTCTGTCGTCCAAGTGGCGGGTGAGGATCGGGATGAGCGTGATGCTGAGAAAGCCTCCGGCCATCAGGTAGAAGAGGATGTCGGGGATGGTGAACGCGTCCTGGAAGAGGTCTGCCTGTTGGGTGGCCCCAAGAATGGCCGCCAGAGCCATCGTTCTGAGAAAACCCAGCAACCTGGAGGCGAGGATCCCCACCGACACGATCATCGCCGCCTTGCCGAGCCGGGTCATGGTCTCGCCGCCCGCAGCTCCTCCAGCACCTCGCCAGGCACCTTGAGGTCTCCGTGACCGACCCCGACTGATACTCCGGGACGGTAGGTGCCGTGGTAGTCGGATCCTCCTGAGGGAATCAGCCCGTGACTCCGTGCGACCGACGCGAGTTCGAGCCGGTCCTCCGGCGTGTATTCGGCGTAGTGCGCTTCCAGCCCCACGAGGCCGGTTGCCTTCAGATGCCGGAGGGTTGACGCGTAGTCGGTCGCCGAGTTGAGGCCCAGGGTGTGGGGGTGTGAGAGGATCGGCACGGCCCGTGACTCGAGCGACAGGCGAATCGCCTGTTCGGGCGCCAACCGAAAACGCGAAACGTAGGCCGGCCTGCCGCCTCCGAGCAGGTCACGGAAGGCGTTGTCTGGCGTGTCGACGACACCCTTTCGAACGAGCACCGCCGCGATGTGGGGCCGGCCTGCGAGTCCTCTGCCGGCTTCGGCAGCGACCTCCTCGTACCTGATGTCGACGCCGAGTTCCTCAAGCCGTTCGACGATTCGATGGTTTCGGAGATCACGGCCGGCACGGATTTCATCCAGAGCATTCTGAAGCGGGCCCTCTCGAGGCTCCAGAAAGAGGACGGTCATGTGCATCGCGCCAGGCGACCACTCGCATGAGATCTCGACTCCGGGGATGACCTCGATCCCACCTCCCGCATCGATCGCCTCCGGGACTCCCTCCAAGGTGTCGTGGTCGGTGAGCGCCACAGCCGTGAGTCCCGCCAAGATCGCCTCGCCGACCACGGCCGCAGGTGAATCGCTGCCATCCGAATAGTGGCTATGCGTGTGGAGGTCGACCGACATCGGGGTGAGGGTACCCGTCCGTGGTTCACGTGCCGGGAAGCGCCCAAGGATTGAGAACGAGTGTCGAGGCGAGCGACGGGGTCGGTGCAATGATCACCCGCCCGACGACCATCTCGTTGAGCGTGTCTCCCGGAAGGAATCCGGTGGAATCCGAGGTCGTCGTTGTGGTGAGCTCTGTGGTGGTAGTCGTCGTGGCCACCGCAGAAGTCGTCGTGGTGGTCGACGTGTTCGATCGAGCGATCAGATTCGAGACCATGACGATGGCGGCGACGATCACCGCGAACCAGACCACCTGAATGAGGCGGCGTTGGAACAGCTTCAAACGGCGTACCCTCTCCTCCCGCTTCTGCTTCGCTGCTCGGTTCTGGCGCTGACGGTCCCGCTTGTCGCTTGGCATGACGCGGGGATGCTAGCGATCCGAGAGAGGCTCGTAGACCGAGCCTCCCTCGTACCGCGGTTTTCGGTTGTCGGTAGGAACGTCGCCCCGCCGTGCTGTGTTGTCGCAGGTGATTACTGATGACTGACAACTGATGACCGCGAGCGAAGCTCGCCTCCTAGGTACACTCCGCGCGCACTATGGCCCTCCATGTACAGAAGTTCGGTGGAACTTCCGTAGCCGACGCGTCACGCATCAGGCGGGTCGCCGCGCGGGTGGCCGCAACGAAGCGCGCAGGCAACGAGGTGGTGGTGGTCGTGTCGGCGATGGGATCGTCGACGGATGACCTGATCGATCTCGCCGGGCAACTCCACCCGACGCCGCCGGCAAGAGAGATGGACATGCTGCTGACAGCCGGCGAGAGGATCGCAATGTCGCTGCTCGCCATTGCTATCGACGCCGAGGGAATCGACGCAGTCAGTTTCACCGGGTCGCAGGCAGGGATTCTGACGGATTCCAGACACGGGGGAGCCAAGATCAAAGAGATCAGAGACTTCCGGGTCATCGAGAGTCTCGAGGCCGGCAAGGTCGTCATCGTGGCCGGCTTCCAGGGGGTCGACCCCGAATCGAAGGAGGTCACTACTCTCGGACGCGGTGGCTCGGATGCGACGGCGGTGGCGCTTGCTGCTGCTAACCATGCAGATGTGTGTGAGATCTACACGGACGTGGACGGGGTGTTCACGGCAGACCCGCGTGTCGTGCCGGACGCCCGCAAGCTGGACGAGCTCACGTTCGAGGAGATGCTCGAGCTCGCGTCGACGGGCGCAAAGGTGCTCATGGCCCGATCGGTGGAGGTGGCACAACGGTTCGGAGTGCCGCTGCATGTACGTTCATCGTTCCACGACGGACCAGGCACGTGGGTGAAGGAGACCACTATGGAAGAAGCGGTTGTTCGTGGGATCTCCCACGACACGTCCGAGGCGAAGGTGACGATCGTGGGAGTTCCCGACCACCCGGGGGTGGCCGCGACGATCTTCGCACCACTGGCCGAGTCCGGTGTGAACGTCGACATGATCGTTCAGAATGTGTCACACGACGGGACAACCGACATCAGCTTCACCATCCCCAAGGCCGCCGTACCTGTTGCCGAGGAGGCCACCCGGACCGTCTCCAAGCAGGTTGGGGGAGCGTCGGTGCAGGTCGATTCGGGGATCGGGAGGGTGTCCATTGTCGGTGCAGGGATGCGCTCCAATCCAGGGATCGCGAAGCGCATGTTCGAAGTACTCGCCGAGAACGACATCAATATCGAGATGATCTCTACGTCGAGCATTCGAATCTCATGTGTGATCCGAGAAGAACAGGTCGATGACGCCGTGCGTGCGCTTCACGCCGCGTTCCTGGAGGAGGGTTCCGATGGCTAAGACCGCTGTTGTAGGAGCGACCGGTGCGGTTGGGAGAGCCATACTCTCCATCCTTGCCGAGCGCGATTTCCCTGTCTCAGAGCTTCGCCTCATGGCCAGCTCCCATTCGGCGGGCCGAGTCGTCACCACTCCTTGGGGCGATGTCGAGATCGAAGACCTCTCGACGGCCGACCCTTCGAGGATCGACGTGGCCCTGTTCTCGGCCGGCGGGTCACGTTCGAAGCAGTTCGCGCCGGCGTTTGCCGCCGCCGGCGCAGTCGTCGTCGACAACTCGTCGGCATTCCGAATGGATCCGTCCGTTCCACTCGTAGTGGTTGGGGTGAACGACGAAGCGATTCACGACCATCACGGCATCGTCGCCAATCCGAACTGCACGACGATGGGCTTGATGATGGCCATTGCGCCACTACATCGTGCGGCGGGCCTCGAGTCGATGGTGGTCAGCTCGTATCAGGCGGTGTCCGGATCGGGTCAGCACGGAGTCGTCGAACTCGCCCGTCAAATCACCGAACTCGCTGAGGATATCGATGCGCTCGCAAACGGGGGCTGGAAAGAGCCGATGAGCGAGGTGTACGCGCGTCCGATAGGGTTCAACGCGCTCCCGTTTGCCGGGAATCTGGCCGACGGCGGCTACACGGACGAAGAGTGGAAGCTCGTCAATGAGAGCCGCAAAATCCTGGACCTACCGGAACTCCGAGTCGAACCGACCTGCGTTCGGGTGCCGGTGGTCGTCGGTCACGGCATAGCGGCGACGTTGTACTTCTCGCGTCCGCTCGGCGCAGACGAGGCGTCGAATCTGATTGCCGACGCGCCGGGAGTCGAGCTGTGGACCGACAAGGTGCCGACGGCGCTGGATGTGGCGGGCAAGGACGACACGCTCGTTGGCCGGTTGCGTGAAACGGTCGGAACGCCCGGTGGGTTGAACCTGTGGTGCGTGTCCGACAACCTACGCAAGGGCGCAGCGCTCAACACTGTGCAGATCGCCGAGCTACTAGACCTCAGGTGACACCGGGACAGCTGCCTGTCTCCCACGGCGGTTCGTGGAGGACGAGGTCACGGTCCAGGGTGCATGGGTTCAGCAGGAGAAGTTCGACGGCCGGGATGGCGGGTGGTCGAGCGGTCGGCGTGGCCCTCATCGGTGGAGCTAGCGCGGTCGGGGCCGTGGGTGCGTCCGTGGCACCCTGGCAGAAGACGATCGACACATAGAGCGCGCCGTCGGCTCCAACGGCGATCCCTGTTCCGGCCGATGTCCAGTTGGCGGCCGTGATGATGTCCCAATGAGTGGGGCTTGCGGCGAACGCGTCGAAGATCGCATCGACGGTGGGACCGTAGCCCACTACCTCGCCGGCCGCGCTGCAGACCTCGAGAAGTGAGTTGAGGCTTGTGTGCGAGAGTCTGCCGGCGGTCGCTTGTGCAGCAGCCGACCGCTGGGCGATCGTCTCGGCCGCCGGGAGGAGGGTGACGCTGGCTTGTCTGGACGCATTCACCTTGACCAGCAACTCGTCGGCGGCCGCCGGTCCAGCCACACCAACCACCAGAATCAGGCTGATTAGCAGGGCGGATGCGGGGCGAAGGGCGCGCATGGGCAGCAAGAGTAGAGGCAGCCGGCCCACGAGTGCGAACTCACACGTTCCTCAGGTCGACATCCTGACACGAACTGCCTGGGTCAGCAGCACCCCGATCGAGACGAGCGCGATTCCGGCGAGACCGGCGATTCCCGGAGCCTCTCCCAGAAAGATCCACGCCAAGACGGCAATCTGGATGAGCATCGTGTTGTTGATTCCGGCCGATTCGACTGCGGAGAGTTCCCGGAGCGACAGGTTCCACAGGGTGAACGCAGCGGCCGTGTTGACGACAGCGAGCCACAGGATGATCAGCCATGCCCTGGCGCTGACGGTCGGCAGCCCTTCGGAGGCAGCGCCAATGACGGCGAGGATGATTGAGCCAACCGTCATGCTGACAGCGGTGACCACGACCGGCGATGCGTCGGCGGGTCGGTTGACGTGCCGCCCCAGGAGTGAACCGGCAACGTTGGCGCCCAACGCAACGATCGCCGCAACAATTCCGACCACGGTCGCGCCGAGTCCGCCCGTGAAGTAGAGCCAGGCGCCGAGGACGACCAGGATCGTTCCCCACACTTGCCTGCCCGAGGCGCTCTCCCGAAGGGATCTTCCCGCGAGGACGGCCACGAGGAGAGGGGTCAGGGCCAGGAGGAGGCTGGTCGTAGCCGCCGGCTGGTTGTCGAGAGCAACGAAGATCGCCCCCTGTGTCACAGCGTAGAAGACCACACCGAGCACGACGATCCGGGCCAGGAGTGATCGGTTCATTGAGGCGAGCTGTTGCCGGTAGGTTCGATTCGAAAACGTCCATCCGATCATGACCAGGGAGGCGATCCCATACCGCAGAGCGGCGAAGGTCAGGGGCTGGAGGGACTCTCGATCGAATCCCCAGCGGATGAGTACCCACGATGAACTCCACAGCAGGGTGACGAACAGGGCGATGCCCGCATGGGCAAGGTGAGATCGTTCAGTCGACATAGGCTCCTCATGGGGCTTCGCTGCTCTCAGCCCGTACCTTGTACCTTGTATCTTGTATCGCGTCAAAGGTAGAAGACCGTGTCTACGCTCGCTCCCTGTCGACGCGTCTGGTCGCGTGCCAGGCAGGTGAAGCCTGCCTGAGCACCTACCATGCGGCGCTCATGAGTGCGCGACCGACCGTTCGAGGAGGTGTGGGTGTCGTTGCCGGCGTGCTCGCCGGCCTCACCGGCGTCGGGTGGCTTGGGGGCGTCTGGTGGGTCTTCGACATTGCCTCGAACTTCCGGGTGCAATATGCGGTGCTGCTCGTGCCGGTCGCGATCGTCTCGGCCCTTCTCCGCCGGCGCGTTGCCGCCGTCCTGTCCCTCTTGGCGCTCATCGCCAACTTCGTGGTGATCCTTCCGCTCTACATCTCCAAGCCGGCTCCTTCGCTCGGCCCCGACCGGCTCAACGTCTTGAGCTTCAATGTGCTCTACTCCAATCGCCACCTCGACCCGGTGCTCAAGGCGGTGCGGACCTCAGGCGCCGACGTCGTGTTCCTGCACGAGGGGACACGAGCGCTGGAGCGGGCGATCCAGGAAGCGGACCTCCCCTACCGAATGGTGAGCGCGATACGACCCGGCGACAAGTTCGGCACCGTCGCATTGGTACCGGAGGGCGCCGACACTCACATCGTCGACCTGGTGGTTCCGAGCATCCTGGTCACGCTGCCGCTTGGGTCCGGCGAGGTGGAGGTATTGGGAATACATCCCCCGTCGCCGATTAGCGTCGAACGGTCGGCCGACCGAGATGAAGAACTTCAGGACGTTGCGGAGTGGGCGGCCGCCCAGCCTCTGCCGCTGGTGGTGACCGGAGATTTCAACGCTTCCACATGGTCGCACGGCTTCTCGCTCATCTCGGGAGCGCTGGTGAACTCACAGCTCGGCTTCGGGGTGCAGGCATCCTGGCCGGCGGGTTTCAGGGCGATTTCGACTCCTATCGACCACCTGCTGCATAGTCCGGACCTGACCGTCGTTGATCGGCACCTCGGGCCGTCACTCGGCTCGGACCACTTCCCTCTATACGTAGCGCTCGCGTGGGCTTCGAGGTGATCGTCACCGTGGAGGCCGTTCGGGGGCCACTGCCAGCGTGGCCGCGAAGGGACGCCGGGGAGAGGGAGACTCGGCGCTGAAGTTCGTCAGGGAAGGCAATGACGCTCTGATGACACTTGCAGGCGACTCGAATGACCGGCTCAGGCGTCGCGCTGTGGCTTGCCTCGGAGCTGTTGTGCTTCTCGGGCCTGTTCGCCGAACACTTCACACGCAGGGCGGCAAACAGTCCGTGGCCGCCGGCGCGAGGTTCGGACCATCGCCGGTGCTGGCTTGTGCCGGCGTGCTGTCACTGTGCTGACAGCCTCATCAGGCCCGCGTCAGCCGCTGCCGAAGCTCCTCGAGGAATGGCTCGCGACCCCAGCGTTCGAGCCATGGCTCGTGACCGCACTGCGGGAGCTCTCGGTACTCGATCTGCGGGATGAACCGCCGGAGGGTCTCGTGGGTGGAGCGACCGGGGTGGGGGTCGGTGTCGCCGTGCAGCATCAGCACGGGGCAGACGATCGTGGAGAACGCGGCTGGTTCGACGCCTTCATCCTGGAGCCGCAAGACGTCTTTCCACGTTTCGGTGTGACCGGCGGCGTCGATTGCGATGTAGTCGGAAGTCTGCATGAGGTCGAAGGCCTGGGCGTACTCGTCGAGATTGCCGATCTGGGCGAGGATCAGATCGCGTTCGTGTGGGTCCGTCGTTTCGCTCATTTGGTGCTCGAGCTGGGCCTTCCGCTCACGGCCCACCGGTCCGAGACGCTCGTCCATGATGGTGTGGTAGGCGTCGCGGCTCGCCTGGTCGTAGGTTCCGCAGCCCACGAGCACCAGCGAGCGAACCAGCTCGGGATGGGCTGTCGTGAACGACAACCCGAGCATCGCCCCCCACGACGAGCCGACGAGGGTCACCGGCTCCCGGAGGATCTCGGCGAGATCCGAAACATGCTGTGCGACGGTGAGCGGGACTTCGCCTGAGTGGCGCTGGAGCGGTTCGAGCACCCGACAGTGTGGCGCGAGGTCACGGGCCAGTTCTGCGGCGGACCCTGCGGCGCCCGGCCCACCGTGCAACACGGCAACGGGTGGTCCTTCGTGTCCGTAGGTTCGAACCTCGATCGGTGAGAGGGGCATCTGTGCTCCGTCTGTTGAGATGGCCATACTCGTCTCCCGCTCGGAATCGGCCCAGGACAATCGGCCGGTAGCGCGTCCAAGCCTGTTGCCGTTGGATGTCCGTGGCCAGAGCAACTCGCATCGAGGGGAGTGCCCCACGTTGAGCGAAGTCCGGGCTCCGCTGCTCCTTGCTCCCGGTCAACGGTCCGCCGGCTGGACCGTCATTCACCGTTCTGTAGTCGGGCAGCGATACGGTCGCCGATCTGAGCTGTCGTCGCACCCATTGCCGGTCCGCTCATCGCCCCGAGTTCGACCAGCAATGAGCTCGCCGCGGACTCGACAGCTCGGGCAGCGTCGGTCTCACCCAGCGTTTCGAGGCAGAGGGCGGCAGACAGGACTGCAGCCACCGGGTTCGCCCACCCCCTGCCGGCAATGTCCGGCGCCGAGCCGTGAACCGGCTCGAACATGGAAGGGTGATCGCCGGGAGGGTTGAGGTTTCCGCTGGCGGCAAGTCCCATGCCGCCCTGGATAGCAGCTCCGAGATCGGTGATGATGTCGCCGAACAGGTTGTCGGTGACGACGACGTCGAATCGCTCCGGCTCTGTCACCAGGTATAGGCACATGGCATCGACGTGGACGTAGTCGAGTGCCACGTCCGGATACTCGGCCGAGATCTCCTCGAGAGTCCTGCTCCACAGGTCGCCGGCATACACGAGGACGTTGGTCTTGTGACACAGTGTCAGTCTTCTGTCACGTTGTTCGGCAAGTGAGAAGGCATACCGAGCCACTCGTTCCACCCCTCGGCGAGTGTTGATCGACTCCTGGGTCGCCACTTCGTGAGGGGTTCCCCGTCGCAGCGTCCCCCCCGCTCCCACGTAGGGGCCCTCCGTGTTTTCTCTGACCACGATCAGCTCGAGCCGATCCGGTGTTATCCCCCCAATCGGTGAGGGGACCCCCGGATACAACTTCACGGGACGCAGATTGACGTAGAGGTCGAAGTCGAAACGAAGACGCAGCAGTAGGCCCCGTTCGAGGACCCCAGGGGCGACGGCGGGGCTGCCCACGGCACCGAGCAGGATGGCGTCGTGCTGATCGAGCTCGGCTTCGATCGAATCGGGGAGTACTTCGCCCGTTGCAAGGTACCGGGAGCTTCCGAGGTCGTACTCGGTGGTGTCGAAGTTGAACGAGAATCGTTCCGCTGCTGCCGAGAGCACTTTCAGCGCCTCGGCGGTGACCTCAGGTCCGATTCCATCTCCGCCGATCACCGCGACTTGATGGTCAGCCATGTCGTGCCTTTCGAGTTGCCGACGCCTACCCCCGCCAGGTTGCCTTGTCGAGCGCCGAGACGAACGCTTCCGCGGAGCCTTCGACCACATCGGTGGAGACGCTTCGCCCCGAGTAGGCCCCGTCACCGACTTTGACCACGACGTTCACCTCGGCCATGGCGTCGGCTCCGGGAGTAACAGGGACGACCCGATAGTCGACGAGGGTGGCGTCGACATCGAACGCCTTGCGAATCGCTGCGAAGGCGGCGTGCACCATGCCGTCTCCCTCGCCGGCGAACTCGCGTTCACTGCCGTTCATCTTCAACCGGACCACGGCACGGGGCGTGGCTTCGTTTCCTCCAGCGACATGGAGCCCGACCAACTCGGTGGATTGCTTCGGACGGCTCGTCTGGTCCTCGACGATCGCGCGGATCTCCTCTTCGGTGATGCGAACCTTGCGATCGGCGAGTTCCTTGAACCGCTCGAATCCTCTGTCGAACGCCTCGTCTTCCAGAACGATCCCCATCTTGGTCAGCGTGTCGGCGAAACCTGCGCGTCCTGAGTGTTTCCCGAGGATGATCTGACCGCCTTCCTGGCCGACGGAAGCCGCATCCATGATCTCGTAGGTGAGACGGTCACGCAAGACGCCGTGCTGGTGGATGCCCGCCTCGTGAGCGAAGGCGTTGCGTCCCACAACCGCCTTGTTGTACTGAACCGGGTAGCCGGTGAGCCGCGACACGAGCCGGGACGTCTCGAAGATCTGGGTGGTGTCTGCCCCCACCTCCACACCGAATCGGTCGGCACGGGTCTGCACCGCCATGATCACCTCTTCGATGGAGGTGTTCCCAGCGCGTTCACCGATTCCGTTGATGGCGCCCTCGATCTGACGGGCGCCGGCGAAGATCGCCGACAGTGAATTCGCCACGGCCAACCCGAGGTCGTTGTGGCAGTGGGTCGAGATGATCACATCCTCCCTGCCGCCGCGCACCTCCTCGTACACCCGGCCAAGCAGCTCTACGAAATCTGCGGGGGTCGCGTAGCCGACGGTGTCGGGGATGTTGATCGTTGTCGCGCCCGCCTCAACCGCAGCCTTGCATACCGCCATCAGGAAGTCCGGGTCGGATCTGGTTGCGTCCTGTGGGCTGAACTCGACGTCGTCGCAGTAGCTCCTCGCCCTTCTCACGCCTTCGACCGACGCCGCGAGCACCTCGTCGGGCGTCATGCGAAGCATCTTCTCCATGTGTACCGGCGAGGTGGACATGAAGACGTGGATGCGGGCGTGTTCTGCACTTCGGATCGCATCCCAAGCCCGATCGATGTCGTCAGGGTGTGCTCGAGCGAGGCTGGCGATGACCGGCCCCTTCACCTTTTGGGCGATCCGGGATACGGCTTCGAAGTCTCCGGGAGAGGAGGCGGCGAAGCCTGCCTCGATCACGTCGACACGAAGCTTGGCGAGCTGTTGAGCGATGGCGACTTTCTCGTCGGGTGTGAGGGCGATGCCGGGGGCTTGTTCCCCGTCGCGCAGGGTGGTGTCGAATATGATCAACCGATCGGACATGGCGGGCTCCTTCTGGGCGTGGCGTAGGGCTGTGTCTCGGGGCGCCGGGTCAGCCGATAAGGCCGCCCGGCGCGGCAAGACCCAGGCCGACGAGATGGTCGCGCCGCATGCTCACTGCGGGGGCTGCTTCGGGTCGAGGAACGGCATCATCTCTCGAAGGGTGCGTCCTACCTGTTCGATGAGGTGGTCGCGATCCTGAGCACGGCGTTCCAGGAGGAAGGGGGCTCCGGCGCGGGCTTGAGACATCCACTCTTTGGCGAACTGACCCGATTGGATCTCATCGAGCACGTCCCTCATGGCCGTTCGGGTGTCGTCGGTGATGATTCGGGGGCCACGGGTGTAGTCACCGTATTCCGCCGTGTCGGAGACGCTGTACCGCATCCACGACAGGCCACCCTCGAAGAGGAGATCCACGATCAGCTTGAGTTCGTGG
>Ga0307426_1000472_pt1 | contig 27730 bp, 28 predicted proteins | sample SalMarWE160340MG_FD_202165 | JGI IMG/M metagenome (GOLD analysis project Ga0307426, IMG submission 202165) | Salt marsh sediment microbial communities from the Plum Island Ecosystem LTER, Massachusetts, United States - WE1603-40 | ecosystem: Environmental > Aquatic > Marine > Intertidal zone >...
CCGACGGCGCGGTCGGACACCTGGTGCAGATCCTCGATCCGGCCGAGGAGACGCTGCCGTACGAGGGCCGCACCGAGTTCTTGAGCCCCACGGGCGGCGAACGCTGGGTCGCCGACCGCGTGCAAAGCCTGCGCGAGCGCTACAAGGAGCGGCTCGAGGCCCACCGCAATGCTCTCGCCGACCTCGCCAAGCGGGTCGGCTGGTCGTTCCTGGTGCATCACACCGACTGGCCCGCGGCCGAGCCGCTGTTGACGCTCGTCATGCGGCTCCAGGGCGGCATCGACGATCACCGCTGGCAGGCAAGTGAGGAAACCGCGCCCGAGGTGCACTCATGAGCTTGGGCGCGCTCGCATTCCTCAATCCTTGGCTCCTGGGGGCGCTCATCACGCTGCCGGTCATCTACTGGCTGTTGCGCACCGTTCCCCCGCGCCCGCGCCAGATCACCTTTCCGCCCACGCGCATTCTCGTCGGCATCGAGAACCAGGATAAGACGCCCGCCAAGTCGCCCTGGTGGCTGACGCTCATTCGCTTGCTCGCCGCGGCCTTCATCATTTTCGCGCTGGCCGAGCCGGTGCTGAACCCCTCGCGCAAGGCCGCGCTCGAAGGCAGCGGGCCGGTGGCGATCCTGGTCGACAACGGTTGGGCCGGCGCCTCGCACTGGAACGAGCGCACGCGCGCCATCGAGCGCGTGATCGCCGAGGCCGAGAGCCAGCACCGCGCCCTCGTCGTGGTACCCACGGCAAGCACCGTCAAGACCCTGACCGCGCGCATCGAGGCCCCGGGCGCCGCCCGCTCGACCGCCGCCGCGCTGCAGCCCCAGCCCTTCGCGCCCGACCGGCTCGCCGCCGTCAAGGCGCTCGAGGATGTGCTTGTCGGCGCCGAGGGCGGAAGCCCGAGCGTGGTGTGGCTGAGCGACGGCATCGATCATGACGACAGTGCCGGCGAGGTCGTAAAGCGCCTCGACGCGCTCACGCAAGGCGGACGCCTGATCGTCGTCGCCGACGGCCGCGGCCTGGAAGCGCTCGGCCTCCACGCCGGCATCGGCCAAAGCGGAAAGCTCGAGGCGAACGTCCTGCGCGCCGGCGGCCCGACGCGCGGCGGCTTCGTCCATGCCTACTCCGTGCGCGGGCAGCGGCTCGGCGAGGCGCCATACCAGCTTGCCGCCGGCGCGCGCTCGACGACCGTGGCGCTGGAGCTGCCGCTCGAGTTGCGCAACCAGGTGGCCCGCGTCGAGGTCGCCGGCGAGCGCTCTGCCGGCGCCGTCAGCCTGCTCGATGCGCGCTCGCAATGGCACCGCGTGGCACTCATCTCCGGCGAGAGCCGCGAGCAGGCGCAGCCGCTCTTGGCACCGCTCTACTACATCGACAAGGCCTTGAGGCCCTACGCCGAGCTGGTGGAGCCCAAAGGCTCCAACCTCATCGCCGGCATCCACGATTCACTGGCCCAGAACGCAACCGTGCTGATGATGGCCGACATCGGCACGCTGGCGCCCGACGTCAAAGATCGGGTGGAGGACTGGGTCAAGCGCGGCGGCGTGCTGGTGCGCTTTGCCGGTCCGCGGCTGGAGAACGGGGGAGACGAGCTCCTGCCCGTTCCACTGCGCGTCGGCGGACGCACGCTCGGTGGCGCGCTGTCCTGGTCGACGCCGCAACCGCTGGCGCCGTTCGAGGATACGAGCCTGTTCGCCGGCCTCGAGGTTCCCAAGGAGGTCACCGTCAAGCGCCAGGTGCTGGCCGACCCGGCCATGCTCGGTCCCGAGGTTCAAGTCTGGGCGCGTCTGCAAGACGGCACGCCGCTCGTCACCGCCCGCAAGGTCGGCGAAGGCCAAGTCATCCTGTTCCACGTGACCGCCAACTCCGACTGGTCGAATCTTCCGCTGTCGGGATTGTTCGTGGAGATGCTGCGCCGTATCTCCGCGCTCGGCACCGGCGTTGCCGACGGCGGCGGCCGCTCGGCGGATTCCGCTAGCACAAGCGATGCGACCGCGGCCGAGGCGCCTGCCGTGCTGCCGCCGCTGCAAACGCTCGACGGCTTCGGCATCCTCAAGCCGCCGCCGCCTACGGCGCAGCCGGTCCCCGCCGCCAAGGTGCACGACCTCGTGCCGAGCCTCGATCATCCTCCCGGCTACTACGGTACCGGCGGCTCGCCGCGCGCGGTCAACGTGATGGGCGCCAGGAGCACGCTTGCACCCTTGCCGGCACTGCCGTCGGGCGCGCAGCGCCTGAACTATGCGAGCGAGGGCGCCAAGCCGCTCAAGTCCTGGCTGCTTCTCGCAGCCCTCGGCCTGCTGTTTGCCGACATACTCGCCGTCATCTTCCTGCAGTGGGGCGGACTGGGGCAGACGTTGCGCCGGGCGCCGGCAGCCACCGCCGCGATAACCGCATGCGCGCTCGGGCTCACCGCCCTGCTGGCGGCAGCCCCGCCGCTCCATGCCCAGCCCGCACCCCCTGTCGTCTCGTCGGAGGCGGCGACGGCCGTCTCGCCGGAAGACCGGCGCGCCATGGAAGCGACAAGCAAGGTCACGCTCGGCTACGTGCTGACCGGCGATCGCAACGTGGACGAGACCAGCCGTCTTGGCCTCGAAGGGTTGGGGCGGCTGCTGGCAGTGCGCACCGCGGTGGAGCCGGGACGGCCCATGGGCGTCGATATCCTCAACGACGAGATCTCATTCTACCCGGTGCTCTACTGGCCGGTGCTGCCCAGCGCCGAGGCGCTGCCCGCACCGCTGCTGGCCAAGATCGACGCCTACATGAAGCAGGGCGGTCTCATCGTTTTCGATACGCAGGACTACGGCCGCGGGATCCCGACGGGTGCGTCCACGACCGGCCAGGGCGACACGGCGCTGCAGCGCATTCTCGGCCAGCTCGACGTGCCGCGCCTGGAGCCCGTTCCGGAGAACCACGTTCTCACCAAGGCGTTCTACCTCTTGCACAACTTCCCTGGCCGCTGGGACGGCGGCCGGCTCTGGGTCGAGGCCCAAGACGGCGCCGGCGGACCCGACCAGGGCCGCAAGGCGCGCGTCTCCGACGGCGTCACCTCGATCATCGTCACGCCCAACGATATGGCGGCGGCCTGGGCGCTCGACGAGCGCGGGCGTCCGCTCTACCCGACCGTTGGCGGCGGCGAGGACCAGCGCGAGATGGCCTTCCGCACCGGCATCAACATCGTGATGCACGCGCTCACCGGAAACTACAAAGCCGACCAGGTGCACGTCCCCGCCCTGCTCGAGCGTCTCGGCCAATGAGGATTGCGTCATGAATTGGTCGATCGATTTTGCCCCGGTGCTGCCAGCCCCCGTCTTCTGGGTGGCGGGCGCCATCGCTGTATTGCTTATCGGCTACCTCCTCTTGCGCGGCGCGCGCGGCGCGCTGCTGCGGGCCTGTGCGCTCGCCGCACTGATCGCAGCGCTCGCCAATCCGACGCTGCGCGAGGAGCAGCGCGAAAGCCTCGCCAACGTCGCCATCGTCATCGTCGACGAAAGCGCCAGCCAGACGCTGGGAGACCGCCAGGCACAGACCGCAGCCGTCAAGGCGCAGCTGGAGGCCAAGCTCGGCAAGATCCCCAACCTCACCGTGAAATGGATCCCCGCATCGCGGCCGCAGGACACGACGTCGCCCGGCACCCACCTGTTTTCCGACCTCAACAGGGCCCTTGCCGACACGCCGCCCGACCGGCTTGCGGGCGTCATCCTTCTGACCGACGGCGAGGTGCACGACGTGCCCAAGTCGGCAGCAGCCCTCGGCTTCGATGCACCCGTGCACGCGCTTCTCACCGGCGCACCCGACGAGTTCGACCGCCGCATCGAGGTGTTGGAGGCGCCGCGCTACGGCATCGTCGGGCAATCGCGCGACATCAAGGTCGCCGTGCGCGAGTCGGGTGCGGACAGCGATGCGCCCGAGGTCGTGACCCTGAAGGTGCGCCGCGAAGGGCGCCCCGACGAGACGGTGACGACGATGGTCGGCGAGCCCGTCAAGATCGAGATGCCGTTCCCGCACGCGGGCCAGAACATCCTGGAGGTCGAGCTCGACACCGCGCCCGGCGAGCTCACGCCCGCCAACAACCGGGCCGTGCTCGCGGCCGAGGGCGTGCGCGAGAACCTGCGGGTGCTGCTCGTCTCGGGCGAGCCGCACGCCGGCGAGCGCACCTGGCGCAACCTTCTGAAGTCCGACGCCGCCGTCGACCTGGTGCACTTCACGATTCTGCGGCCGCCCGAGAAGCACGACGGCACGCCGATCAACCAGCTTTCGCTCATCGCCTTCCCGACCCGCGAGCTGTTCTCCGAGAAGATCAACGACTTCGATCTCATCATCTTCGACCGCTACCAGCACCGCGGTCTGTTGCAGCTGCCCTACTACGACAACATCGCGCGCTACGTCGACGAGCACGGCGGCGCCCTGCTCGTTGCCGCGGGCGACGACTACGCCGGCAACTTGAGCCTGTTCCGCACGCCGCTGTCGCCGGTGCTGCCGGCGATGCCGACGGGGCGCGTGCTGTCGCAGCCGTTCAAGGCCAAGCTGACCGCCGACGGGCGCAAGCATCCCGTCACCCAGGAGCTGCCGGGCGCGGGCGCGGCCAACGCGCAGCCGAGCTGGGGCCGCTGGTTCCGCCAGGTCGAGGTGATCCCGGGTCAAGGGCGCACGCTCATGGACGGCGCCAAGGACGAGCCGCTGCTCATCCTGCAACACAAGGGCAAGGGCCGCGTCGCGCTGCTGACCTCCGACCAGGCCTGGCTATGGGCCCGCGGCTATGACGGCGGCGGCCCCCACAGCGATCTTCTGCGCCGGCTCTCGCACTGGCTGATGAAGGAGCCCGACCTGGAGGAGGAGCGCCTGATCGCCTCCGCCAAGGGCCTGCAGCTGACGCTCGAGCGGCGCAGCATGGAGGACAAGGTCGGGCCGGTGACGCTGTCGGCGCCGGGCGGCGAGACGCGCCAGGTCACGCTCGAGTCGGCCGGCGACGGCATCTGGCGCACCACCATCGACGTGAAGATCCCCGGCCTCTACAAGGCCCAGATGCAGTCGGAGTCGGGCGAGCTGACCGCGGTCGCCCACGCCGGCATCGACGACCCCATCGAGATAAGCGAGGTGACGGCCACCGAGAAGAAGCTGGAGCCGCTGGCCGACGCCACCGGCGGCGGCATCTTCTGGACGAGCGCATCCGCCGCGGCGGCGCGCAACGATCCATCCAACGTCGACGTGCCGCGCATCTCCATGCTGAGAGGCGCCAAGGTGCTGGCCGGATCGGGCTGGCTCGGCCTCAAGGACCGCGAGGCCTACGTCACCCGCGGCGTGAAGCTGACGCCCATGTTCACCGGCTTCACGGCGCTTGCCGCGCTGCTGTTCCTGATGGCGCTCGCCTGGTGGCGCGAAGGGCGGTAAGCCCCCTAATCCCCTCATAGTTGCTGTCGGCAAGCGCCTGCGCGGTTTGCGACGACATGCGACTCGCCTAGCGTTTCGCCCAAATCAGCGAAACTGCAAGGAGCGTCGGCATGAGCCTCCTCTACCGCATCATCTATGCCGCCCACGCCAACGGCACGCATCACAAGCTGGCGCTCGATGCGTTAGGCCGCCTGCATGGGCCCGAGGCCGAGTGCTGGGGCAATCTCTTTCTGAAGCACGCCGAGACCTACCTGGAGGGCTCGAAAGCCCCCGACAAAGAGTTCAAGGACTTCAGGAACCACGTCCTGCATGTCCGCGACGACTATTGGGGCGGCGCGCCGGAGAAAGCGCAAGCCTGGTACGGCAAGCTTCTCGCCGCGCTACGCGGCGAGGCCTGGAAAGATGCAGCCTTCGCGGCGGGCGTCTTGAGCCACTACTACACCGACCCTGTCCAGCCCTTTCATACCGCACAGACCGAGGCGGAGAACGCCATCCACCGCGCCGCCGAGTGGAGCATCAGCCGTTCCTATGACGATCTGGCAAAGCTCGGACGCGACAGGTTTGCGCAAACCGAGGTCCCAGTGCCGGAGGGAGCCTCCTGGCTCAAAGAAATGGTGTGCCGCGGCGCGGAGACGTCCAACCGCTACTACGAGCGGCTCATCGCCCACTATGACATTCACCGCGGCGCCGCCGATCCGCCCACGGGGCTCGATGATACCGCGCGCCTGCTCGTCGCCGAGCTCATCGTCTACGCCTCGACCGGTTTTGCGCGGATCCTCGAGCGCGCTTTCGCCGAGAGCGGTGCAAGCCCTCCACCGGTGTCGCTCACGGTACAATCCATCATTGCAACGCTGCAGATCCCCTCCAAGTGGATCGAGAAGCGGCTCACCAACGCAGAGGATCGCGCTGTGGTTCACGCCATGTACGACGAGCTGCAAGCGACGGGGCGGGTCGAGGCGACGTTGCCCGAGGACGACCGCGTGGTGCGCGACCTCTACGAGCTCCAGGTGGCGGCGCCGCGCGCCGACAGGCTCGCCGCCGCGCGCGCCAATCGCGTCTCCTTAGCCGAGCCACCGGCCCCAAATCCCCAGGCGACCGCCGCAGCATCACTGCTGCGCGTCTACCTTGCGACCGAGGACGATCTCGAAGCGGCGCCGTCCATCGGACCGCGCACCGCGCAACGGTTCGCCAAGATCGGCATCATGACCGTCGGCGACTTCCTTGCCGCCGAACCGGAAGAGATGGCCGCAGCGCTAAGCTCCCGCGGCATGGGCGCGGAAACCTTGCGCCTGTGGCAGCACCAGGCGCGCCTGGTTATGGACGTGCCGGGGCTGCGCGGCACGCATGCGCAGCTGCTGACCGGTGCCGGCTGTCTCGACGCGGCCAGCCTTGCCGGCGGCGGCGACGCCGATCTCGCTGCGGCCGTGCTCCGGTTTGCCGCCTCGTCGGAGGGGCAGCGCATCCTGCGCAAAGGCGAGCCGCCGAGCGCTGAGAAGATACAAGGTTGGATCGACATCGCCGCAACAAGGCTGGCTGCCTAGCCGAATGGGCCTGTTGCCGCATCCCGTGCAGGGGTCCACAGTCCCGCGCGCAAAAGTCATAATGCGCTTCATTTGGGGAGGATATTCATGGAAACGTCGCTGTTTCTCGCCCGGCTGATCGGGCCGACGCTGCTCGTCATCGCCGCCGCCGTCCTGATCAACCAGGACAACATGCGCGACATGGCCGCCGACTTCCTGGAGCACCGGGGGCTGATCTTTCTCGCAGGCGTCATGACACTGGTCACGGGCCTCGCCATCGTGATCACGCACAACGTCTGGGTGCTTGGCTGGCCGGTCATCATCACCATCTTCGGCTGGCTGGCGGTGATCGGCGGCATCTTCCGCATCCTATTCCCCGACAGCGTCAAATCCATCGGCGAGACGATGCTGCACAAGTCCGGCCTGATGACCGCGGCCGCAATCGCGCCGGCCGTCATCGGCGCGTGGCTGTGCTACGTCGGCTACATGGCCTGAATTCCGCAGAGTACGGCCCGCGCTTGCGCGCCGGGCCGGAACGGCGCACACTAGTCGACGATCGAGAAATTCGCCGTCGCTTGCGGCACCTGTGAGAGCAAATTTCTCGATCTGAATCGCACTAGCAACTAATTGGTTCTAGTGTCCCGAGGGGCGCCGGAGGCATCCGGCTGAGATCGCGCTAGGTCAACAATCCGCGCGAGCACCCTTAGGACCTGATCCGGGTCATGCCGGCGAAGGGACGGGACTGCACGCGCGACAAGCTTCCGCAGCCTCGTCTCCGAACGGTTGTCCCGGCAGCGTCTGCTGCTGCAGGCGCCCGCAGCAACGCGCGGCGCGAGGAGAAATGTCATGGAAACGTCCATTGCTCTGGCAAGAATCATGGGCCCGCTGCTTGTGATCGTGGGGGTCGGCATTTTCATCAATCTGGAGCACTACCGGCGCATGGTCGCCGACTTCGGCGCGAGCCCGCTTTCGATCTACATGGCGGGAACCACGGCGCTGCTCCTGGGTTTGCTCATCGTCGTCTTCCACAACGTGTGGGAGTGGCACTGGCCCGTCATCATCACGATTCTGGGTTGGCTCACGCTTATCAAGGGCGCTGTTCGCGTCGCCGCGCCCAAGCTCGTCGCCGACCGGTCCGCGCGCTATGCGCGCAACACCAACATCGTGATGACGAGCGCCATCGTCGTCTTCGTCCTCGGCGCCGTGCTCACCTACTTCGGTTTCGCGTCGAGCATCTAAGCCGCCCACCCGATCGAGGCCCCCATGAACAAGATTGAGCGCCGACCTGAGTTCGAGACCCCGAAGGTGACGACGGGTCCGCTGCCCGCGTCCGCCAAGGTCTACGACGCGCCGGAGGGTCACGCCGACATCGCCGTGCCCTTCCGCGAGATCGCGCTCGCCGAGGGCGAGCCGCCCTTCCGCGTCTATGACCCGTCCGGCCCCTACACGGACGCTGACGCCCGGATCGACGTGGCGCGCGGGCTGCCGCGCCATCGCGAGGCGTGGGTCAAGGAGCGCGGCGGCGTCGAGCAATACGAAGGCCGCGCGATCAAGCCCGAGGACAACGGCAATGTCGCAGGCGCGCATCTCGCCCGCGACTTCCCCAACAAGCCGAGACCCTATCGCGGCGTGGCGGGCGCGCCCCTCACCCAGCTCGAATACGCGCGCGCAGGCCACATCACCAAGGAGATGATCTACGTCGCCCACCGCGAGAACCTGGGCCGCAAAGTTGCGCTCGAGCGCGCTCACGCCGCACTCGCCGACGGCGAGAGCTTCGGCGCCGACATCCCTGAGCACATCACCCCTGAGTTCGTGCGCTCCGAGATCGCGCGCGGGCGCGCCATCATCCCCGCCAACATCAACCACGGCGAGCTGGAGCCGATGATCATCGGCCGCAACTTCCTGGTTAAGATCAACGCCAACATCGGCAACTCCGCCGTCACCTCGTCCGTGGAGGAGGAGGTGGAGAAGATGGTGTGGGCGATCCGCTGGGGCGCCGACACCGTCATGGACCTGTCGACGGGCCGCAACATCCACACCACGCGCGAGTGGATCCTGCGCAACGCGCCCGTCCCCATCGGAACGGTGCCGATCTACCAGGCCTTGGAGAAGTGCGGCGGCGACCCCGTCAAGCTCACCTGGGAGATCTACCGCGACACGCTGATCGAGCAGTGCGAGCAGGGCGTCGACTATTTCACCATCCACGCCGGCGTGCGCCTGCCTTTCGTGCCGCTCACCGCAACCCGTGTCACCGGCATCGTGAGCAGAGGCGGCTCGATCATGGCCAAGTGGTGCCTGGCGCATCACCGCGAGAGCTTCCTCTACGAGCGCTTCGAGGAGATCTGCGACATCATGCGGGCGTATGATGTGTCGTTCTCGCTCGGCGACGGCCTGCGCCCCGGCTCCATCGCGGATGCCAACGACGCAGCGCAGTTCGCCGAGCTGGAGACGCTGGGCGAGCTGACCAAGATTGCCTGGGAGCGCGGCTGCCAGGTGATGATCGAGGGGCCCGGCCACGTCCCCATGCACAAGATCAAGGTCAACGTGGAGAAGCAGCTGCAGACATGCGGCGAAGCGCCATTCTATACGTTAGGCCCGCTGACGACCGACATCGCGCCGGGCTACGACCACATCACGTCCGGCATCGGCGCCGCCATGATCGGCTGGTTCGGCACGGCCATGCTCTGCTACGTGACGCCCAAGGAGCACTTGGGCCTCCCCGACCGCGACGACGTGAAAACCGGCGTGATTACCTACAAGATCGCGGCCCACGCCGCCGACCTCGCCAAGGGGCACCCGGCCGCCCAGCTGCGCGATGATGCTTTGAGCCGCGCGCGCTTCGAGTTCCGCTGGCAGGACCAGTTCAACCTGTCGCTCGACCCCGACACCGCGCAGCGCTTCCATGACGAGACGCTGCCCAAGGAGGCGCACAAGGTGGCGCACTTCTGCTCCATGTGCGGGCCGAAGTTCTGCTCCATGGAGATCACCCAGCAGGTGCGCGACTACGCGGCGCGATTGAACGAGGCGGCCGTCGAGCTGGCCGAGGAGACGACGCAGGTCGACCCGCACGCCGCGTCAGGGCTTGCCCTGGAGAGGCAAGCAAAGACCGCGTCAGCGCTTACGCTGGAGCGGCAAGCAAAAGAGGGCATGCGCGAGATGAGCCGGAAGTTCCGCGAGCTTGGCGGCCAAGTCTACGTGGATGCGGAGAAGGCGAAGGAGTAGACTTTGCGACGAGATCGCAAGGCTCAGGGCAGCAAGCGGCCATGCGTGCCACCATGAACGACGCAGCGGACCAACGTGAGATGGGGACCCGCTTGATTGCGCTCGTCCTGTCTCTGGTGCTCTACGCCGCTCTCATGGCGGTCAACCTCGCCTCAGATGCCACGAGGATAGAGACTGTCCTGGGGGGCGAACGCCCATTCGGCATTCCCGCACGCGTTTTCTTCACGGCGCTCAACGCGATCCTGCTCCTTCCGGTTTTCTGGTGGATGCCGAGCCTGGTGAAGCTGCGGGCCTACACCAAGCAGAACGAGGCGGGCGGCGCTACGACATTCCTGGACTCGCTGTACGCCACGTTTACGCTGAGGTTTCTGCTCACGCCCCTGAGCTTAGACACGCCGCCTGAGATCCGGAGGGCCCGTAACATCGCATTTACCGGCTTGTTCTACTTTTTTGCCGTGGGCGCGGTTTGGATCATCCTGGCGATCAGAGCCGGCGTATAGGACCCCGATCGGCGATCTCCAATTTTGCCATGATTGCGCGCCAACACCGCGCCCGTAAACTTCGGGGAATCAAAAAATGCTGCGCCTTGCCTCGCTTGCCGTCCTTTGCCTCCTCGCACTCCTCGCCGCCCCGCCCGCCGCGCGCGCAGGCTCCGCCTATGAGATCGACACTAGCGTCAACGAGACGCTCGACCGCTTCTACTACCGGATCGGCGGCGCCCGCGAGCTTGCGCACAAGGCCGTCGGCATCCTGGTGTTTCCCTCGATCATCAAGGCCGGCTTCGGCTTCGGCGGCGAGTACGGCGAGGGCGCCCTGCGCATCCGCGGGCGCACCGTCGACTACTACAACATCCTCTCCGCCTCGTTCGGCTTCCAGCTCGGCGTGCAGGAGCGCTCGGTCATCATCATGTTCATGACGCCGGAGGCGCTCGACCAGTTCCGGCGCACGCACGGCTGGAAGGTCGGCGCCGATGCCTCCGTCGCCATCATCACGCTCGGCATCGGCGGCTCGATCGACACCAACAAGATCACGAGCCCGGTCGTCGGCTTCGTGCTCGACCCCAAGGGCCTCATGTATAATTTGACGCTCGAAGGCTCCAAGATCAGCCGCATCCACCGGTAAGGTAACTGTCGACGAAAAGCCAACCGAACACCGACAGCCCATGCAGGAGATCATCATCGTTGCGGGGCCAAACGGGGCTGGCAAGACGACCTTTGCGAACGAATACCTCCTGAACGACCGCACACGCGTGTTCGTGAACGCAGACGAGATTGCCCGCGACATCGCCGATCCCTCCCTCTCGCGAGCCACGGACCACCTGGCACAGTCATGGGACAATCGATGAGTAAGAGATTGGATATCGGCAAGGTTGACGCAGCTTTGAAACGCGCCGCCCGAATTGCGATCAGCGGAAGTCGCGAAGAGCGCGCTGGCCGCTTTACGGTGCGCGAGGCGGACTCTGGCCGTTTCTTTAGCAGGGACAAGGTCAACCCAGACACTGGCCATGCCAAGCGTCCCCGCCGCTCGAGCTAGGCGCCCACGCGTCGAGCTGATACGATGCCCAAATGAACAAGGCCCTCGAAAACGCGCTCGCAAAGGTGCTCCGCCTCCCCGAGCAGAAGCAGGAGGTTGCCGCTGAGCTGCTCGAGCAGCTCACGGCCGGCGAGACGCCCTATCCACTGTCGGACGAAGAGCGCGCGGCCGTACGCGAAGCGCTCGAGCGCGCGCGCCGCGGTGAGTTCGCCGCTGACGAGGACGTCGAGCGCGCCCTGCGCCGTCCTTGGGGATGACGGTCCGCCTCGCCCCACGGGCCGTCGGCGACCTTGAAGAGATTCGCAGCTATCTTGTGGAACGCAGTCCCGGCGGCGCCGAGCAAGTGCGCCAGCACATCGCGGCGACCATCGAACGGTTCGGCAACTTTCCGTATCTGGGACGCGAGACCGATGAGCCTGGCGTGCGCATGCTGTCTTTGACGCGCTACCCTTATCTGATCTTCTATACTGTCCTCGATGACAACGTTGCCGTCCTGCATATCCGGCACGCCGCACGCGAGCCCCTTGATCCGCGCACGCTTTAGGCGCTTCGGCGGCCCGGCTGAACGAAGCGCAGGTCAAGCTGGCCGAGGAGACGACGCAGGTGGATCCCCATTCGGAGGCGGAGGCCGGCATGCGCGAGATGAGTAAGAAGTTCCGCGAGATGGGCAGCGAGGTATATGTCGACGTGGGGCCCTCGAAGGGCAACACCTCCACAGAATGATTTTGGACTGGCTTCCCAATATTGATTTCCGGGATCCAGCGCACTTGCGTTACCGCGTTGGCACTTGCTTCTCAGCTAGATAGGGAAGTATGCACTTGACATAGATGGCCGGAGGGCCTAAATTCACCTCAGAAACGAGGTGAAGTCATGTCAGTTGATCCGCGTGACCCCATTTTCCACGATGAAGACGCCGCTCGCGCGCATCTGGAAGCGCAGCGCTGGCCTGACGGTCCCGTCTGCCCGCATTGCGGCTCCGATCACGTGCACCGCCTACAGGGCAAGTCGCACCGGCCGGGCCTGTTCCAGTGCAACGATTGCTTCGGCGCCTTCACCGTCACCACCAAGTCGGTGATGGAAAGCTCGCATATCCCGCTCACCAAATGGGTGCTGGGCTTCCACAAGATGGCCGCCAGCAAGAAAGGCATCTCCGCCAAGCAGATGCAGCGCGAGTTGGCGCTTGGCAGCTACCGCACGGCTTGGTTCATGTGCCACCGCATCCGCGAGGCCATGGGCCTGCCGAAGCCCGGTCCTGGCCGCATCGGCGGCAAAGGCAAGACGGTCGAAAGCGACGAAACCTTCGTCGGCGGCAAGAAGAAGAACGTCCACCGCGGCAAGCCCGAGCCCAAGAAGCACGCCGTCCATGCGCTTGTTGAGCGCGGCGGCGAAATGCGCGCCAGCCACGTGCCGGACGTGAGCGCCAAGACGCTGCGCAAGGCCATCGCCAAGCACGTCGCCAAGGGCACGACCATGAACACCGACGACGCGCTGGCCTACTATCACATGAGCCGCGAGTTCGCCGCCCACGGCGTCGTCAACCACTCGCGCGACGAGTACGTGAGCAAGGATGGCAAGACGCATATCCAGAGCGCAGAAGCGTTCTTTGCCATCCTGAAGCGCGGCGTGATGGGCTCGTTCCACAGCGTCTCAGAGCAGCACTTGCAGCGCTATGTCGATGAGTTCGCATTTCGTTGGAACACCCGGTCTGCACTTGGGATCGAGGACGCCGAACGTGCCAATCGTGCCATCAAGGGGGCGGCCGGAAAGCGGCTGACCTATCGACAAGCTGACAAGCGGCAAACGTCGTAAGCGTCGAACATGATCGATAAAGAGGCCCGGCTGCTGACCGGGCCTTTTCATTGGAGGATCGAGATGAAGAGCAAGGATCTGCAAGACGTCAGCTTCGTCGTGCTCGGGAAGCAATTTCTGGTTGCCCTTATCAAGAGGCACGACAGGAGAAGTGCCACCATCACAGCCGACCTCTACCGCAACTTGGACGACTATCGGCGAGGCGCTGTGATGGTGGCGGGCGCCAGAATGCGCGTTTAGTCATCGCCAGCCATGTCATCGAGGTTATTCGACTTGCGCCCGTCGGCGTTTGTTCTGAGATGGGTCTTCTTATCACTGGCCCGCACTACATGGGTATTTTTGATCTTCCCCTGATCGGCCATTGGGATCGCCTTTGCAACCGGCGTGAAGCGCGTGTTTCCCTCAAAACGAACGTGCGTGATATCGCCCTCATCGTCCGCCCGAGCATCGACAATCTTAAGCTTGGCGTTTGGTAGGCTTGGTACGTTTGGCCATCTTGGCCTCCATTGTTGAATGAAGAGCCGGGCCCTTGACAAGCCAGCAGGAGATGCGGAACGTGTTCCCGTTCAAAACTGATTTGCTTGCCCTCCGCGAGCCCGTATCAAGGAATTGCGGAGACGCATAGAAGCCGCTGCGGGTGCCAGCCTGTGGCGGCTTCATACTTTTGAACGCATCAGCCAGATTTATCGACGAATCGGGGTCGGCACTTGTGCCGATACTTGGCAAGCCGCTCTAGGACGCGCCGCGTGATGGACGCTTAGCTTTCTTCTTTCTCTTGCCAAGTTTCATCTGATCGTGTGGCTTGGGTGGGGTGTTAAGGGCACGGCGCAGGGCGGAGTCGCGACGTTCGACGATCTCGTCCTGATGAAGTTTCTCGCTGTCTCGTTGTTGCGGCATGTCGGCTACCATGAAGCGTAAGGGAACACATTTTCTCAACTACACACCAGTCGATCGCGTGCCCTTTGACGTACTTAAGGACATTGACGCTGATCGTCTAGCCGCATTCGCGTCTGTGGTTCTGAGCTGGAATCTCGTTGAAGCAATGATTGACGCCAGCATTGGCGCCGCGCTTGAGCTGCAGCCCGACATGTGGTCCGCGATCACATCACGCATCAATGGCGTCGAGGGCAAGCTAGAGCTTCTAAAGGAGACAGCACGGGTTAGACACAGGTTTCCAGAGCGCGATTACAACGTAGTTGCGGACACGATCGGGCAAATCATGACGTACAAGCGCTATCGTGACGGGCTTGTGCACGCTCGGATATTTGACGCAACCGCGGTCATTGCGCCAAGCCATGAGAGAAGGGGCAAAACCTTCGAAGTCCTCGTATCGAAAGACGCCATAGAGATTCTATACGAGCATATGGACCAGCTCTGCTGCGAGTGCGCGGAAATGGCGATGCTCTTCTTCAGCTCCGCTCGTTGTCTTGGAAATATCTCCAAGGCGCTTTCCGAAGATGAAAAGCAAGCAGCCGCAGAAGAATTTCGAGCTGGGATCGTTCTACTCCTGGACCTTCAGAGCCAGAGAGCAGCTCTTCGGCCGCTTCCAAAATTTCCTCCGGAACCTCAAGCTCCTGAAGAGTTGGAAGTGCCCGAAGAGCATCAGGACTAGTATCAATCGGTTTTCCCACGGCGCACCTCGCAGTGCACCAGCACCGGCCTGTCACCGGCTAAATCGCAGCACTCGCCATCTATGTCAAGTGTATACTTCCCGCTAGATACCTTTACGTTCTAGATGTGTTGTCTTTGGCGGTTTCCTTTTTTAGTCAAGAAGGTGTTTGCTATGAAAACTCCGAACCTTGTTCTTCTAATTGGATTATCTCTGACATGTTTTGGCGCCTTGGCTCAGGAGGTTATCAAGACACCTGGGGACCCAAAATCGGGCATCGACTGGTACAAGAGATACAGCAACAAAGGGCCGGCCTTAGCGACGGACAGCTATTTCCACGAGGGGTACGGCTGCTCCCAGGACTGGTGGCGCATTGGACTTGGATCCGACTACATTAGCGTCAGCCCGAACGATGAGTTTGTATCAGTAGATTTTCGTGGCCCTGCAGGAACAACCGTAACCGTGTATGATTCTTACAGTTTTGGCCAAACGGACGACTTCGCCATCATGATCAAGACGGACGACGATCCCGTGTGCGTCGTCAATTTCGAAGAAGTAGAACCGGGGCGCTGGTATAACTACCGGGGTTATCAAATCTGGTATTCGGGCGGAAACGGCTTGGACGGAAAAGTATCTTCCTTGCGGTGGGGCCGATGGTGGTGACCTCGTTTGCTTGCCGGATCGCGACGACGTGAAGACTGGCGTCATCACCTACAGCATAGCTGCGCAAACTCCCATCCTCGCCAAGGGCTACCAGCGCAATTGAGCAACGATGCTTTCAGTCGCGCACGCTTCAAGGTCCGTTGTTTGAAGCAGAGGGACGCTTGGGCTATGAAAACTCACAACTTTGTACTTATATGTGGATTTTCCCTGATATGTTTTTGCGCCTTGGCTCAGGAGGTTAGTAAATCGCCTGGAGACCCAAAATCGGGCATCGACTGGTACAAGAGATACAGTAACAAGAGCCCGGCTTTAGTGACGGTCAGCTATTTGCATGAGGGGCACAGCTGCACGCAGGACTGGCGGAGCATTTCAAATGGAGTCGATGACAAAAGCCTCAACGGTGAATTCGAATCGCTGGATTTTCGTGGCCCTGCTGGAACAACCGTCACCGTGTATGATGCTCGGGGTTTTGCCCAAACGGACGACTTCTCCATCATCATAAAGACGGACGACGATCCCATATGCGTTTCGAGCTTCGAAGAAGAAGTACCGGGTCGCTGGTATAACTACCGGGGTTATCAAATCTGGTATTCAGGCGGAAACGGCTTGGAAGGAAAAGTATCTTCCTTGCGGTGGGGCCGATGGTGGTGAACTTCTTCGGCGCAGCCCGCATGACCGAAACCAGAAACAAGCCGGACCACCCTAAAATCGGTCCCGCTTGACGGGCAGCGCCGGGATCAGCGGCGGACATTCCCTGTAGCCGAAGCGGTCGATCAGCGTCGCGCCTTTCATCGTGAAGTACGTCCTCGAATCCACGTGGTGGCCGTCGAGCAGGTAGCGCCTGAGCTTCGGCTTGTAGGCCGCGAGCATCGCCCGGGTCGAACTCGAGTTGCGCACCCACTTGTGGGTCTTAGCGTCGGGCCCCGCATGAAAAGATAGGAACGCTGAGCGGTCAATGCACACGTTGCGGATCGACAAAAACAGCGTGCAGGCCGACCGGCAGACCCCCTCGATGCGGAACCGCTCGCCGCTCTTGTTAAATTTTTTGATGATCGGATAGTAGACGGCGAAGCGGCCACCGCCCCCGTGCCCCTTGGACGAGCCGTCGCCGAGCGCTGCCGTCGCAGCACCCGCCGCGACGAGGCAAAGCGCGAGCGCGCCGAGCCTCACGGTGAATTGTCTGCAACGCACGATCCCCTCCCTGCCCTGCCGCCGGGGCTGGAGATTGCATGGCCGTGCCGGCGAGGACAACCGCCCCGCCTGCTCGCGCCGGGCTGTCTGCGCGCCGGCGAGAGCCGCGCGCCGCAGTGCAACGCTGCACCGGAACGGCGGCGGTCGGGGGCCTGAGCGCGCGGTCTTCTTGTCCGGGCCCGTTTCCTGACCGGCCGAGGTTGACAAAACCCGCCCGCGGGCAAAAGCTGGCCCCTGTCGCCCTCATCGTTCGATGTGCCGCACTTCAGAACGGCACGCTTGGGAGGGGCTCTGAGTTGGCGTATCGGCCATGATCCAACCGAGATCGGCAGGCTCAGCTTTCATTGCGGTCTTGCTCGTTGCGGCCGCGGTGAGTGGCTGCGCCAACTCCAACGGCGCGACCGGCCCCGTGGTCACCAATTTCGATCCCGCCAGCACCGCCGCCCGCTACCGCAGCAGCGGGGTGCCAGAGACGACGCTCGCTGCCTTCTGCAAGAGCCCGCCGCCGACGACCACGCCCGAGGCCGCCGAGGCGATCAAGGCGAGCTGCCGGCCCAAGGTGTTGCAGCTCGCGGGCGACGCCGCGTTGTTCGACAAGGGCAACGGTCTCTATTCCGTCGTTTTCAAGCGCCCGGTCAGGAACGGCGACATCTGTCCCGTCGGCACGTCGCCCCAATCGATCTGCGGCAACTTTTCCTTCGGCGACACCATGCACAGCTCGCGCATCGACGCGAGCGAGCCGACATAGGCTCGTCCATCACCGCGGCTTGTGGGAGCAGCAAAGTGGTCAAGCGGTGCAGTCATCTGCACACGATCCGGCCGGTGACCCCCAGCGCGCAGGGCTGCGAGGAGTGTCTGGCGATGGGATCCGAGTGGGTGCACTTGCGCCTCTGCCTCACCTGCGGCCACGTCGGCTGCTGTGACGACTCCGCGAACAGGCACGCGACAAAGCACTTCCAATCCAGCGGCCATCCCGTCATGCAGTCCTTCGAGCCCGGCGAGACGTGGAAGTGGTGCTACGTCGACGAGGTTCCGATTCCCTGAGAGCACGTTCCGGGTTGTAAGCGCGAGGCACGCTCCCTCACCGCGCCTTAAGCCTAGGACAACGGTTGCAAAACTGTAACTTTGCAGCACGGGCAAATCATGCCACGCTCAGCCCATCGTCAACAATCGAAAGGAGGTGATCCGATGTCTAGTGGGATCTTGAGGACGGCGACATCGCGGTCGCTGGAGATCAAGCCGGATTTGCCTCTTACGGCGGTTTGAATCCAGCCAAGCGGCTGAGCGCGACAACCGCTCAATTCGCCGCCGAAGTCTCACGGGGGCTGCCCACAGGGCAGCCCCTTTGTTATTGCCCGCCCTCTTTTTTTGCCTTCGACCTTCGGCCCCCCGCGACCATGGGTCCCGCGCCCTTGGCAAGGCCCGGCCCCGCTCCTAGATCGCCGGAAGCTTGTCCGGAGTGCCTTTCGATCAGGAGCCCAGCATGACCGCTCAGACAGCCGCCGCAGCCGGCCTCGCCGCTACCGACCTGTTCGATCACGTGCAGCTGGGGCCCTACACGCTTTCGAACCGCATCGTCATGGCGCCCCTGACGCGCTCGCGCGCCGACGATGACGGCGTCCCCGGCGCGCTGCAGGCGACCTACTACTCCCAGCGCGCCACGGCCGGCCTCATCGTCACGGAAGCGACAAATATCAGCGCGCAGGGCAAGGGCTACATCCGCACGCCCGGCATCTGGACGCCCGAGCAGGTCGAAGGCTGGAAGCTGACCACCAAGGCCGTGCACGATAAGGGCGGGCACATCTTCCTGCAGCTGTGGCACGTGGGGCGCATCTCGCATCCCGACCTGCAGCCGGGCGGCGCACTCCCCGTGGCGCCGAGCGCGGTCCGCGCCGAGAACCAGCAGGCCTACACCTACGAGGGCTTCAAGGACCTTCTCACCCCGCGCGCGCTTGCGACCGAGGAGATCCCCGGCATCGTCGCCGACTACGCGCACGCGGCCCAGTGCGCGAAAGACGCAGGCTTCGACGGCGTCGAGATCCACGCGGCCAACGGCTACCTCCTGCAGCAGTTCCTCTCCGACAAGACCAACAAGCGCACCGACCGCTACGGCGGCTCGATTGCCAACCGCACCCGCCTCGTCGTCGAGGTGGTGGAGGTGGTCACGCGCATTTGGGGCGGATCCAAGGTCGGCATCCGCCTGTCGCCGCTGACCAGGTTCGCCGACATCGGCGACAGCAATCCCGAGCCGGTCTATCTGTCGCTGATCGATCAGATCAACCCGTTCGGCCTCGCCTACATCCACGTCATCGAGGGCGATACGCAAGGCGAGCGCCACCCGGCGGGCGGCTTCGATCTGCAAAAGCTGCGCCGCGCCTTCGCGGGCCTCTACATGGCCAACAACAACTACACGCTCGAGCTTGCGCTCGAGGCACGCGCCATGAGCCTCGCCGACCTCATCTGCTTCGGGCGGCCGTTCATCGCCAATCCGGATCTCGTCGAGCGCCTGCGCTCAGGTGCTGCCCTCGCCGAGCCCGACCCGGATACGTTCTACGCGGGCGAGGAGAAGGGCTACATCGACTATCCCCGGCTCGAGGCCGCCGCTCAGGTCTGAGCCGAGACCGCGCGGCGACCGCTTTCCCCTGTTGAATTTCCCCTTCCAGTTGCGGGTGCGGCCTTGCGCCGGTGCCCGCCCCGGCCTACGCCGTTTTGAGGCTGGGGACCAATCAGTGTGAGGAGGGATCGATGAAAGCGAAACTCGCCGCTCTCGTGCTCGGCGCCGGTGCGGCCTCACTGTTGCTGGCGTCCGTCGCGGAGGCCGGCTGCGTCACCAGGCGCGGCAAGGGCTGGGCCTGGACCAAGGATATGGCCCGCTTTCAGGCCTGGGAGATCGTCTCCCAGAAGTACGGCAGCTGGCCGTTCCCGAACTCCAACTTTCGCAACGAGCGCTACAAGTGCAGGCCCGACGGCAGCGGCTACACCTGCCTGTCGTGGATCGACGTCTGCAACTAGCGCCACTGCAATTGAGGCGGCTGGCGGTCTGAGCCGCGCCGCCAATGCCTCCGGCGGCGAGGGGGCGCGTTCGCGGGCGCGCCCAAAACGGCGCTCTTAAGGCAACTGCGTCCAATCCGCCACTCCGCTGGCGGCCCCTGCCGATCCACGACATAATCCTCCCACGCGAGCGTGCTCAAGCTTCTCGCCGCAACGGGATCACGTTCAAGCCGAGGGAGATTGTCGCGTGTTTGGCCGAAACCCCAATCCAGAACCAGCTCCGGGCGCGCGTTCCGGCTCCACCGAAACGCCGGGCCTGTCTTCGCCGCCCGCGACCTCCGGTCCCATCGCGGGCGGGCGGGCCTCCGTCATCGGCCCCGACCTGACCATCATCGGCCAGAGCATCACGCTGGTGTGCAAGAGCACGCTCATCGTCACCGGCGAGATCACGGGCGACATCAACGGCAGCGAGGTCACCGTCGGCGACACCGGCAAGGTGACGGGCACCATCTCCGCGCGCACGATTACCGTGCAGGGGGCGGTCAAGGGCGCGCTGAGGGCTGAAACCGTGACCTTGGATGCCACCGCGCACATCGACGGCGACATCATGCAGAAGAACCTGGTGATCGCCGAAGGAGCGCACTTCGATGGGCGCGTGCGCTCGGCTGCCAACCCGCGCGATCTGGAGCCGGAGCTCGACCCCGCGGTCCTTGCGAGCGCCGCGTCGTCCGTCTGACGTCATTGCGTGTGAGGAGCGTGTCGCCGCCGGCCGTCAAGCCGACGTCTTGTCGAGCCCGGTGATGCGCTCCAGCAAACGGGCCTTGCGCGATGGCTTGTGCTCCGCGCCGGCGTCTTCCTGGCCACCGCCCGTCTTGCTCTTCCCAGGGTCGGCGCCAGCAGCGGCTGCCTTTGCGCCCGCCTCGCCGGCCTCTTGCGCATGGCCCGAGCCGGGCGCAGTCGCTTTGCCGCCGTCTGGCTCGCCATCGAGCGCTTTCAGGAACCCGCTCACGCGGCGCTGGTTGCCTTGCTGCTCCTCCCCGCCACCGGCGGCGCTGCCGGAACGCACCAGCCGCGCCACCCGCGGGTCGTTGATGCGCTCCACCAGCGGGCGCTTGCCTGACGGCTGCTCGGACGCCACCCGGCGCGCCGGGCCCGACGTCGGCACCGTGTCCGTCCCGAGCCGGCGCATCTCCTCCATGAAGTAGGCGGCCTGGCGCGCCAAGCGCTCGTTGCCGGCAGCCACCTCTGCGCGCAGCGACTGAATGGTGCTGCCCTGCTCATCGGACAGCGCCTTGAGCGCGCTCAGCCGCGCCTTCATTGCGATCTTGCTTTCCTTGACCCCGCGCTCGTCCTTGTCGGAGGCCTCGTAGGTCATCAATGCCGCCTTGAGGCGCGAGATCTCCGCCGTCTGGTCCTGGTTGGCCGCCTTGAGCCGGCGCAGCTCCGCCGCCGTCTGCGCATCGACCGCCGCCGCGACGGGATAATCGGCACCCGGGGTCTCGACCGCCTTCAACGCCGCTGGAGATGGTTGCACGCCGACGCCCTGGCGCCGGCCGATGACCTTTGCCGGGCGGCTCGGCTCGTGCGCGCCATTGCGGCCCGCACCTGCCAGCTCCTGACCGGCCGCCGCCTCGGCCGCCGGCCCGGCGCGCACCAGCAGCGCCTCCAGCCTGGCGACGAGAGCGGCCTGGTTGCGCGTCTTGGAGCGCAAGGCCTCGATCTCGGTGCGCAGCGCCACCTCGCCTTCGAAGCGCGGATCGCCCAGGCCCTCGCGGCTGCGCGCGGCCCGCGTGTTGAGCGCTGCCTTGAGCCGGTGGATCTCGTCGGTCTGCTGCGTGTTGATCTGCGTGGCTTCCTCCAGCGCGCGCTTCTGCTTGTCGCTTCCCTGCGTCAGGGACACGATCTCGCGGTCGCGCTGGAACAGCAGCCTTCTGGCTTCCGACAACCGATGCTCGACCTTGGGCAGCCGGTCCATGATGGTCTGCTCGAGCACGCGCCGGGCGTTCTCGTGCTCCTCGAGCGCGGTGCGCTGGTTGGAGGACTCGACCTCCAGATCGCTGATCGCCGCATCACGGCGGTTGAGCTCCACCATCTGCCTGGCGGCCGCCTCGGTGGCCTCCTCGACCTTCATCTCCAGCTTGTGGATGCGGATGGCGTACTCCGCCCTCAGGCGGTCCTTGTCGGCGCGGATCTCCGGTTCCGTCAGCGGCATGGACCGCTTGATCATGTCGCTGGTGAGCCGCGCAACGCGCCGGCGGTAGAGCGGCGACAGGAATACCGTCAGCAAAGCCGCCGTAAGGAAGCCAAGCCCAGCCAGCATGACCATCTCGATACTGATCAAGCGAGCGTCCTCGACTGCGAAAATCGACGCACACCAACCCCCTCAGCCGCCGACCGGGCGACCCTTGCTGCCCGGATTATCCCGCCAGCGAGCGATTTGCGCAATGCGGCCACCCCGCTCGTCTCCACCAAGGTCCCTCATTCCCGGTAAACACACGACTCAGAAGGGATTCCAAGTCGGTGTACGCGTATACTTCAAATATCCGACATTGGCACCTAGCCGCAGGCCCACGCCGGCACGGATCGGCGCCAGCGTGACATTGCCGTGCTGCTGAAACTGGATGCCCACGCCGCCCACGAAATAGGCCGATCCCTGCACGCCGGCATACCTCTTGAAGATCTGCGACGGGTGCCGAAGGTTGTAGACGAGCACCATGGTCCTGGACCCCTCGCCGCCGAAGTCGTAGCCGATCGACGGTCCCTGCCAGTAGACCTTGTGGACGCCGGCATCCTTCGTATAGAGCGTGCCCTCTCCGTAGCGCAGCCCGGCGACGAAGGCACCGCCCGCGTCCTCGCCCAGAATGTAGCCGTTGGGTCGCCCCGAGCGGCGGAACGCGTACTCGACCACGCTGGCGAGCCCCTTGCTCACCGAGCCGAAAAAGCGATGGCCGGCCCCCAGGATCTCGTTCTGCGAGTAGGAGTCGTAAGGCGCATCCCCGTTGCGGGGTCCATCATCGTACTCGCCCGGCGCATGGTAGGGCTCGCCGTAGCCGACGGAATCGTCCGGCGTCTGCGGATCCGGGGAGACGGCCCTGTTGCCGTCGTCATAGCGCCGGTAGTTGTCATCCTCCCGGTAGACGCCGCTCGGCCGGTAGGGTGGCGTCGCCTCGGGGGTGGTGTCGCCCTCGGCGACATAGCCGTCGCTCGCGGGGTAGGTCTCGCGATCGGCGGCGCGCGTCTGCTGCGGCTGCGCAACGACAGCGATCAGCATCGTCAGCGCGCCCGCAAGAATGAGAAAGCGGCGTCCTTGGATCGGCTGCATCATGGCATCGGTCACTTTGTTGTAGGAGCCCCGCGCCCGTATTGCGGTCGTCTCCAATTTGAGAATGCTTCGGCTCAAAGTATTACGAAAGTGTGGCCGATCCGGGGTGCGGCGCGACTCAAATGCGGCGCCATTTCCGTGCCTTACCGCCTCACAGCAGGCACTCGCGCGCCCACGCCACAAAATGCGGGTTGGCAAAGCCCGCCTGTGTCTTGGCGTAGAGCAGCGGGCGGCCGTCCACCTGCGTCACGCTCCCTCCCGCCGCCGCCAGGATCGCATGGCCTGCGGCGGTGTCCCACTCGCTCGTCTGACCGAGGCGCGCATAAAGATCGGCCTCGCCCCTGGCGATCAGGCAGAACTTCAACGACGAGCTGGCCTTGCGCTTCTCCGCGATCGGCAGGCGGCTCAAGAACGCCTCGGTGCTTTCGGCCGCGTGCGAGCGGCTGGCAAAGGCGACGAGCGCCTGGCGGTTGGGCTCGCGCGCGTGCAACGGTTTCAACTGGCATTCGTCGAGCCGCGTCACGGAGGCTTCCGGCGCGATGCTCGCCTCGACGGCCTCGTGGGGCGCAACGGTCGCAAACAGAAGCTTCAGCGCCGGCGCGTAGATGATGCCGAACACCGGATGCTCGTGCTCGATAAGTCCAATGTTGATGGTGAACTCCGGGCTGCTCTTGATGAACGCCCGCGTGCCATCGAGCGGATCGACCAGAAAGAATGCATCCTTGATCTCGGGCACGCGGCCGGCCGCAACGGCCTCCTCGGCGATCACCGGAATGCCGGGAGCGGCAAGCTTCAACCCTTCGGTCAAAACCGCCTCCGCCTCGCGGTCGGCGGCGGTGACGGGCGTCGTGTCGGCCTTGGTCTCCACTGCGACTCCGGCCTCGAAATGGCGCATCTCGATGCGCCCGGCAGCAAGCACCGCCGGCAGCAGCGCGTCCACCAGGGACCGGTAGTCTTCTGCATTCATACGCACGCGCGCCTCCTGATTCGCGCAAGCCGGCCTGCGCCGGCGGCGGCCGGCCCGTGCACGATGGTCTTGCACCCGGCACTTGCCCTGGAAAAATAAGGGGGTGACCCGCGCCCTGCGGCAGACCTTTGCATCGCAAGTCCGGCGCGTGTATCAGAAGGGAAGAACACTTCGCAAGCGGCCCTTGTTTGCTCGGGTGGGGCGTTCCCAAGCGAAGCGGGACGTCTGAGCCGCCGCCATCGTTCGGACCTGCGACATCAGAGGGGGGCATCGATGGGCCAACGCGCCAATCCGACCGATCTTGAACTCGCTGCACTGATCTCCAGCAAAATCTGCCATGACGTGATCGGCCCTGTCGGCGCCATCTACAACGGCCTGGAGATTCTCGACGAGGACGACGACGAGGAAGCCAAGAACTACGCGCTCGACGTCATCCGCAACGTCACCGAGCAGGCCTCCGCCCGGCTGCAGTTCGCCCGCTTCGCGTTCGGTGCGGCGGGATCGGCCGGCGCCATGATCGACCTTGCCACGGCTGAGCAGATCTCGCGCGGCTTCATCGGCCAGGGCAAGCACCGCCTCGAATGGCATACGGTGCCCGGCCACATGGGCAAGGACAAGGTGAAGCTTTTGCTCAACCTCGTCGCCAGCGCCGTCACCGCCCTGCCGCGCGGCGGCGACATCGACGTCAAGATGGCCGGCTCGCTGGAGGACCCGAGCTTTCTCATCCGCTGCCAAGGCTCCGGCGCCCGGCCGCCACAGCACCTGACCGAGTTCATCGCCGGCGAGCATCCGCCAGCGCTCGACGCCATGACCATCCAGGCCTACTACACGTGGCGGCTCGCGGGCGCGGCCGGCATGCGTCTGGAGGTGCTGCAGGATGGGACCGACATCCTGCTGTCGGCCAAGGCGCACGCCTGAGAGGCAGCCCCGCTTTCGTATGATGGTCCCCGCCGCCGCGCGCGGCGGTCTGTTGCATGCACGCCTTGATCCGCATCGCCGGGCTGGCGCCACCCCCGTCTTGCTTGCTAAGGCTCGTCATCGAAATGTCATTAGCCCAAAGGCCGCTTCCTTGCTTCGCGTCGAACATTTGCGCATCGGCGATCTGACGCCGCTGAGCTTCGAGGTTGCCGCGGGCGAATGCCTCGCCGTCGAGGGCCCCTCCGGCGCGGGCAAGACGCGGCTGTTGCGCGCCATCGCCGATCTCGACCCCGCGCCGGGCCAGGTCTTTCTCGACGGCGCCGAGCGCAATGAGATGTCGGCGTCCGCGTGGCGCAGGAACGTGCGCTTTTGCGCCGCCGAGCCGGCCTGGTGGACCGAGACGCCGCGCTCAGCCTTTCCCGCCGACACCGCTCCCGCGCGGCTAGCGCGGCTTTTGCATTCGCTCGGGCTGGAGGAAAGCCTGCTCGACCGCCCGGTCGCGCTTCTCTCCACCGGCGAGCGCCAGCGGCTCGCGCTTGCACGCGCGCTGATCGATGAGCCGCAAGTCCTGCTACTCGATGAGCCAACCGCCGCACTCGATGCACAGAATGCAGCGCTGCTGGATGAGCTCATCAAGTATCACATGCTCTCGCAGAAGAGCGTCATCCTCGTCAGCCACGACCCCAAGCAGATCGAGCGGCTCGCCCACGCGCGCCTGCTGCTGCCCAAGCCGGCCGGCACGCCGGCAACGGGAGAGCGCGCTGCATGAGCTACGTGCCCCTGACCCCGCTCGATCTGATGCTTGCCGGGGCGCTGCTGGCCGTCAACGCGGCAATCTCGTGGGCGTTCAGCTTGAAGCTGGAGAAGAGCCTTGCCGTCGCCACCGTGCGCATGCTGCTGCAGCTCGCTCTCGTCGGTCTCGTGCTCAAGTTCATCTTCGCGCAGACGTCGCCGGCGTGGACCGCCTTGCTGGGGCTCATCATGGTCGTGGCGGCCGGCGTGGAGGTCATGTCGCGCCAGCATCGGCGCATCGGCGGCTGGCAGGCCTGGGGCCTGAGCATGGCCACGCTGCTGTTCATCGGCGTAGCGATAACCGGATTGGGCGTCGGCGCCATCATCGGGCCCGATCCCTGGTACGCGCCGCGCTACATTCTGCCGATCCTGGGCATGGTGCTCGGCAACACCATGACCGCCATCAGCCTCGTGCTCTACACCTTCACCGAGACGGCGGCCCGCGAGCGGGCAAGCATCGAGGCGCGGCTCGCGCTCGGCGCGCACCGTTTCGACGCGCTGAGCGGCGTGCTCCACGTGGCGCTGCGCACGGGCATGATGCCGATCCTCAATTCCATGGCGACGACGGGCATCGTGGCGCTGCCCGGCATGATGACCGGCCAGATCCTCGCCGGCATCGATCCGATCGAGGCCGCGAAGTATCAGGTGCTGATCATGTTCCTGATCGCCAGCGCCACCGCGCTCGGGTCATTCTTCGGCGGCTTGGGCGCGATCATGCTGTTGTCCGACAGCCGCCATCGCCTGAGGCTCGACCGCGTCGCGGCGGCGCGCGCATGATCTTGCTCGTGACCCGGCAATTGCAACCGCGGCCCTGAGCGGCGCGACGGGCATTCCCGCTTTAGCGTGTACCCGATGTCCCCGTGGCACGTGCCGCACGCGCCTGGTCGGCGTCATCCGACGGATTGAGCGGTGGCACAAACGTTCCACGGCTCGCCGCGCTGGCCGCAACGGCGGCGGCTGCCGCCTCCTTGGCGGCGGTCGCGGCGGTTTCCGCGGCGGCGGCGGCCCGCTCCGCAGCAGCAGCGGCGGCAGCGGCGGCGGCAGCTGCGCGCTCCTTGCGGGCCGGAGCACCGGACGGCGGCTCGGCGGCTTTCGACTGGGCCGGCGGCGCATCCGCCACGCCGTCAGCCAGCGTCCCGGTCTCCACAACAGGCGCGGCAGGCTTTGCCGGCTCGGCAGGCCGCTCGGCTATCTGAGCTGGCGCTTCGGCGGAGGGTTGCTCTGTCGCCGCCGGCAAGGTCCTGAACGGCACGTTCGGGGGCGCCTGCGTTTCTGATGGCGGCATGCTCGGGGGCGCCTGCGTTTCTGACGGCGGCACCTTCGCCTGCACCTGCTCCGCGGCGGGCAGGCGCTCTTCGATCTTCGCCGGAACGTCCGCGGCCGCGCCAGCGGTGGTGGCGGGCGCGTGCGCGGCGGCGGTGTCCTCCTCGGGGATCAGGTCGACCGTGTCGACGGTATCACCTCTTGCCGTCTGCGCCTCTACGGCGGGGGCAGCCGGCGCGGCTCGTCCCGTCCCACCCGTTGCCACCTTGCGCACGGGCGTCGGCGGCGTCTCCGAATCCGCCTCCTCCAGCAGCAAGCTGCCCTGATCGCCGTCCCAGCACACGTCGGCGGTCGCCGTGCACGTGTGCTCGTCGAAGAGGACAAAGTTCAAGAACAGCTCGCAGCTGACGCTCTTCTTGCCGGTCTGGTAGTCGGCCACGCCGTTCTTGGCCGCCCACTCGGCAATGTGCTTGTCGAGCAGGCTCTTGGCGTCCCTGATGGGACCTTCCTTGCCGTAGTCGTTGACCGTGAAGCCGAAGCGCTTGCAGGCGG
>Ga0307426_1000473_pt1 | contig 27709 bp, 25 predicted proteins | sample SalMarWE160340MG_FD_202165 | JGI IMG/M metagenome (GOLD analysis project Ga0307426, IMG submission 202165) | Salt marsh sediment microbial communities from the Plum Island Ecosystem LTER, Massachusetts, United States - WE1603-40 | ecosystem: Environmental > Aquatic > Marine > Intertidal zone >...
CATAATGCTTTCACCTCGTTGATGATAGTTTTTGTTTGCGCAAAAACATACTATCCGCTTGATCCCTCAAGCGCAACGAGGTTTTTTACTTTTTTTGACGGTGAATCGGGGTGGTCGGTCTCGCCTTGACAAAAAAAGTAAATGCCTGTAAACGTTAAATGATACTAAGATCTCCAGGGTGAACGGAAGGATGTTTATGGATAATATGCCGGACGAAGAGTTCCAGGGCGCTGCAAGGACAGAAGCTGAAAACACCACCAATGCAAAGGACAGGGGCGGCCGGCGTCGCGTGCCGGATCGGCGACAATTTTCGTCATCAGATCATTTCCCGGAGCGAAGAAACCTGCACTATCGTCGCAGTGGTAACGATCGCAGAACTATGCTGAATCTAAAGATGAGAAAAAAAATCGAACGCCGCCGCATGTTCAAAGAAAAATATTTGTAATAGAGATCGATATTTAACTAATTCATCTTCATCTGAATTCCGCTGCGGGCGGACTAAATTGAAAATGGTCGGAGAATCAATTCGATCCGGTCAACCCCTTTATACTGCCGTTTCCGCCAATTATTTTGTGAATTTCTGCAGTAATCTTCATCCTCGCAATGATATTTTTAAGCGAATCAACGCTTTTTTTAAGGCGCTCGCTGGTTGAAGTCATTTCAAGAAATCGTTGTTTCTCTGCGTGGCTAAATCCTTCGCAGCCCGCAATTAAAAACGAGATGGATTTAAAATCCATTTTTGCTGTAAAATCGTATCCTTCCTCCGATTCCAGGATAGATGTGAACTGCCTTAAAAGAGCCGTTCCTTTGTCAGCCAGATCTTGACAGCCGCTGATGTCTGCCTGCCCTTCATCATCGAAGTAAGTGACCTTGGCTTCCAGATACGCCTTGTTTTCGTATATTTCTTTGATTAGAAAGCGTCTTTGACCGCGTGCGAGTATATCCAGGCGGCCGTCGTCATAACGCTTAATGACTTTCAATATTTTGGCCGTACATCCAGCCGATTGAATATCGGTCGCATTAAAATAAACGATGCCAAATTCCCTGTCTTCTGATAGACATTCACCTATCATCAATTTATAACGTTCCTCAAAGATGTGCAGCGGGAGGGGGATTTGCGGCATCAAAACCAGACCCAGGGGGAAAAGAGGTATTGTGGCTTCCAATTGCATATGGTTTCCTTGAACTTTAGGTGAGATCTTGAAACAGCTTTTTTACATTTCATATGTACTAAGACATAATCTTATTGACAGATACAGTCAAGAGCGATTGTAAAAGTTCAGCAGCAAAGAAATGAAGGCGCAATGAGGGAATTCCAGCGTTTTGAAAACGGATAAGAAAGTATAAGCTATGGGAACGCCATCCGGATGGCTTGTGGTGGACGGCCCTGCCCTTTGCTCGGTTGAGCTGCCATCCGGATGGCGCCTGGAGGGGCTGTTTTTAAAGGCACCATGCCGTTTAATATTTTCTATAATTTATTTTCGCTCGCACCACCTTCAATTACTTTGAAGTTTTTTCGACAGCCGACAGGATTGGCCGCTGGATCATACTGAACACCAGCACCGTAATTGTACAATACGACTGCACCAGTTATTTCCCGGCACCATATAATCTTGGCCTGGCAGCATTCCGGGAGTGAGGAATTTTTCGGTTTTTCTACGACGATGCGAATTTCCGATCCCGGTTGAAGGAAGTTATCCAATTCAACGTACATGCCTCCGAGGCTGTAATTATATATGCTGCCGTCATAATACCGTCCCGTTCGACAATCTTCGATACTCACCGGAGTCTCATAATTAAATCGTACACGGGTTCTTTGTTCATCAAATGGCATTTTGCGGCAGGTCCCTTCCTTAGCTTCGTTGATGCTTTAACAGTCAAGGTCGCGATTTCGTCTGACCGTCATCGATACCTTCACGAAGATTTTCGAATCTTGCTCGAAACGCATCCCGTCGTTCAATACAACTTCCGTCCCAGTATTTGCCGGTTCGGCGATCCGGCTTCCGCCGGCGAGCCGGACCGCTTCGGCGATCACCCACGCTTCTTCTTTCTCTGCCGGAACGTTTCTCCTCACCCCGAAATGGCTCCCGCTTTTGCCGCCGATCCCTGCCGGAGCGTGATCCGCCGTTATCGCGCATAACAGCGGTCTCCTGCATTTTATCCAAAGCAATGTCTCCCTTTTAACTGACGGTTTATTTTCAGGTTCTTGAATTACACTCAGCCGGCCAATTTAGAAACTGATATTTCAACCAACCGCAAAAGACTTCCACTGCTAATTTAAAATAATTCGAAGAATGGTACAGCGGACCGCAGAGCTATAGCCATGCTGTTTTGCGATTAGTTCTAAGCAAGCATCATGCCAATACAAAGGGCAATCTCTGACCGTAATTATTAGAGGTATTTAGCGCTAAGGCGGGGCAACTTATGCTATTGTGGGGTCGTAATATGTGGAAAAGTTTACAGAGTTATATAACCTTTATTACCCAAATTTTACTATATCCGGAAAAAATTTGGTCGAATTCGAGCAAGCGCGCAAAAAAAATGACTTTATAAATGATATGGAGCAAAGTTCTGCTCCAGGGGATCATTCAAGTCCTTTTTCCTGCTTTATCTGCCGGAGTAAATCAGCGAAGGACTCAGGGGCTTGGGTTTCCAGGCGGCGCTTGATGGAAATAACATTGGCCGGACAGGAGACAGCGCAGACCCCGCAGCCAATGCACCAATTTTGATCGACCTGGGGTTTTTCCTCAACCATCTTGACCGCATCCACCGGGCAGATTTCGGCACAGGCGCCGCAGCCTATACATTCGGCCAGATCGGTATCGCGGATAAAATAAACCGCCATCAGAACATCCCGGGGGATTTTGCGACGTCGTATGATTCCCACATTCCAGCAGTAATGTCCGCAACAATTGCAGGTGTGCTTGATTTGTCCCTGGGCATTGTCCACCATGTGAACAAGGCCTTCTTTTTCGCAATCGGCAAGGATCTGGTGGGCCTCGTCTTTGGAAATTTCACGCGCCAATCCTTTAGATATTACAAACTCGGCCAATTCATCATACTTGATGCAAACCTCCAGGCTGTGTTGACAGTCGGCGCGCCCGAGAATTTTGGCGGACATGCGGCAGGGACAGTGCGCCACCGCTATTTTAGTCGCCGCATCGACAATGGGAGCCATTTGTTCATTGGGCATGACACCCTGCATGGCAACGTCTATACTCAGACTGGCCGGTGCGTATTTATAGGTTTTGGTCGGCACGGGCCCATAAACTTTTCGGGTGGTTGGCACATTAAAATAGTTTAAAACCAGTTTGGCCATGCGGCGCGCGCGCTCATCATTCCGGCCGGCCCAGAAAAACGTCTGGGGAATTCCATAACCAACCTGCAGCAGTGCATATCCGGTGTCTCCCGTTGCGGTAGCCCGGCTATAGATCATATTGCGGCCGGCCAGTGATTTTAGCGCCTCGGTTATGGTGGATTCCGGGAGATCACAACCGTCGAAGATCGTTTGTCGGTTGACTACTTCCAGGGGGGGCAGATTATTGGGTATCGCCAATGCGACCTCGGCCTCCAGCGGGCTGAACATTTCCCTGAGCAGATCGGGCAGCGCTTCATTAAAAGGATAACCCATGACCAGTTTTTCAAGATGTTTGCTTAATCGAAGGTAAATGTCCTGCATGTCCGTGTTTCCTCTCACTTGATTACCCGCAATTTGTGCGTCTGCTGCAGCTTTTGCCAGAGCGCTTTAATTATGACCGCCGCGGCATCCTCTTCGTTTTGCAATCTGCCGTTAACTTCCAACCGACACGATTCCATGAGCTTCATGTTTCCTGATAACAAACCGAAGTTATTCATGATATAACCACCCAGGGTTATATAGAGGTTGGGCAATTCTTCTTCCAGCATATTGGCAACCGTTGTTTTATCCTTGAGAGACATTTGGGAAACCAACCGCTTAACTGCCTGCGCTATGGTTGCTGGCCCGCTTGCCGATCGATAGGCAGGTTCGGGCATTGGATTTTTAGGCACACCGGCACCGTGCATACCGCGCTCTATCAAATTGAGATAATAAGTGCTCTCTATAATATTGAACGTGTCGTGATATATTAGTGAATCTTTGCTGGCCCGCGGACCGGCAACATTTAAAATTTCTATCTCCTTATTTAAAATCCAGGTGTTGATCACAGTGGCCGCCTGGAAAGCGGCCATGTGTTGAAGGTCAATGTGAAGCCAGGGCCGTTGATGTTTGACGGCCATTTCACGGGTGTACTCGGAACCCCCGGTCAATGGTCCGCGAGATATGATCAGAGTTCCGTCGGCATCCAGCACATTTTTCTCGGTGCGTTCAGCATAGCTGGAACTCCTGGTTTCTTTCAATTGGTATTCGGCCGGCAAAGGCCCGCTTTCGGTGAGCCGTCCTTGCGGGATCCAGCCGCCGTGTGCGATGGACAGCTTGATAGCCGCATCCAGGGCGGCGCGATCAACACCTGTTTGTCCTCCTGAAATAATTTTTTTAATCATTTTATAAGTCCGTTGATGAACCTGCCGATTTGATCTGCTCCATTTGCCTCGCTTCTTTGAACGCGAGTCAGATCAAGCAGGTCATTCAGTGTGGCGCTCCAATTGCCCATGCTGAATTCAGATTCATCCAGAAAAATGCCGGTCATTTCCCTCTCAATAAAAGCCACCATCGGTTCAGACTCACGGAAATTCGAACGCACGACGTAACCGAACGGCACCCCTGCATGATAAACCTCGGCCAGGGTGCTGTAACCGACTTTGCCGATAACCGCATCGGAAGCATTGACCAGGTCCGGATGATAAAAATCCGAACGAGGCGGCAGGATGACCAAATTATCCCGAATCGCCATTTGAAGACCGGCACCCGGCATGATAAAACTGATATGGCGCATTTTCCTTAATTTATCCAGGAAACCATAACTTTGCCGTATCCCACCGGTGGTGATCAACACCATTTTTGACGCCGTGGGCAAACCCAACTGTTCTCTGATCCGGCCTGCCGGATTTTTTATTTTTCGGCTGACCGGAGCGGTTGTCAGATCGACCGGGCCCGGGCTGCAAACCGGCTCTGTCTTTATATGATATTCAGCACCTTCGAACAAAGTCTTCAAATAATCGATGGGTCCGTTGAAGCGGCCGGCGGTATCGACATATTGCTGATAGATCCAATCCCAGGTGAAATTTTCCACCAGCACTGAGGAAATCCCGGCTTGTTTTCCCACCGGAATGCCCAGGGGGGAAATATCACAAATTATTAGTATACAGTTTAATTTTTTGACCGTTGCGGTGATTTCTTCAATAAGCGACGCTTGAAAGGGAAAAAATTCGGTTAAGCTGCGAAGCGTTTCATTCAGGTCTGCTTGAAATGCTGTTTTCTGCACCAGACCAATATCGGTCAAAAGTTTATGATAGGTAAACGAAACGGACAATGAATCCTGAAAAAACCAGCAAGGAACTGTTGTGAAAATATCAAAATGAACCGCATTGTCTAGTTCAGACACGGCCTGCATCACCGCGGCTGCACGGGCGGCGTGGCCGAATCCGTGGGGCGAGACAAAATAAGCCAGTCTTTTCATCTATTCTTCGATAACAAAGTGGGCACGTCGGTTCTTAGCCCAGGCCTCTTCCGTTTGTGCGCGATCGATGGGACGTTCCTCGCCGTAGCTTATGGTGGTCAGCCGTGAGGCGTCGATTCCCAGATCCACCAGAAAGGCTTTGGCACTCTGGGCGCGACCTTCTCCCAGAGCCAGATTGTATTCATTGGTGCCCCGGTTGTCACAGTGTCCCTCGATTTTTACAGTGGCCCTGGGATTTGCGCGCAACCACATTGCTTTTTTTGTCAGTATTTCCTGGGCGATCGGGGTTAGTCGTATGCTGTCGAATTCAAAGTGTACGTCTTCGTTTTCGAATACGGTTTTCGCGGATTCCGTCCTTTGGGCGGCCATTTTCTCGCTGAGGCTTTCTTCACCGAGCTCTTCTTCCTTCAGGGCTTTTTGTCGGTCGAGCTCTCGTTGCTGAGCTTCTTCTTCAGCCCGCCTGCGCGCTTCTTCATCGGTCGTTGCTGCAGCCGCAGGTTCTGAACTGATTTTTTTCTTGGCCAATAACGCCAGCGCCAGAGCCAGAGCCGAAATTGTCCAGTGTTTTAGCATCATGTACTTCTCCTTGTTTATAAGTGCCAATACTGAAAAAATGAGATACTAACATTGAATATTAGCGTCTAGACGATACTGATCCAACTTATATATCATGTAGAGAGGTTTGTCAAAAAACGAACAGCGAATGCACTGGAGATGAACCTGCCGTACGAAGACGGTATGGCAGAAGGTCGAATTGACGCTTTGATCCATTTATCTGATTTTCAGCAGCGTGGCATGCACTTTGAGGCTGCCATGAAAAAGGCGGCTCACGGGGATATGAGCCGCCTTAGAGGGGAGAGGCATTGAGATATTTTAAGAAGCATTCTTACAGGGGATTCCTTTATACAATACCACCATGTGGCATGTCAAGTGTTTTTTTAAAAAAATATCAAAAAATTTTTAAATTTAGAAAAATTCGATATAACCTTATGTAATTATTTATTTTTTACTAATCTGGCGGTGTCTCCATTCCAAACAACTCACCTTCATCATCCCAAACATAACATTTCGAAGAAGATCCAAGGTGAAATATTCGGCGCTGCGCGACATCCTGCGGGTTATTGCGGTTAAATGATGACTTGAATTCATTTTTTTTAAATGGTATTGGCTCACTGGATGTGCGTCCTACAGGCCTTTGATATAGCGTTTCGGCCCTCAAAACCGACAGTCGGGTTGAAGAATGGAAATTTTTCTGCAAGTGATTGTTACCGGGATTGCCACCGGCGGGGTTTACGGATTAATTGCCTTGGGATATGTCCTTATTTTTAAAGCCACCGGTATTCTCAACCTGGCCACCGGTGCGATTATGACCCTGGGGGCCTACATTTGCCTGACGGTACTTGATAAATTCGGCGCGCCCTTCTGGCTGGCCTTTTTAGGTACCCTGGGATTTGCCATCGTGATGGGCATTGTCCTCGAAAGAGTCATTCTGCGGCCGATGATCGGCGAGCCCATCATATCGGTTGTCATGGTCACCATCGGGCTTTCCAGCATTCTACAGGGACTCACCCATATCATCTGGTCACCGGATTATCGTTCGTTTCCCGAGATATTCCCGCCCGAGCCGTTGGACCTAATCTTTGCCGTTGTTCCCTCCGGTCTTCTGTGGGGGTTTATTTTTGCCGCTATTGGAACCCTTGTTTTTATCCTGATCTTCAAGCTCACCCGCACCGGCGTTGCCATGCGCGCGACAGCCAGCGATCAGCAGGCCGCCCTTTCCATGGGCATCAGCGTGCGCTGGGTGTTTGCGCTTTCGTGGAGCTACGGTGCCGTCGCGGCGGTGGTCGGGGGTATCGTCATCGGCAACATCAGCGGCATCAGCATTTATCTGGGGGATATCGGCCTCAAAGTACTGGCGGTCATCATTTTGGGTGGTTTAGACAGCATCGGCGGCGCTATCCTGGGGGGGCTGATCATCGGAATTCTGGAAAACCTGGCCGGCCTATATCTGGACCCGGTCTTTGGCGGTGGTGTCAAGGACGTGGCACCTTTTTTCATCCTGGTCCTGATTATTATGATTCGGCCCTACGGCTTGTTCGGCAAAAAGATCATTGAAAGGGTGTGACTTGAAGTCGGAAGTCGGAATGCGGAAGTCGGAATGCGGAAGTCGGAATGCGGAATGCGGAATTTGGAATTCGGACTGGGCAAGGCGCAAAATTGAGATTATGTCGGTGCCGTATCGACAGTTTATCCGGGGTAGATATGCGTTGCGGTGATTTCAAAGAATCTTACATCAAAGACGAAGAAATATTCCAGTCGGTTTTTGTGAAATTCTGGCTGGCTGTGTTTTTTATTTTTCTGATCATTATTCCCCTGGTGGCCGATGCCTATGTTCTTTACATTGCCAATCTGATCGGCTTTGCAATAATCGGCGCAGTGGGTCTCAATATTCTGACCGGATTCACCGGTCAGATTTCTCTGGGGCATGCGGCCTTTGTCGGCGTTGGCGGATATACGGCGGCGATTTTGATGACGAAGTTGAATTTTTCATTCTGGCTGGCATTGCCCTGTGCGGGCTTCGTCGCCGCTTTGTCTGGCCTTGTCATCGGCATTCCTTCTTTGCGGGTCAAGGGCCTGTACCTTTGCATGGCCACCCTGGCGGCGCAGTTTATTTTTGAATTTATTTTTATCCACTGGGAGTCCATGACCCAGGGCATCCGGGGAATCAATGTTCCGGCCCCTGTGATCGGCGGTTTTGCACTGGATACGGAAAAGCGGTTTTACTACCTGACCCTGGTCGTGGTCATTCTGGCGGTGGCCTACGCCCGCAACCTCGCACGCAGTCGCGTCGGCAGGGCTTTTATCGCCATCCGGGACCGGGACCTGGCCGCCGAAATCATGGGGATCAGTCTGTTTCGTTACAAGCTGACAGCCTTTGCGATTTCGTCGTTTTATGCCGGTGTGGCCGGTGCCCTGTGGGTGTGCTTTATGCGGATCGTCACCCCGGATCACTTTCCATTTCACCTTTCCATCCAATATCTGGCCATGGTGATCGTGGGGGGGCTCGGCAGCGTTCTTGGTTCAATTTTTGGCGCAATTTTTATGACGTTGACTCCGGAAGTGCTGAATGTGATCTCCGGTGCCCTCAGTCAAATGATTCCCGACATGGGACAACTTTTTATTCCCCTGAAAGAGGTGGTGTTCGGCGGTTTAATCGTCTTTTTCCTCATATTCGAGCCCCGGGGGCTGGCGGAAATCTGGCGGCGAATTAAGGCATTTTTCTTGCTTTGGCCATTTTCATATTAGTGTTTCATAACTGTTCAAGGGCTCAAAGGCTCAGGGTTCAGAGTTTTGAGGCCCATGATTCACGGATTCTCTTAGGACGAGAAAATTGGTGTTAGTTGGCGACCAGAATATCTGGTCAGCAACCCCATCGTAAACCAGGTGCATTTTTAAAAAAGGAGGGAGACGCTATGAGGAAATTTCTAATACTTACCGTGGTTATGGCATTCGGGATGCTTTCATTTGCCGGCGGGAATTGTTTGGCGGCCGATGAGATCGAAGTCGGTGCCGTGCAGCCCATGACCGGGCGATTTGCTTTTGCAGGTGTGCAGATCAACGCCGGCCTCGAGGATGCCCTGATGATGGCCAACGAGGAGGGCGGCATCAACGGCAAACAGATAAAATACATCATGGAAGACGGCACTTACAATGTGGATAAGGCTGTGGCGGCATTCAAGCGAATTATGGCCCGCGACAACCCGATCATCATGTACGGCGAGAGTACCGGCATGGGCAAGGCCGTCGCACCTGAGATTAAAGATCGCTACAAGATATTGTACAGCTCCACATCCTTCTCCAGCGAGCTGGCCAATGCCGCCGAAAATCCATATGTCTTTGTACCCGGACCCACATACAGCGACATGTTCGGCATTCTGCTCAAATATATTGCCAAGGAAAAACCGGGGGCCAATGTGGCCTTCTTTTACAGCGATACGGAGTTCGGGCGAGATCCGGTACCCTACGGCACTGAAATGTGCAAAAAACTCGGTCTCAACCTGGTGGCCGAGGAGGTCGCCAAGGTGGGAGGTATCGATGTGGCCTCTCAGGTATTGGATTTAAAACGAAAGAAGGCCGAGTACGTTATTTTTCAGGGATTTGTGCTGGCCCCTGTTTCGGCCGTGATCAAACAGGCGCGTGATTACGGCTTGAAGGCCAAATTCATGGGAACCCACTGGGGAACCCACAAGATGCTGCTGGATAAATTGGGTCCCCTGGCCGAGGGCTATCTGGGTGTCATGCCATATGCCTTCTACTACCAGGATGACATTCCCATGATCCAAAAGATTAAAGTCTGGAACAAGAAACATCATCCGGATGTCGATTATCGGCCGACTTCCTACATGCAGGGTTTCTTTACCGGTCTCGTGTTTGTCGAATGCCTCAAACGGGCCGACCAGGCCGGAGATCTGACCGGTGATGGCTTAGTGAAAGCCCTGCAGTCCATCAAGGATTTTGATGTGGGTGGTTTGATGGCGCCCATCACGGTAATTGACAATAAGATCCCCATGGGAAGAGTCTACAAGGCTAATGTCGGCAAAAAGGTGTTCGAACCGATATCGGACTGGATCCGGACCGACTAAAAGATGTGAGCCCCTAAATTTTTTAAGTCAACAAAATTGGGCTTTCTGCCTAAGCAGTTAAAATTCTGGAAAAAACATAGTGGGCGAGGGTAACCTCGCCCACTGGAATAAATTAAAGGCTTTTGAAACACAAAGCCCTCTGTCTAAATAAGAAATACGAAGCCGAGCATTAATATATTTTCATAGGATTATTTCTATTCATGGGAAATGAATCCATACCTTGAGCCGTGAGCCCCCGCTTGCACGGGATGACATAATTATCAAACAAAATCTTAGTGTGCCACTTGTGCCATCTGCAACTTCGAGATTGATAAAGGCTTGATATCGGCAAAGACTGGTTTTTTTGTCTGCTTATTTTATATGAATTGAAACACCTATGACTGAGCCTCAAACACTGCCTGCCCTTTTAAAACGAAACGCCGAGCGCTACGGCGACAGCCGGGTGGCCATCCGGGAGAAGGAATTCGGCATCTGGCAGTCGACCACCTGGAACGGTTATTACGAAAATGTGAGGGATTTTGCCCTCGGGTTGCATGAACTGGGCTTTAAACCCGGCAACAATCTCTCCTATGCCGGTGACAACCGTCCCCAGGGCCTGTATGCGGAGCTGGCCGCCCAAACTCTGGGAGGAGCCATTGTCGGAATTTATCCGGACAGCCATCTGGAGCAGGTGGAGTATATCATCAATCACTCGGATTCGATTTTTGTGGTTGCCGGCGACCAGGAGCAGGCCGATAAAGTGCTGGAGCTCAGGTCCACCTGTCCCAATGTGATCAAAGTCATTGTCGATGACCCCAAGGGTATGCGGCATTATGACGATCCGATCCTCGCCTATTTTAAAGACATTCAAAAACTGGGCCGGCAACTGGCAGAAAAGCAGCCACATCTGTTCGACGAGATGATCGCCGCCGTGACCCCCGACCATGTGGGCATGATCAATTACACCTCGGGTACCACCGGGGTTCCCAAAGGCAGCATGATCACCCAGAAGAACATGGTTGCCGTGGCCCGGCTGCAGGATGCGGTGGATGCCGCCCGGGGCAGCTTTGAATATGTTTCCTTTCTGCCGTTTGCCTGGATCGGGGAGCAGGAATTCGGGGTGTACTGGCCGCTGTACAAAGCCTTTGCGGTGAACTTTCCGGAGAAAGTCGAAACCGTCCAGGAAAATATCCGCGAAATCGGACCCCACATTTTGCTGGCGCCGCCCCGAATCTGGGAAAAAATCTGTTCGGATATTCAGGTCAAAATCCAGGAGGCGGTTTGGATGAAACGATTTGTCTATCAGACATTTTTGCCGGTCGGATACCGGATGGCCGATTTCATCCTGGCAAGAAAAGACCCGCCCCTGGGATGGCGGCTTTTGAGCCGGCTTGGGTATTGGGTGCTTTTCCGATCGCTCAACAATTATTTTGGGTTGAGCCGACTGCGTCATGCCTATACCGGCGGTGCGCCCCTGGGCCCGGAAATTTTCAAGATGTTTTTAGCCCTGGGGGTTAAAATAAAGCAGGCATACGGGGCCACCGAGACCACGGCTGCCACCATTATACACCGTACCGACGACATCCGTCTGGAAACGGTCGGCGTGCCCCTGCCGGAAATAGAAGTCAAAACCACGGACACGGGCGAGTTGCTGACCCGGGGCGACACGGTATTCAAAGGCTATTATAAAAACCCGGAGGCAACGGCGAAGACCCTTATCGACGGCTGGTTTTACTCCGGCGATGCAGCCCTGATCGATGACGACGGCCACGTGGTCATCATCGATCGCCTGGCAGACGTCATGAAACTTTCAGACGGCAGCCGGTTTTCACCCCAGCTGATTGAAAATAAATTGAAATTTTCACCATTTATCATGGACGCGGTGATCATCGGCCAGGAAAAACCTTACATTGCCTCCATGATCTCGGTTGACGCCGGCAACGTGGGCAAATGGGCCGAAAACAACCAGATTGCCTACACCACCTTTACCGATTTGTCGCAGAAACAGGAAGTTTACGATTTAATCGCCCGGGAAGTGGCCACGACCAACCGGACGCTTCCCAGAGTCGCCCGGGTTAAAAGAATTGTCCTGCTGTACAAAGAACTCGACGCCGACGATGAGGAATTGACCCGCACCCGCAAGGTGCGGCGCAAATTCGTTTTGCAGCGCTACCAGCAACTGGTCGATGCGCTTTACGGCGATGAGGAAGAACTGGATGTCGAAGCGGATATTCGTTACAAGGATGGTACCGGTTACCGCATGAAAACCCGGGTGATGATTAAAGCGGTGGAGGATGAGTAGTTGATTGAGTATTTGGGTTGAATCATGGTTAGTGCAGAAGACTACCAATTAAAATTAGAAGACATCCATCTGAGCTTCGGGGGGCTTAAGGCACTTGCGGGCGTTACCACCGGGGTGAAAAAAGGTGAGATCTTTTCAATTATCGGACCCAACGGAGCGGGCAAAACCTGCCTTCTCAATTGTATTAACAGCTTTTATCAACCCGAAAGCGGCCGGATCATCTTCGAAGGCCGGAACATCACCCATCTCAAGGCCCACCTTAAAGCCGCCCTGGGTATTGCGCGCACCTTTCAAAATGTCGAGCTTTTCGCCCACATGACGGTTCTGGACAACATTAAACTGGGCGGTCATGTACATCTGAAATCGGGTATTTTTTCAGGCGGCGTTTATTTCGGCAGGACGCGCCGGGAGGAAATGGAGTTTCGCAAGCATATTGAAGAAAAGATTATCGATCTTCTGGAAATTGAGCACATTCGCAAACAGCCCGTTCACACGCTGCCCTACGGACTCCAAAAACGGGTCGAGCTCGGCCGGGCCCTGGCCATGCGCCCCAGGATTCTGTTGCTGGATGAACCCTGCGCCGGGATGAATCTGGAAGAAACCGAAGACATCGCCCGGTTCGTGCTGGACATCAGCGAGGAGTGGGATGTCACCATTATTTTGATCGAGCACGATATGGGCGTGGTCATGGATATCTCGGACAGGGTGTGCGTGTTAGACTTCGGCCGGAAAATTGCCGAAGATGTGCCCCAAAAGATCCGGCACAACGAACATGTGATCAAGGCCTACCTGGGTGAGGAGGATAAGACGTACTCAAGGTTGGATGCGTGATGCTATGGAACCTTTACTTGAAGTCAACAATATCGAAGTCATCTATCACAATGTTATCCTGGTTTTAAAGGGGATGTCCCTCAAGGTGGATGAGGGGAGGATTGTGACGATTTTAGGCAATAACGGTGCCGGTAAGACCACTACGCTCAAAGCTATTTCCGGCCTTTTGAAATCGGAAAATGGGGAGGTCACCGACGGGCACATTCGCTTCAGGGGACAACGGATCGACCGGCTGTATCCGGAAGAACTCGTTCGCATGGGAATTTTCCAGGTCATGGAAGGCCGGCGGGTTTTTGAAGACTTGACGGTTGAAGAAAATCTGATCGCCGGCGGCCACACGGTAAAAAATAAGACCCGGCTGAAAAAAGACCTGAAGACGGTCTATGAATATTTCCCGCGTCTGCACCAACGTCGCAAGGTGCTGGCCGGCTATATCAGCGGTGGCGAGCAGCAGATGCTGGTCATCGGCCGGGGGCTGATGGCGTCTCCCAGACTCATGCTGATGGACGAGCCGTCTATGGGGCTTTCGCCCATGCTGGTGGCTGAGATTTTTGAGATTATCCGGCGCATCAATCAGGAAGAGGGGGTCAGTATTCTCCTGGTGGAACAAAACGCCCGCTTGGCGCTCAGCATTGCCGATCACGGATATGTCATGGAAAACGGCCGCATTGTGCTGGATGATTCGGTAGAAAAAATAAGAGAAAACGCCGATGTCAAAGAATTTTATCTGGGGCTCACCGAAGTCGGCAAAAAGAAAAGCTATCGCGACGTCAAACATTACAAGCGGCGCAAACGCTGGCTGACTTGATGATAAAGGCTGGAAGGCGAGGAGGCTCGGAAGCTGGAAAGCCTAAAAGCCCGGGAGCCGGTAAGCAGGAAAATTCATTCTCAGTTGAAAAAATACTAATTGGGAACAGCTACAAGCGTCGCTTTAAACCTTTTGCCTTTTAGCTGTGGTCAAAAACATTCTAAGCTTCCCGGCTTTCCAGCGTTCCAGCTTCCCAGCCCAAATTCCTCCTCGCCTCCCGGCTTTCCAGCATAATTTTTCCCAGCCTTCTGAATCTGGCCGGATAAAACTCCGATGCTGACAGAGGCGGTTTTATGTTCTCCTATATCTTCATGAAAATCCTTGAGTCGCGGCCCTCGCGCTATGACAGGGGCATCAATATAATTACCGGAGGGCACGCGCGAAAAGTGAGAAAAGAGATCGTCAAAACCTGCGTGAAACCGGGTCTGCATATGCTGGATGTGGGATGCGGTACCGGGGAACTTTTGGAACTGGCTGCCCGGGCTGGCGCCAAAGTCAGCGGCCTTGACATATCCGAAGGTATGCTGGCCATGGCCCGCAAACGATTTGAATTTGAAGATTTGAAAGGGCAGGGAACATTTCATCACGCAGGTGTTACTGAATTAGACAATTTATTTGCGGGTAACTCGTTTGATTTGATTACTGCCACCCTTGTTTTTTCAGAACTGCATACCGCAGAAAGGAACTGGGCCTTGCGTGAATTTGGCCGTATTTTAAAGCCCGCCGGTGTGCTGGTATTGGCTGATGAAGTTGTTCCCCGGTCGCTTCCCAGGAGGTTGATCCATTTTCTGGTTCGTTGGCCCCTGGCGGTTATCACGTATCTCATCGCCCAGATCGGCAGCCGGGCGATTCCGAATATGGCCGGGGAAATTTCACAGACCGGATTTAAAGTATTTCGTGAAAAAAGATCGCTGTTTGACAGCTTTGCGATTGTCTATGCCGAAAAGCCGGCCGGCGCAATGCCGACCTCGATCGGCGGAGAAACTGTTCTGAGGCCGGAGGAAGACATTTCATTGCTAAAAACTATCTGGGATTTTATCGGCCGGTGGTTTCCCAATCCGGTGCAGCCCGGTCTCAGGAAAATAGGTGATGCCGGATCTCAGTCGCCGGTATTTGTCACCGGCAATTTTCACCTGACCGTGCGGCGTCTGGAAAAAGCCTTAAACGGCCTGCCTTCGTGGTTGCTGGTGGCGCCCACCCGCGGAATTAATGTGTGGTGTGCCTCCTGCGGTGGCGACATGACGGAACACAGCGTTATTGCGGCCCTGAAAACAAGCAGGTTGGCCGAGAGAGTTGATCACCGCAAACTCACTCTACCGCAGCTTGCTGCATCCGGCGTTGATCGCACCGCCATCGAGGAACTCACAGGATGGCAGATCGACTTTGGACCCCTGCGTGCCCGCGATATCAAAGATTTCGTAAACCGGAATTACGAAAAAAGTACGGACCAGTGCCTTGTGCGGTATCCTATATCCTTCCGGCTTGAAATGCTTTTCTGCATGAATGCGCTTGTCTGGCTTATCTTTGTAATCCTGACGGGTTTGCTGAATATGAGGTGGGTGGTGCTCGGCAGCCTTCTGTTCTGGGGCGCAGGCATGGTCCTGTATGCCGGCTATCCTTATCTGCCGGGCAAAGGCGGCTGGCTGAAGGCCGGTGCACTCGCTGTCTTTGAAGTTCTGGGAATTGCTATTTATACGGCCGAAGTGTTTCAAAAACCCTGGTGGACGCACTGGGGTTGGATGACCGTTGCGTTCGTTTTGACAATGTGGCTCGGATTCGATCTCAAAGGCATCGTCGGCGGCAATGTCTCGGAGGCCGAAGCATTGATGCACAAACTGGGCGTAAAAGCCGTCGGCCGCATATTTACCGCCCATCCTGACAAGGTCGGCACCATCCAGCATGACCGGAATATCTGCACAAACTGCCTCACGTGCTTAAATGTCTGCCCAAAAGGCGTATTTGCGGTCTTGCCGCCGGAACATCGCATAAGCTTAAAAAATCCAGAGAACTGTTTTAATTGCGGTGCCTGCATCAAACAGTGTCCGAGTGGTGCCCTGTTCATAAATAGCGATATTGATAAAAACTCGCTAATTAAGAGTTGACTGAGCGAAAATAATGAATTGTGTGCGGACTCTGCGGCAATCAAATATGATTAAAAAATCTTGACAAAAAAAATAGCTCTGAATATACAAATACATGTATACAAGCATGCCATAAATGTGAATTCGGGATTTATGGAACGAAAGAACGAATCCGGTCGTCAGCAGCCAGCTAGCTTGGAGGATGAGCAAAAAAATCAACTGGATTCGCAGGGCTCGGAGCAGTGGGCAAGCCGGTGGCCAAAAATCTTCCTCAGGCCGGCTATTTCCTAAAAATTTTCACGGCAAAAAAACCATTTGGTGATGCATTTGAGGACCGTTTAGGTTCGTCTTTACGGGAAGCCGTTTTAGGTACTGCAAAACAGAGGCGCAATAACCCAAAACAAAAGGAGGTAGAAATGAGAAAGCAATTGGTAAGAAGGATTGGGAAATGTTTTGTCCTGATGGTTTGCTTGAGCATGATCCTGGTTGTGCCGGGAACCGTTTTCGCCAAAAAGCTGACCCTGCGTTTTGCCCACTCTGAATCAACCACGAACATCCGCCATGCCACGGTCCTTTTCTATGCCGACCGGGTTAAAGAACTTAGCGGCGGAGAAATTGAGATTCAGGTTTTTCCATCCGGTCAAATGGGTACCCACACGCAGTGCCAGGAGATGGTGTCAACCGGGGCCCTGGATTTTTACCCCACCACAGCGGGGCTGGTGTCTGTCTTTGATTCCGAAAGAAGCCAGGAGTTGATCGAGTTGCCGTATCTCTTCGATAATTACTCCCAGGCCTATGCGTTCATGGACACCGATTTTGTATCCAAAATTTACGAGCCGTTGCAGGCAAAAGGCATCTTTTACCTCGCAACCTGGGACAATGGCTTCCGACACCTGACCAACAACAAAAGACCGGTTTATACGCCGGCCGACATGAAGGGCTTGAAGGTGCGGGTGGTTAAGTCGGAAATGTCGATTAAAATCCTTACCGCCTTGGGGGCCAATGCGGTTCCGATGGCCTACTCCGAATTGTACACGGCGCTGGGATCCGGTGTGGTCGACGGGCAGGAAAATCCATTTATGAACATCTATGCCTCCAAGTTTTACGAGGTTCAGAAGTACATGTCCGTGACCAAGCATCAATACAGCACGCTTCCGATTATTTTTTCCAAGCAAAGATGGGACAGCCTGAACGACAACCAAAGAGCAATATTAAAGCAGGCTGCCCTGGAAGCCGCCACATTCATGCGTAAACAGGTCGGCGCCAACGAGGATCAGCAGCGTAAGGCCATGGAGGAGGCAGGCATGAAGATCAACGACGTTCCCGACCTGACGCCGTTCCGCCAGGCCGTGCAGCCGGTTTACGACTGGGCCAAAGAGAAGTGGGGTGTGGAGCGCGTTGAAGAGGTTCTAAAAAAAGTTGAGGAGATCAGGGCCAAGTATCCGCAAGACGGCAGCTATTTTGGTCAATAACTTCAACCGTTGATCTTAACTCGTGGTTGAACGAAAAAACTGGTCGCAGGAGTTGTTGGGTTTCGCCCACACAAACAACCACGGTGGTAATGCCTGAATTTACAAGGTTGGGTTGAGGTACGCAACCCACCTACCGAAAATCGAACTTTTCGTTCAGGCACCAACTCAGCCAGCCTGCGGCCTGATCGGGGTATCGGCAGAACCGGTAAAAAATGAATACTGCAGTTCGCCTGAACAGGCCGCAGCTGCTGAATATTTGGACGGATGGTGGTGAACTCATCTCAATTTTCGCCAAAACAGGAAGATATAAACATGTCGGCTTCCCCCAAAAATTTTTTTGACTATGTTTACAAAGCAGGAGAAATCCTGGTTGCAATCGCTTTTATTTCACTCTGTGTGAGCGTCAGCGTGCAGGTGATCGCACGCTACGTGTTTAACCATGCTTTCGGCTGGGGTGAGGAGTTTCCGATATTCATCTTTCTGTGGGTCAGTTTTCTGGCTGCAGCTGTTGCTTACCGTGATGGAGGTCATCTCAGCGTCAATTTCATCGTCGAGAAGTATCCGCCCAAGGTGCGACGGATGGTTCATTATGCCAACCTGTTGCTCTCCCTCGCGTTTGTGCTTCTGATCGTTTACTTCGAGGGTCAAATGACCTGGTCCACTCGGACCAGCACGTTCGTGGTCATGAAAATATCCAAGGCGTTTTGCTATGCCGGTATTCCGGTGTCAGGTCTGCTTTTGGCTGTTTTTGTCATCGAAAAGTTGATGAAGCCATATCAAAACTCAGTAAGTAGGGGACAGGAAGACTCCGGAAATCAAAGCCCACCGGATAAGTATTAGGCGAACTCGTGAAACCGGCCGGTTGAAAAAGGCTGGGGAGGGATGTTGGGCCACGTTGCCAAGGGCGACTTTTTCTGTTTTGCGATCGGCCGGCGAAACGGATTGAAAAACATATTTTACTAAAGAATTCATGCCACCGGTCGCCGGTGCAGGCTGACAAGGGGTCAAATGGACGCGGTCATCATTTGCGGCTTGACGTTTATCGTATTTGCACTGCTTTTGAGGATACCGGTGGCGTTTGCCGTTGGAATGTGTGCCTTTGCCTACGGCTTCATCACAGGGATTATTCCGATCACCGCTATGATTCACCGAATGGCGCTGGCGACGGAATCATGGCCTATCATGGCCGTGCCGTTCTTCGTTCTGATGGGCAATGCCCTTAATAAGGGCAAATCGGGCCGCTGCCTCATGGATTTGGCAAACAGCCTGGTCGGATCATTCTGGGGGGGCTTGGCGTCGGTTTCCATCGTTATCAGTATGTTTTTTGGCGGATGCTCGGGATCGGCGGTAGCGGATGCTTCCAGTGTGGGTTCGGTTCTGATACCCGAAATGGTCAATCGCGGCTATGGTAAAGGTTACAGCGCCGCCGTTAACGCCGCCTCCTCTACTATCGGCATCATCATTCCACCCAGTATCCCGATGATTCTGTACGGTTGGATTACAGAAGTTTCCATTAGGGATCTGTTTCTGGCCGGCCTGATTCCCGGCATCCTGGTCGGTGGATTTCAAATCGCGGTGGCTGCCTATTTGGGGTACCGGCGTAAATACTACATGGTGGAGCGTCCGGATCTCAAACTCATATGGCAAAACCTGAAGAGGAGCGCTTTAGCCCTGTTTACGCCGGTATTGGTAATGGGTGGAATTCTTTTCGGCGTGTACACGACTACCGAAGCCGCTATATTTGGCGCCCTGTATGTTATTTTGATTGAACTGCTCTATTACAAAGGACTAAACCTAAAAAGCCTCTTAAGCATCATGGTTCAATCAGCCAAAGTAACCGGAGTCGTGTTATTCTTGATCGCCACCTCCTTTATGCTGACTTACGTGATTCTGCTGAGTGGATTGCCCGCCATATTGACGGCCAGCTTGGAGAGCATAATTCCAAATGCAACGGTGGCGCTGCTCGCGATTGCGGGGGTTCTTCTGGTAACCGGAACCTTTTTGGATTTGGCGCCTTCTTTGCTGATTTTTACACCGATTTTTTATCCGCTCGCCATGAAGTTCGGGGTCAACCCGGTGCAACTAGGAGTCGTTATTGTCATGGTTCTGGCGATCGGATTGTTTACGCCTCCCGTCGGACAAACGCTGTACATTTCGGCCCTGCTGGCGGAAACACCCATCGAAGACGTCAGCCGGAATATAGTCTGGTTCTTGTTGACGATTGCACTCGTTGTGGTATTGACTATCTTCTTTCCGCACGCAACGATGTTTTTGGCCGGACTTTAGAAGTCTGGAAAACATCTGATTCGATCTTCCTACAGAACCTGTTGGAAGACTACCGGCCTGGTATGGCCCCATTTCTTTGGAGACGAAAATGAAAAAGATACTGGTCAAGGGGGCGGCGCTGTTTTTAGGAGTCGAGGATAGCCTAACCCAGCCGGCTGCGGTGTTGATTCGCGATGGCCGCATCGAAGCTGCCGGCCGCGAGGCGGAGATACGGGAAGCCGATGCCGACGAGTTGATTGAGTGCAAGGGACAGACATTACTCCCGGGCCTGATTGATTGCCACAACCACCTGTCCCTGGACCCCACTCTGGACAATTATCTTTTCCGGATGAACGACCCCATTCCGGAGTTGACCATTCGGGCCGTCCAGACAATGGCCGTCGATCTTGCTTCAGGGGTGACGACGTCGCGCTGCCTCGGCGATAAAGGCTTTTTGGATCTGGCGTGCAAAAAGGCGGTGGCGGCGGGCAAACTTGTCGGGCCCCGCTTGCTGGTGGCCACCCGAGGCATCCGGGCCCCGCACGGACACGGTTTTGTCGGCTACCCGTTTTGCGGCGTCGAAAATATTCGGCAGGCCGTCAGGGAAAATCTTGCGGCGGGTGCTGATCTGATCAAGATATACATTACCGGCACCCTGCGCAGCAGCAAAGGTTTGCCCCATTACTTTTCCAGGGAGGAAATCCAAACCCTGGTGGATGAAGCCCATCGGGTGGGAGTGCCGGTTGCCACCCACTGCATTGGCGGCCTTGGCCTGAAACTGGCTGTTGAGACCGGCATCGACGTCATCGAACACGGCTATTATATCACCGACGAGGAAATTAACTTATTGATTCAATCCAAGCGTTGGCTGGTAATGACACCGAGTATTTTCTTTACCGATGCCCGCATCCAGACGCTGCCCGCTGATTTGATCGAGGGCCACCTTCAACAGCGCGGCGAAGTCCAGCGTCGGTTGACTGCGGCCATTCAGGCCGGTGTTAAATTTGCTGCCGGGACTGACGGCATGCACGGCGGCCTGGCGCAGGAAGTGCAGTATTTGACTCAGTTTGGCGCGTCTAAATTCGAGGCCCTGCAGGCCGTGACACTGAAGGCCGCCAGCGTGTGCGGCATGGAAGACCATATCGGAACCATTGAAACAGGAAAATTTGCCGACATCATCGGTGTAGAAGGCAACCCGCTTGAAGATACCTCGGCCCTGCAACGGGTAAGAACGGTGATGCAAGAGGGAGTCCTGGTAAAGGGCCCTGAATGAAACCAATGGTCTTCATTCATCCGGTGCATTGCGGATCGGGTCGGATTCCTCAACGCCGTTGGTAGTGGGGCTGAAATATTTTTGGAAATTAAAGCAGGAGGAATTAAATATGCAAATAGACGAGGAACTCTGTATAGGATGCGGGCAATGCATGCCATACTGTCCGGTCGGAGCGATAAGATCCGAAGACGAAGTCTCCAAAATCGATTTTGACGAATGTGTAGAATGCGGCAGCTGTCTGCGGTGCGCCGAGTGCCCGACAGATGCCATTTATCAACAGGAGATGAAGTATCCGCGTACCGTGCGCAGCCTGATGAGTGACGTGCTGACCATCGCGGAAGAGTCAAAAATCTCAGGGCGCGGAACCGAGGAGATGAAAACCAACGAGGTCACCGGTCGTTTCAAATTGGGTGCGGCCGGCGTGGCAATCGAGGTGGGTCGACCGATTCTCGGGACCCGTCTGTACGATGTGGAAAAAATTGCAATGGCGGTCGCCAAGCTGGGTGTGCAGTTTGAACCGGCAAATCCAACAACAAGCATGATGGCCGACAAAAAGACCGGAAAATTTAAAGCAGAACTGCTGAATGAAAAAGTGCTGTCGGCCATCATCGAGTTTTGCGTAAAGCTGGAGCAGCTGCCGCAGGTCTTTGAAGTTTTGAAGAAAGTCGCTGGCGAGATAGAAAGCGTCTTTAGCCTTGATCTGGCTACGCGCCTCGCACCGGACGGTTCGGTGCCGACCGACCCCTACGCAGCGCAAAGCGGCTTGTGGGTGGCCGGCAATGGAAAAACAAACGTCGGGCTGGGACGCCCGCTTTTCAAGGAGGTGACTAAATGACGCATACGCTGCACCGAATCGGTTCGGACGAGTCCCTTTGCGAGGATTATGTCGTTTTGATAATGCCGTCGAAAGATATCAACCATGAGGGATCGGCAATTAAATTGAAGCGATTTTTCGAATTGGCATTGCAAAACAACGCCGTCAAGATCGGTGATGCCCGGCTGGGAAATGAATATCACCAGGGAGGCAGGGATAAAATGATCGCCAATGTCGAGGACCGGGCTGTCATCCATGCGGTGTTCAAAGACCAGGATAGCCTCGTTGCCATGCTAACGGCCCTGAAAGCTGAAGAATTGGGTCTTTCGGTGGTGGTTTCCGGGCTTTTTGAAAACGTTCGGACCTGCTGCCGGCAGGCGGGGATTGAAGGGCATACCATTAATCAATCACTGGGTCGTTGGGGCAGAACCGATCGCCTGCCGCCTGCCGCCGTGCTTGAAATCAACACCATGTGCGGGCATGGAATGGTTACGGTAACCTTGATCGAAAAGATTGCAAAGGAAATAAAAGCGGGAAGTCTGTCGCCCGAGGAAGGGGCCGAAGAACTTTTCAAACCTTGCATGTGCGGCATTTTCAATCCTTACCGCGCTGCCAAGCTGCTGCGAACGATGGCCGCCGGGCAATAGAATTTTAAAGTCGAGGGAGGGCTGGATATGAGTAAAAGGATAGGCATCATCGGATTGGGGCGCTGCGGACTGCCGGCCGCCGAGAAATTTGTCGGTGCCGGCTATCAGGTTTTCGGCTATGCGCGCCGGCCTGAAGTGATCGACAAATTTAAAAACTTAGGCGGTATCCATCTTGAAAATCCGGCCAAAGTGGCCGCCGCCGTGGAGACGGTCATTGTCATCGTGCTTAACGATGACCAGGTGAAAGAAGTTGTGACGGGCAAAGACGGAATCCTGGAAGTGGCAGCTCCAGGTGCAACCGTTATCTGCATGAGTACGATCAACCGTGCGAACCTTGTCTGGGTTTCGGATCAATGCCTCCAAAAAGCTGTCGGATTTGTTGACTGTCCCTTTACGGGAGGCCCGGCCCGGATAACCGCGGGTACCTTGACACTTATTGCGGCCGCTTCTCCTGAACTGCTGGAAAAAGTAAGACCGGCGCTGGAAGTCATCGGTCAGATCACCCTCGTGGGTGACAAACCAGGCATGGGCCAAGCCGTCAAACACTGCAATCAGCTTCTGGTGACTGCGATTCATGCCGCCACCATCGAACTCATCACGTTGGCTGAAAAGACCGGGGCCGACCCCAAACTGGTTTGCGAGGTGGCCGGCAGCGGCATCGGCGGCAACGACTACTTTCGCCTGCTTTCCAAGGCTATATTGGAGAACACCACTTCTCCCGGCGGGTTGGGCCAGCTGTGGAAAGATGTGAACATTATTGTGACGACGGCCCGCGAACACAATTTGCCCCTTTTAGTGACACTTGCGACCGCGCAATATTTTAATATGGCGGTGGCCCAGGGCATGGCCAACGAGGATGCCGCCCGCCTGATCGACGTCATCCGCAAGATGATCGAAGCATAAGAGGTTAATTTATATGACTTTGAAACAGTTTAAAGCCGGTCAACCACTGGAACCCTATCGTTCCATTGCCGACCAGATTTACGAAAATCTCAAAAACAGTATTATCAGCTGCGAAATCAAGCCGGGCGATCGTTTGTTCGAACTGGAGCTGGCCAAGACTTTCCACGCCAGCCGTACACCGGTGCGCGAGGCTTTCCGACGCCTGGAGCAGGATTATTTAGTCGAACGTTTGGCCCAGGGGGGAGTCAGAGTACCCATTGTCAACCGCGAAACCATTGAAGATCTGTATAACCTGCGAGCGGTATTGGAAACCTATGCGCTCGAACTTGCCTGTGAGCGGGTTACCCCGGAGCAAATCAGCACATTAAAGCAGATTCGGGCGCAAGCCTTTGAACTGTTAAAGGCTAGCGAATCTGCAAGAGACTACGTCCTTAAACGTTTGCTTGAGCTGAATTCTTCGTTTCATGAAACCATATACGAGGCAACCGGAAGCAAATTTTTGATAAAGGTCATCAGCAATCTGCGAGCCATTGTGATGGGTATTCGAACCAGAAGCATCCAGGCGGATCAGGCCTGGCTGCAGGTCTGGGATGAACACACTCGTTTGATCGAACATTTGGAACGTGGCGAAACGGAGAGTGCCATCCAACTGATCAAGGCGCACGTAGCCAATGCCGCCGACCAGGCGCTTTCAGTTATTCAGATGCATGACGATGAGGCCGTTGATTCGGAACCCGGTCCGATATCGCATGCAGCGGGGAATAAGATAAAATAAAGCTACCTCGATAAAAACCAGGTCCAAGTAGGTTAAATTTAGTTTCCCTCCGCCCATGTCCGGCATTTAACAATTCGAAAGAACCCGCGCTGCCATATAACTTAAAACGTCCATTTCAACCCTAAAATGGCAGCGCTAGGCTTAAAAGGCAACACAATTGTTTCCCCTTTTAAAAAATTTTTTAGCAGTTGCCGTGGCCCTTCCCCCAAAGGTGCAACTTTTTTTGCATTGTCAACATTTTTTTCCCATTTTAACCTACTGATCTCTTTATTAAAATTAAAAAATCGGCCAACGACGTCAACTTCTTTTGCATCCTGATAAAAGCCGCTTTCAAATTCGGAGAGTGCTTATCTATGCCGTTCTTCAGCTTTATTATCTTCGATTTCATTTTCACTACAAACCATATCCTATTGAAATTAAAACTCATATTTCTAAATGGCCGCTTTGGTAAACTTCTTTAAAATCTTTGCGGTTACAGGTGGCAAGGTATTAACGTCCTTGGAACGGCAGTTGCAATTTAATTTGCTAAAGGTGAGGGAGGGTCATCGAATCTAAAACATTTTGTCTTGCGTGAGGAGGGTAACATGCGACTTTCAGCAAAAATAAAATGCTTACTGGCAATGGCAGCCATTTTACCACTAACCGGATGCATGAGCGCGCATCAGCACTACCAGCAAACCCATGGTGCCCAGGAGCGTCAGATGACCGTTGGTATTGTTCAAAAAGAAATTAGAAAAGGCATGTCTGCGGCTGACGTAGCGGAGGTGTTGGGATCTCCCAATATTGTGACAACCGATTCAGAGGGCCGCGAGGTTTGGGTCTACGATAAAGTTTCAACTGATGTGTCGTATTCAACGGATACCGGTGGTGTCGGTGTTCTACTCTTAATTGGTGCCGCTGGTGGTGATGCTTTGGGCGGCGGGCTTGGTTCCGGCAGTTACAGCCGCTCGGCAGGCGCTCAATCAAAGACCCAGCGGACCCTGACCGTGGTTATCAAATATGATGAACAAAAGAAAGTGCGGGACTTCGCGTATCACTCAAGTCGATTTTAATCCGGAGGAAAAGGATGAAGCTGCATCGGGTTCTTAAAAATTGCGTAATTTTAATCTCCTCGGGTTCTTTTCTGCTTGCCTGTCAACAAAATAATATCCTCAAAGAAGCGCTGACCTGTTCGCCGGATTTGATTAGCAATCGCCAATTGCAAACCAGAGTATTTGAGGCTGTTGATGAGCAGAAGTTACTGACGGCATCGGCAGCCGTGCTACAGGATCTGGGTTTTACCATCGACGAGACCGATGTCCGTAGTGGTGTTATCGTATGTTCACGGGATAGAGATGTAGTTGTAACTGGCGAAGTGATAGTATCCGTCGCGCTTGAGATCCTTTCCGTTTTAGTTGGTATGCCGACATCGGTTCCATATGACAAAACACAAAAAGTTTTGGCATCATTGGTGACCACGCCGGTAGATAACCAAAGAACCGCTGTTCGGATTACCTTTCAGCACATGGTATGGGGTTCAGATGGAAATATTAGAAGAAAAGAACAGCTTAACGAACCTGCAATCTATCAGGAATTTTTTTCCAAGCTTTCAAAGTCCATCTTCTTGGTGGCGCATGAAATATAGGAGGATCGGTTATGCGAAAGCGTGTCATGTTCCTATTTGTTATAATTGTTGTGCTGGCGGTGGCCGCCTGTGCGGGAAGGCAAAAAAACATCCTTGAAACGAATGAATCCCAGGTAAAGCTGCGGAGTATGCAAAGCCGCGTATTTGATATTACGGATCATAATCTCCTGCTGCGAATTATCATCGCGACTTTTCAGGATTTAGGATTTGTGATTGATGACGCCGAAGAAACTCTCGGAACCGTTTCGGGCACAAAACTGTCAGGGTATGCATTGCGCATGACGGTATCGATTCGACCAAGAGGAACCCAGCAAATGATCGTTCGAAGCAGTTTACAGTATAATTTACAGACAATCGAAGATCCTGAACCCTATCAGTATTTTCTTGATGGCCCTGTACCATATAGGACTTTTTATTGTCAGGAAAAAGGACCGATCTCCGCTTTACTTCAGTGCATTCTGCTTTCTGATTGCGCTGAGACTGCTGACTACCGGGGGAAGATATCTCATTCTTCTTTTCCCTAACGTAAGCTGGGAGCTGATGCTCAAGCTCGAATATCTTTCCTTTTATCTGGCCGTTCCCGCTTTCGGACTGTTTATGCAGTCGATTTTCCGAAAATTTTCAAAACGATTTCTACGTCTCTTAGAAGTGCTTGCAATTGCTTTTTCATGTGCCGTGGTTTTTTCGCCGGCAAGGTTCTTCACCCATACCTTAAACATATATGAAATCTTAACCCTGATTACCGTGATATACGGACTATACGTGATCTTTGCTTCTTTGACCCAGAAACGAATTGAGGCATTCGTTTTTTTACTGGGATTTGCCATCTTATGTCTTTCAATTATAAATGACATGTTGCACGTTGAAGGTATCATTCACACGGGTTTTTTTGCACAGTTCGGCTTTTTTTTCTTTATTCTCTCCCAGGGATTTCTGCTTTCCTATCGCTTCTCAAGCGCCATGATCACAGTTGAAACACAGCAAAGGGAATTAAGAGATACGCTCGAATCCTATAAAACGGAGACCAAGGAGCGCGTCAGTGCTGAGGAAGCATTGCGAGAATCTGAAGAAAAATATCGAACTATCCTCCAGAGCATCGAGGAAGGCTATTATGAAATCGATCTGGCCGGCAACCTGACCTTCTTCAATGATTCGCTGTGCCGACATCTGAAGTATTCTAAAGACGAGCTGAAGGGAATGAACAACCGGCAATTTATGAGTGCAGAAACCGCCAAACAGGTATATGAAACATTTAATACGGTCTTCAAAACCGGCCAGCCCGCCAGAGCATTTGACTGGGAGATGATCGCCAAGGACGGTACCAAAAAAATTGTCGAACTTTCGGTATCATTAATGCGGGATTCAGAAGGTCGGCCGAGCGGGTTTCGAGGGGTCGGCCGTGACATCACCGAACGCAAAAAAGCAGAGGAACAGGCAAAGATCCATCAACAGCAGCTTATGCACGCCAGCAAAATGGTCGCCTTGGGTACACTGGTTTCCGGTGTTGCCCATGAAATCAATAACCCCAATAATTTTATCATGTTAAATTCTCCTATTTTGAAACAAGCCTGGGAAAATGCCCTGCCGATTTTGGAAAAGTATTATGCGGAAAATGGCGATTTCCTTATCGGCGGCATGAATTTCACAGAAATGCGTAAAAATATTCCAACGCTGTTTTCCGGGATATCCGATGGC
>Ga0307426_1000475_pt1 | contig 27627 bp, 22 predicted proteins | sample SalMarWE160340MG_FD_202165 | JGI IMG/M metagenome (GOLD analysis project Ga0307426, IMG submission 202165) | Salt marsh sediment microbial communities from the Plum Island Ecosystem LTER, Massachusetts, United States - WE1603-40 | ecosystem: Environmental > Aquatic > Marine > Intertidal zone >...
GGATTCGTTGAAATGGGACCTTCCTTTCTGTTTTGACAGGAATTCCTGGTAAGGAGTGGTGATCCCGTTTGTGTCAATCAGTTGCTCAACCGTGAGATTCCGATAAAGCTCAAGGAATGATCCGGTATCTGCCAGGCAGTCAATCCACCCTGTGGCGCCCAGTGTATAGGAATGGCCGCACTCCGGGCACACGTTGAAATTGTCAAGAAACTCCTGGAGCGGGATGAGTTTCCCGCATCCACCGCGTCCGTTTCCCCCACGGCCGGCCCCGCACTGCACATACTCAGTAGTCTCCCCCTCCGTCCCGATATTCCCGTAATCTTCACTTACCTCTATCGGGCTGGAATAATTGACTATCTTAATACCCGGCGGGGGTTTCCTGAAGGCCTTCTTGATGGGTTTCTCAAAGTAACGCTTGATGTCATAGAGCGGGCCGCTTTTCTTGGAAAGGCCGTACTGCTTCGCCCTGACTTCCCGCTTTTTGACCAGCTTGTTTATCTTGGACTTGGAGAGATCCTTGACCGCCTTGGTGAGGAACTGGCGGATATTTTCGGCTGTTTCCTGGCAGTTGGTTACATCCTCAGGGCAGGGGACGATTCGGTCCACAACACCGAGATGCCGCAATTCCTTGGCCGTCGGTTTGAGGATGGCCAGGGCGTCCTCGATCCTTTCCGGGTCCCTGAAGACGATGGATGCCATACTTTCTGGAGGTGCCGTGGCATAAAGCGCGTCTTCCATCTGTCCCCGGATGTCTGTCACCTGGATGGCCAGGGCACCCCCGCTGCCGCCTTCCCCAAGGATGAGCGAGATGGTTCGTATGGGGATGGTCAGGAATGCGCGGATCAGGTGCGCGATAAAAAACGCCTGGAACCGCTCGGCCGAGTGCATGGAGATATCAGCACCATAGGTGTCGATGATCGTGAAGAGATAGGTTTTTTCAGGATCCTCTTTCCGCAGTTTTTTCACGACACTCAAGATAAACGAGTGGTCATCCGAGGTAAGCATCCCGTAATTGAGCTTCTTGAGGTCATCGGAAGTCTGGAGATCCTCGGGTTTTGGTTTTTCCTGCGCAATAACCGTCAGTTTTTTTTCAAGAAACTGGCAGGATCCAACCACCAGGGATTCACCCGGTGTCTTGTACGCGTCAAAATCAGGAAAAAGCTTGCCGATAATCTCCGACGCCCTCGGCCGGTACGGGTGCCTGGTGCGCTTCTTGAAAATGTCCAGAACAGACTGTTTGGGCATGGTTCTCTTCCTCTAAACGTATCTGCAAAGGAGCGTAGCATGCGTTGAAAAAATTATCAAGCTCCGTCGAGGAGTCGAGTGACTATCTGGGCGAATCGCTGATCGGTCCCTCCTGGTCTGTCGGCTCGTGCAGCTGCGATCCTTTTTCCGCCGGTTTTCGCAGCTTCATAAGCTTTTCAAAAAGACGGGGCGGGGTGAGAAAAATGCGCGTAACATATCCCACAATGCTGTTTCCCCACTTCTTGAGTGGGATGTATGTGACTTCCGGAGACGAAAAGGGCCCTTCCACCTTGAAATAATAAACCAGGAGGGTCTTGTCCTTGCCCGTCAGGATGTACCCGACGATGGGAATCTTGCTCACCAGGGAATCCAGGGTGACCAGGGGCTGGACGCCGAGATCGGCTCTCATCTGGTTATTGGGCAAATCCAGGCGTGCTTTTCCAGCTGCATTGATAACGGGGCTTCTCATCATCAGATTATCCGTTGAGAGCACCCCCTCCCTGATAACAAAATCAGCGCCGATTTTCTCAAAGTAGAATCCTTCCTTGGACAGATTAGGCGGCGGCCGGCGAAATATTTTCTGTATGCTGAGGAAATCGAGGATCTTGATCAATACATTGGACTTCTTTATGACACCCTTTTCTACCAGCACTTTCCCTTTGCCATGAAGGCCTTTCATCAGGGAAGCCCGATCGCGCCCTTGTCCGGAGACAAGAATGTCAGCGCTCAGTTTTCCTTCGATATAGTAATTCTGCACGCGAAAGCTATCAAAAAGTTCCTGGACAGGCTGTTCAAAGAACCTGATGTGGCTCAAGAATGTGATCTTTCCCCTTTTATCTCCCGAGAAATCACCTTTCATGGTGATGGTGCCATGCTTTGATTTCAACTGGGAATTCAAGAGGTGAAAAGCATCCTTTTCAAGAACCCCGTCTCCGGTAAAAAGCCCCATTTTCATCTTCCGCCAGTTGACCTTGGAAGCCTTGAAAGAAACGGCCAACCTCTCACTGTGCTTCAACAGGGGCTCAAGGAAAAACGTTTCCTTTTTCTTTGTTTGCGGCTTCTTCCCGGTGAGGAAGTCACCGAGATCGATTTTTTCTGATCGAACGCTGAGATTTCCCCGGAGCCCTTTCCATCCCCGGAGAGTCCCTTGAATTTCAACAGAGCTTTTTCCTGTTGTGAAACCCAAAGACTTGATGATCAGCTCGTCACCGCCAAAAATGGCGCTGAACCCGCCGCCCAGGGGGTGGGGGAGCCCCTTGAGGCCCAGGCAGAGTCCCCTTGCCTCCAATGTTCCGGTCAGGGTGGAAGAAAGAAGATCGCCCATGGGAAACGTTCCCCGGATATGCCCTTTGATCACTCCTGTGGGGACCGGACAATTCCCTTGGAACTGAACACCCAGGTCTTGAACGAAAAGCCCCGGGATATTCACCTCCGCCGTGATCCGTTTCTCACCAGATAAAGTTACATCCCCAGATGCGGAGAACAGGGATTTTCCAAAGTGCCCATCCAGGCTTCTCAACCGCACAGTTTTTCCCGGCGTATAGCTGAGATCAAAATATATCCCGCCTTTTTTACACAGGGGGTTCACGTGAAGGGAACCCACCTTCAGGGCCGGTTCCGCATTCAAGTCTATGGTCCCGGCAAAAGACCAGGCAGCCTCTTTCTTTGAAACATCCATGGTACAGTCAACCGGCTTTCCGAAGTGGAGGGACCATGTCTTTTCAGGAAACAGCCTTGCTGCGAGGGTATCAAGATCCAGGGTCCCTGCAACTTTTGTCTTGAGATGCTCCATTGATCGATCTGCCGATCCCGAGACTGCCAGGGCGGAATTTCCCCAAGAACCATCCCCCTCGAACTTAACCTGCCCCGTGTCCTGGATCTGCATTTCACCTATTGCCACCTTGACCGGAAAAAAAAAGGCCTCATGGACGAACGTGCATTCCCTGAACGTCAACAATCCGCTATCGATGCGGGGGACGATCCCGCCCCCTTTCTTGGACGCCTTGAGGCGACCACTCAGGCGGCCGGAAGATCCCTCGAGCGCTGTAAGTCTTTCCTTCACTTCCTTTGGAGTCCAGGGAAGCTCCCGCATCTTCAGAAGGTCCTGGACGGCAAAATCTCCCCCAAGGGAGATGCTGTACACATGGTTTCCACCCACCAGCGGGGTAACAGCAAGAGACGCCTCATGGACGGTGGACGTCCCGAAACGACCCTGCATCCGGGAGAGATCAAGGCGGTTATTCTTGATTTCCATCTGCCCTGCAACATCTTCAAAGGGCAGGGCAGGTCCTTCCTCCAGGACATGCAGGTTCCTCCAAGTCACTTTCATGCCAAGCACACGCTTGTTTTCAGGCCGATTCAGGTGGGCGATTTGATCAAGGCTCCCCACAAGGGAAAAATAATCAGCCATGACCTCCCCTCCCGACAGGCGGGGAAAAAGGCCCTTTTCTATCCAGGCAGGGACAAGAGACGATGGGAACACCGTCTTAAAGGTCTGCAATGACATGTACGGGCTTTTGATGGAGAGTTCCAGGCGGGGAGAAGGTCTTGCCGGCTCAAAGGAAATCCGCGCGCTCAGGGATGTATCAAGTACTTTTGCCCGCGGTATGGTGACCTTGAGTATCCCTTTCTCCAGCATGGCATTGAAATCAAGGGACAGGGAAGAGAGGGCATATTCTTTCCGCCTCTCTCGCCCGCAGATTGCAAAACGCAGATCGCGTCCCTCTAAGGTTCCCCCGCCCGACAGGGAACCGCCCAGTGCACCGGCCACATGAAAATTTACATCAATGAGCCCGCTCGAAAAAGGCGCAAAGCGAGGCCAGGGAACCCATGATACGGGAATCCCGCGTGCCTGGCCTGAAAGATCAATTGATATTTTTGCCTGTTTTTCCCCGTATCGCACGTGTCCCTGAAAGTACAAAGGGATATGGTTTCCCTTGAAGCCGAGAGTGGCCTTGAAATGAATCAACTGGCCCGGCGTCTTCTTATCTTCCCGGGACACCCGCAGAAAAAGAGCCTGCAAAGAGAAAGGGGAACCCTTTATCTTTACCTGTCCATTCCTGATGGAGAACGATTGAATCGCCGCGAGCTTCAGGAACTCGATCTTCACGAGCCGCTCTTCCAGTGATGCTTTTTCTCCTTCCCTCTTTGCGGGGAGGGTAATGCTGATGACCGGATTGACCAGATCAAGGCTGCGGGGAATGATATTTCCTTTGAGAAGTGCTCTCCACATAAGGCCGATACGCGCGGTTGTCGCATCAATATGTTGCTTTCGGTCCTTGGACCAGACGGAGAGCTCGTGCGCCGCTATATGAAGCCCTTTCCAGAGATATACATGAAAGCCTTTCACTTTCACGTTATATCCCACCGCACCGGACACCTTTTCCACGAGAAACCGCTGAACCGAAGGCGTCTGCAAAAGGAACTCCGTGTATAGAACGCAGGCGCAGATCAGAAGAAACACGAGGATCCCGAAAAACAGGAGAGATTTTATTCGTTTTTTCGACATCGTTCAAAGTAGTCCTGGAGGATCCTGGCGTGATCAAAGGCGAGCGGTGCGGGCAGCGAATCCCGGGTGAAAATCCGGGCCTCACGGGCATCATCATGACCGCACGGTGTCCCCATGGCAAAAGCCACAAACACAACAGAAATGGTATGGTGCCGCGGGTCCCTTTTCGGGTCTGAATAGGCCCCCAACTGGTAGAGGAGTTCAACATCCAGAGCTGTTTCCTCTTTTGCTTCGCGCCGGGCCGCCGCTTCCAGGGATTCCCCGTAATCAACAAACCCGCCGGGCAGGGCCCACCCGAAGGGGGGATTTTTCCGGTTTATGAGAACGATGCCCCTTTTCTCCACTTCTATGATGATATCAACGGTAGGGAAAGGGTTGCGGTATTTTTCCACCACCTCTCCGCAACGGGGGCAAACAAGACTATCTTTCACCGGGTTTCATCTCCTTGATAAGCTGTTTTTTTACATGGATTATTCTCTGCAACGCTGTAAAATTGGAAAGAAGCGCCAGCAGAAAAAGACACACTTTCATGATCCACAGACCAACGGTGGGGAGGGGTGCCAGCAGGGAACCAATAATCAGGAGCACCATTCTTTCAGGTCTCTGCATGAATCCAATCTTGCACTCGATCCCCAGGCCTTCGGCCCGCGCCCTCGTGTAGCTCACCATGAACGACCCGCCGATGGCAAGGACAATAAAAAGGACGGCCACAGGACTGCGGATGGAGTTCGTGTCCCCGCCCACAACGGCAAAGGCAAGGTGACCGCCCGAAAAATACCATGCCAGCCCCAGGAACAAAAACACCTCTGAAAAACGATCCAGCGTGCTGTCGAAGAACGCGCCGAACCGGGATGATTTTCCGGTGATTCTGGCAAGCAGGCCGTCCAGGACATCACAGGTTCCGGCAAGAACAACGATCCACGCGGCCCAGAAAAAATTTCCCGTGCCGTAGAGGACGGCCGCCGCTCCGCTCAGAATCAGCCCCAGCAGCGTCAGCACATTCGGGTGGACGTGGAAACGCACAAAAAGATCCGCCACGGGATCGATCAGTCGCAAGTACCGTTCCCTGTTTCCATCACTCAGGAATGAGAATCGGGCCATCCAGGGGCTAGCCTCCGTTCAAGTGTTGCGGGGTTTCCCACCTTTTTCCGTATGTGAAAGCTTATCAGACGGTTCCCGGATTGTCAAAAATGGACCACGTTGAAATTGGCTCTTGTGAATGACCCCAAAATAGGGGTAATATTATACAGTGTCAATCCAAAACCACTTGTTTTCAGATGCATTCTCTTCTCGGAGAAGGAGTTCTGATTCCCTGGAGATGGTGGCATGACTCTCACACAGGAACAAGACATACTTCTTTCCAGCCTGAAAAGGGTTGTCAAGGAAAGGATCGCCCCGCACGCCGCTGAAACAGACCGCAGCGGGGAATTCAACTGGGACGCGGTGTCCCTTTTCTGGGACCTTGGTCTCCTGCAGATCATGCTGCCTGAAGAGTACGGCGGATGGCTCCAGGCTCCCTGCTCCACCCTCTGTCTCTGTACCGAAGAGGTCGCAAAGGCCTGTGCTTCTTCAGCCCTCCTGTTAATCATCCAGGCCGTGGGGAGTTTTCCCCTTATTCATTCAGGAAGTGATCAACAGAAAAGGGAGTTCTTTCCAAGGGTTTCCGAAGGGCGCGAGCTGATCGCCTACCTGGTGACGGAACCGGGTGCCGGCTCAGATGTGCACGGAATTTCCGCTACCGCACGAAAAAAAGGAAACAGGTATATCCTCAACGGACGCAAGACCTTTGCCACCAATGGTTCGGTGGCCGGACTGTACAGTTTCCTGGCGAGAACGGGTGAGGAAGAATTGAGCTTTTTCATGGTGGACAGGCAGTCTGAAGGTCTGAGCATCGGAAAACTGGAAGAGAAGTGCGGGTTCAGGGGAAGCAATACGGCCGAGGTCGTCCTGGAAGATGTCTCGGTGCCGACAAGAAACCTGGTGGGCAAACCCGGGAACGGGTTCTTAATTGCCATGGCTGATTTTGACATGTCACGACCGGTAGTGGCGGCCCTTGCCGTGGGGATTGCTGAAGGGGCCCTCTTGTACGCGACAAATTACGCGAAAGACCGTTCTGCCTTCGGAAAAAGGCTCGTGGATCACCAGGCAATTCTCTTTATGCTGGCGGATGGTGCAACACTCATAGAGGCCGGCCGGGGGATCATGGAAAGAGCAGCCGCACTTCATGACTCCGGAGCACCGAACCCTCGACTTTCTTCCATGGCCAAGTGCTTCTGCAGTGACGCGGCCATGAAGATCACCACGGACATGGTCCAGGTGCTCGGAGGCTATGGATACACCCGTGACTATCCCCTCGAAAGGATGTTCAGGGACGCCAAGCTGACACAAATTTTTGAAGGGACCAACCAGATCCAAAGAGTCATCATCGGGAGAGAGCTGGTGAAAGAATAAACGTGCTAGAAATACCTTGTCCTATCCTCCATAAAACTCTTGTATATCTTGTAGTACTCCGTATCTTCGTATTTGATACGCTTCAGGGGAATATTGTCAAAAGAGTAAATGTCGGCACCCGGGCATGCAAGGAGGATGGGGGAATGGCTGACCACGATGAACTGTGCATGTTCCGCTGCCCCCTGTTTATTCAGGAGCTTGAGCAATTCCAACTGGCTTTTCGGTGACAGGGCTGTCTCCGGTTCGTCCAGCAGGTAAAGCCCCTTTAACTCGTAGCGGGCCCTGAACATGGACATGAGAGATTGTCCGTGGGACTGGGTGATGAGGGATTTCCCCCCAAAATAGTCCAGCATCCCGGGATCTGCAATAGCCCATTCCTCCACGCTCTGGGCAAAGTACCGGAAGGTGTCGGACCCGAAAAAAGAGCCGGGCACATATCCGTTTCGCCAGGTTACGTCCATATACTTGTAAAGGGTCTGGTCATAAGGATTTTGCCTGACACGGGTCTTTTCTTCGGCCTTCCAGATATGAATACCGCATTTATGCGCGATGGCCTCGAGCAACGTGGATTTACCGGTTCCATTTTCGCCGATAAAGAACGTGATGTTTGCATGAAATTCGATTTTCCCGGTTTCTTTGAAAACCGGGACATTAAAAGGGTAATATTTGCTGGTGGGGTACTTTTCAGGGAAAAGGGTTATATTTTTCAGATGCATAGCGCAGGCCTCAGTATTCCGGGGGTAATTCCTTCAGTTCGGCGAGGGAAAACACCGGACCGTCCTTGCACACATACTTATCGCCGATGTTGCAGCGACCGCAGATGCCGATCCCGCACTTCATGCGCATCTCAAGGGAGAGGATGATCCGCTCCGGCGGGAAGCCCAGCTTTTCAAGGACGGGCTGGGTAAACTTGATCATGATGGGGGGGCCGCACACGATGGCAATGGCATTGTCCGCGCTCGTGATCTTCTGCTCGGTGATGGTCGGCACAAATCCCACGTTGTACTTCCAGTCAGGATCGTCGGTCCCATCCACGGTTATGTACATCTCGATATCGTCCCGCTTTTCCCATGCCGCCAGTTCGTCACGATAGAGGAGCATCCCCGGGTTTCTCGCCCCGTAAACCACCCTGATATCCTTGAACTTTGCGCGATTTTCGGCTTCAACCATATACACGATGCTCGATCGGAGGGTGGTGAAGGCAAAACCGCCACCGATGATAACCACATTTTTCCCTTCCATATCCTCCCAGGGATACCAGTTCCCCAACGGCCCCCGGATCCCCATGACATCCCCATTCTTCATGTTGTGGAGATGGCTGCTGACGAGACCCACCTTGTTGACCGTGAAGGCCACAAACCCCTTCTCTGTGGGGGAAGAGGCAATACCGATGGGAATCTCTCCTTTGCCCGGTATGGAAAGCTCGGCGAACTGGCCGGGAGTATATGCAAACTTTTCTTCATCCTCTGTATTCAGAAAGACAAACTTGAATGTCTTGAGATTCCGGTCTTCGGTCTCTGTGACAATGTCATCTATGCGAACCGGATAGGGAAGATAGGGATTTTCCAATGGAACATCCTCCTTACATTTTCGTTACCGGGTTTAGCCGGTTGCGCCCGTTAACCGGGCAAACCTCAGTTGCTCATCAATTGAAGGACTTCTCGTATATCGATATTCACCGGACAAAATGCTACACAACGGCCGCAGCCTGAGCACTGAAAACCATCATCATATTTGTCCACGTAATACTTGAGCTTGTGCATAAATCGCTGGCGCACCCGCTGAAGTTTCTGATCCCGGGGGTTATGACCGGAACCATGTAGCGTAAACAGCGGAAACATACAGGAATCCCAGTTCCTGATCCGGTCCCCCTGCTTCCCCTGCACTTCATCCTGGATGTCAAAACACCAGCAGGTGGGACAAAGGAACGTACAGGTCCCGCAGTTCAGACAGGCAAAGGCAACATTTTCCCAGAAAGGCGCCTCAAACAAGTCGTTGATGGTCTTTTCACGTATGGGATCCACCTTCCTCGGTTCGGGCATGCCTTTCGCCGCCTCTGAGGAAAGCTCGGCCGCACTCTTCCGCTTCCCTTCCTCGGCCGTTTCTCCACCTTCGGCCTTGCTGAGAAAATCTTTTCCCTTGTCTGTGAGACTCTTCACGAGGTAGGTTTCTCCCAGGTCATAAAGCAAAACATCCAGACCCTTTTCATCGAAAGGGCCACCCCCCATGGCGGTGCAAAAGCACGTGGCGCAGGGTTCATTGCATCCCAGTCCCACCAGGGTCGTTGATTCAAAATGCTGTACCCACCAGGGATCGCGATATTCGGGATTGTCAAAATTCTGTTTCACGATCTGAAAGGCATGGGCGTCACAGGGCCGGATTCCCACCACGGCCTGGGAGCTGTAGTCTTTGGGATCTTCCTTGAGAATGTTGCTTTCAGGGTCTTTTTCATCCAGGGAGTATTCGAACATCCTCTCAGATTGGGGATAGACAAGGCCTTTTGGTGAGAGCCGGGTATTCTGATACTCAAAATCCGGCCTTGTTCCTTTTTCCAAAAGCCGAAACACGTGGAAATCACCATCCTTGACCGGGATGAAAACCCTGTAATCACCGCTCAGACCCTGAAGGGTTTCCAGCCATGCATCCTTGGTGAATATCTTTTCGGTCATAAACATTCCCTCTTTTGGGCACTACGTGCCTATTTAGGTTGGTAGGCTACAGTTACCCTTTACTTAATGAAATCGTTATAATCATCCGGCAGATAGACATCCAGCGGCGGCCGCTGTTCCAGGCTGAGGCCTGCCTCCCAGGAAAAGAGTTCCTCCGCGTCCCTGTTCAGCTTCTTGGTAAACTGACGCATGGAGATTCCCATGGGACACACCCTCTCACACGCGCCGCAGTCGGTGCAGCGTCCGGCGCAGTGATAGGCCCTCAGAAAGTGGAACGTCATGGTATCCGTCGGATCCTTGCTTTTCCCGACCCACTGGGGTCGTGATTCGTCCACAAAACAGGTTGGGCAATAGCACAGCGGGCACGAGTTTCGACACGCGTAACAGCGGATACAACGCGCGATCAGCCGCTGGAAAAAACCTGTCTTGTCCTCGGGAGACATGGCCTCGATTTTCTTGACATCGTTGTAGGGTTCGACTCCCTCCTGCTCTTCCACCGGATCGGCCACCAACTCATCGTATTCCACCGGGTTTCGGTGACGGCAAACGGCGCAGTTGGTCTGGAGATAATCGGCCTTCTCGAAGGTTTCTTCAAAATCCTTTCCCTTCACCGTAAAAGAACCGTCTTTCTCCGTGACTCCCAGGATCTCTTTTTGTCCCACGGCCCTTTTTACCGCCCGGTGATCGATCATGCCGGTGCAAGGGACACCCACGATGTAAAGCTGCTCCCGCTTGATCTGATTCTCAATGATATGGGTGACAATGTTCCTGGAATTGCACCCCGTTGCAAGAATGCCGATGCGCTCGGTTCTCCTGGGAAGATAGTTGCTCAGGTTCAAACCGCAATTGCTGTCCCAGTGGAGCAGGTCCACCTTGTCAGGGTCCCTGATCAGGAGGGGCTCATTCATCATGGGCACCGAGCCTTTCCGGTACCCGATAAAGACGTCCACGGTCCCCTCTTCCAGGAGCTTTTTGGCAACCGCCCTGATCTTTTCCGTATACTCAATCATCATGCCACCTCGGCTTGTTTCTTTATCAGGTACTTGGCCGGTCCCAGTTCTCCGACCGCAGCGCTTACCTCGCTGGCCACTTCAACGAACTTGGTGGCCTCGGCTGAACTGATCCAGGAAAAATGAAGTCGTCCGGGTTCCAATCCCACATGTTCCAGGAGATTTTTCAGGAGGGCGAATTTGCGTCTTGCGTAATAATTACCTTCCAGGTAATGGCAGTCTCCAGGGTGTCACCCCGAGACCCAGACACCATCCGCGCCGTGCCGGAATGCCGCGAGGATAAACTTGGGGCTTACCCGGCCGGAACAGGGCACCCTGATGACCCGGAAATTGGGCGGGTACTGGAGCCGGCTGACTCCGGCAAGGTCTGCCGCGCCGTAACTGCACCAGTGACACAGAAAGGTGGTGATTTTCGGTTCCCAGTCGCTCATACAAATCTCCTCATTAACTACATTTCATTAATCATAGCCATAATCTGCCCTTCCTCAAATCCCCGGAGGTTGAGGGCGCCGGATCGGCATGATGCGACGCAAAGGCCGCATCCCTTGCACAGGGCCGCGTTAATTTGAGCCTTGCCGGCAAAGGGGCCCTTCTCGATAAAGGATGGCGCAGAGTAGGGGCAGATGACCACGCACACTCCGCAACTGCTGCAATACGCGGGATTTGCGTATGCCACGGTGCCGCTCACGTGGACGGTTTCCCTTGCCAGGAGCGTTACGGCCCGCGATGCCGCGGCCTGGGCCTGCGCTACTGACTCGTCAATAGGCTTGGGATAATGCGCCATTCCGCAGAGGAAAACACCGTCCGTTGCGAACTCGGACGGGGCCAGCTTTGGGTGCGCCTCCACAAAAAAGCCGTCATCATTCAAGGTGATTTTGAAATGCTGGGCGAGCTCCTCATCCCTGTACGGAACGATGGCGGACGCAAGTCCAAGCAGGTCCGCCCGTATGATGAGCGGGCGCTGAAGGATCGGATCAATCACCTGGATTTCCAGACCCTGTTTGCTGCTTTTAACCTGTGGTTTTCGATCAAGACTGTAGCGGATAAAAATAACACCGGCTTCACGGGCCTTTCTGTAGAGCGTCTCCCGCTCCCCGTAGGTCCTGATATCCCGGTACAGGATGTAGACATCCATATCCGGATTCAGTTTCTTCAATTGGAGGGCGCTTTCCATGGAATGGGTACAGCAGACCCGCGAACAGTAAGGTCTTTCCGGTTCCCTGGAACCCACACACTGGATAAAAACAGCCGTGTTTATCTCCTTCATGAAGGAAGGATCATCTATGAATTTTCGGTCCAGTTCCAGGTGGGTCATGACCCTTTGGTCTTTGCCGTAGAAGTATTCGTCCGGTTTGTATTCCTCTGCGCCGGTGGCAATCACTGCGATGCCGTGTTCAATCTCCTCTTCTGCGTTACCCGACTTGAGGGTCGTTTTGAAATTGCCGACAAAGCCGTCCACATGGCTCAAGACCGTATCGAGATGGACTTCAATGTTGTCATCCTTTTCCACTTCCTTCACGAGTGCCGAGAGATTTTTCTGGACATCCTCGCCTTTCCAGGTCCTGAAAAGGCTCAGGGCCTGGCCGCCCAGGGCTCCATTTCTTTCCACCAGTGCAACCTGGTATCCCTGTTTACTCAGGGTCCTCGCAGTGATCATGCCGGAGATGCCCCCGCCCACCACAAGTGCTTTCTGGTTAATTCCAAGCTCCGTTTCTTGTAGAGGCTCCATCAAGGCCACCTTGGCCACTGCCATACGTACCAGGTCCTTTGCTTTTTCCGTTGCAGCCGTCGGATTATCCTTATGCACCCAGGAATCCTGGTTCCGGATGTTTGTCATCTCAAAGAGATATTTGTTGAGACCCGCACTGACCATGGTCTCCTGGAAGAGGGGTTCATGGGTTTTTGGCGTACACGCCGCGACCACAATCCGGTTCAGGCCCTCCTCTTTTATGACCTTGGCAATGGTGTCTTGGGTGTCCTGGGAGCAAGTGTAGAGATTATCGGTAACGTATACCACGTAAGGCAGGTTCGCCGTGTAATCCCGGACGGCCGGGACATCCACGACGCCCCCAATATTGATCCCGCAATGGCACACAAAGACACCTATCCTGGGCCGCTCGCCCGCAATGTTTCGCTCTTCCGGAAGTTCTTTGGTTCGGGTCAGGGTATTTCGGCTGACGCTCAGAAGGGCCCCTGCTTCCGCCGCGGCCGAACTGGCTTCAACCACGGACTGTGGGATATCCTTGGGGCCCTGAAAGGCCCCACAGACGTATATGCCGTCCCTGGACGTGGCAACGGGATTAAAAGATTCAGTGTGGCAAAAGCTGCCTTCCGTCAGATCGATATTAAATTTTTCAGCCAGTTCTCTCGTCTCGGGTGGAGTCTCCAGCCCAATGGAAAGCACGACCATATCAAAAAGTTCTTCCCTGAAATTCCCATTTTCATCCGCGTACTTGATGATCAGATCGTCCGTTCCCGGGTTCCGGGAAACGGAGTGGACACGCGACCGGATGAATCGAACCCCGTGTTTTTCCCGGGCATCATCGTAATACCGCTCGAAGTCCTTTCCATGGGTCCGCATATCCATGTAGAATATGGTGCAGTCGAGATCTTCACCGCCGTGTTCCTTGGCAATGACCGCCTCTTTTACGGCGTACATGCAGCAAACCGAGGAGCAGTAGGCGTTGTCGCAGCGATTCATATCCCGGGAACCCACACACTGTAACCACGCTATTTTTCTCGCTTCCTTGTGGTCTGACATCCGAACGAGGTGCCCCATGGTGGGTCCGGATGCCGAAAGGATCCTCTCGAATTCCATGGAGGTCATCACATTGGGATGATTGGCATAGTTATACGTATCAAATTGTGAAGGATCAAATGGTTCAAATCCCGGGGCAAGAATAATCGAGCCCACCTGCAGGTCAACGGTTTCCGGTTGCCCGGCGTGGGTGATGAGTGTAACGGCCTCAGCCCCACACACATTCACACACTGAAAGCATTCGCAGCAATAGCCACAGTTGAGGCAACGGTCTGCTTCCTCACGGCCTGTTTCCTCGTCATACCCCAATTCCACTTCAGTAAAATTTCCTTTTCTCTTTTCCGGGGGCAATTCGGGCATCCGGGCCCTCGCCTTGGAAGAAATGTCCGGAGGGACGGGGCGATAGAGGGGATTATCTTTATTGATGGGTTCCCGTCCTTCAGCCAGGTTTCTGCCATCGAGGTACCGTTCAATGGATTCAGCGGCCTCCCGACCGGCTGCGATGGCGCCGATCGCCACCCAGGGTCCCGTCTGGGCATCACCGCCCGCAAAGACCCCTTCCCGACCCGTTGCATAGGTGGTTGCGTCCACATCAATGGTCCCCCAGCGGGTGAAATCAAGGCCGACAATATCCTCAATGGCTGAGAGGTCCGCCCGCTGACCGACGGCCGGAATCAACTGGTCGATCTCTATTTCGTATTCACTTCCTGGGATGGGGACCGGCCGTCTTCTGCCTGAAGAATCGGGTTCCCCCAGTTCCATGCGGATACATCGCACGCCCACCGCTGCGCCGTCCCTGGTAAGGATCTCCTGGGGGGCGGAGAGATAAGTAATATGGACTCCCTCTTTTTCCGCGGCACTGATTTCCTCTTCCCACGCAGGCATTTCCGCCCGTGTGCGACGATAGATAATATTGACATCCTCAGCGCCCATCCGCACGGCCGACCGTGCCACATCAATGGCCACGTTTCCACCGCCGATGATAGCCACCTTTTTCCCGACCTCCACGTTCCCCTGAAGATTGAGTTCCCGCAGGAAATCTACACCCTGGCGCACACCTCTTGCCTTTTCTCCGGGGACTCCCAGCTCGATTCCTTTGTGGGCTCCGATGCCCAGATAGACCGCCTTGTAACCATTGTCGAAAAGGCCATCTATCGTCATATCAGGGCCAAGGGGGGCATTTGTTTTGATTTCCACCCCCAGGTTCTGAATCAATTCGATTTCCCTGTCGAGGACCTTTCTTGGGAGTCGATGCTCGGGGATGCCGACCCGAAGCATACCCCCCGGCTCCGGCAAAGCCTCGTAGATAACGGATTGTATTCCCTTGCGTGCCAGGTGGTATGCTGCTGAAAGGCCGGCCGGTCCTGCCCCGATTATGGCGACCTTTTCATCTCTCCTGGGTGCGCATTCTATTTCAATATCGCGCGGGTCAAACTGATCCGCTGCCAGTCGTTTCAGGTCACGGATGGCCACCGGGTCATCCACCTGCGCACGACGACAGGCATCCTCGCATCCGTGGGGGCAGATTCTGCCCAGGACCCCCGGCAAAGGAAGGTCATCCATAATGATTTCCAGTGATTCTTTATACTTGCCCTCTTTGACCATCTGGACATACCCTTGGACATTCAAACCGGCAGGGCATGCCAGGCGGCAAGGGGCCTTGTCTGCTTTCTGGATAGCGAAAGCTCCCGGTATGGCCTGGGCATATTTCTTAAAGGTGGCCTTTCTGGTCACCAGGCCCTGATCGTATCCGCTGGGCAGGACCACGGGGCATACTTCGGCACAGTCGCCGCAAGCAGTGCACCGGGATTCATCGATGTACCGAGGGGTTTTGTTGAGGGTAACCGTGAAATTTCCTTCGGTCCCCTCGATCTTTTCAACTTCCGCGCAGGTGATGAGATTGATATTCAGATGCCGGCCGACCTCGACCAGTTTCGGCGAGATAATTCACATGGCGCAGTCATTGGTGGGGAAGGTCTTGTCCAGTTCGCTCATAACCCCGCCGATTGCAGAGGATTTCTCGACGAGATGAACCAGGTATCCGGAATCGGCAAGATCAAGGGATGCCTGCATTCCGGCAATCCCTCCGCCGACCACCATGACAGATCCCACGGGTTTGTCAGGCATGACATGCTCCTTTATAGGTGAAAGTTTTTAACTGAATCGCAAAGAAAAGCCCTTTTATATATTTCGCATTGGACAAAATTGTCAACCAAAAACCGAAAAAATGACCTGTCCAGGATGTTTCTCAACCTGTCTCCCGAGCCGCCGCTGCATTCAATATTTCCAAGAAATGGAACCCGTTTCCGCAATAGATTGAATATCTTCTTGAAAGGGTAATGGTGTCATGGTAAAGTTCAATCATATGAATGTAAAGACGGAAGAAATTATCAATATCGGCATCGTAGGCGGTGGCCTGCTGGCCAAGGACGTCCTGGAAAAGATCTATTCCGATTACCGCAAAAAGGATGTGCGCGCCAAGATTATTGCCGTTGCAGATAGTGACCTCTCAAGTCCCGGCGTCACAAAGGCCAGGGAACTCGGCCTGAAGGTCACGGAGGATTATCGTGACTTTTTCCTTCCTGAGTTCCAGCTACACCTGATCATGGTGCTGACGCCGGAGAAGGAGGTTTTCGAAGATATCCTCGGATCAAAACCCAACCATATCAGACTCCTCGCGTACCATGTTTTTGACATGTTCTGGCGGGCTACCAACGTTGAAGAAAAAAAACTCAGAAACCGAACGGAAGAATTCGAGACCATTTTTAATGCCATCCAGGATTTTATTGTCGTGATTACCCCCGAGCGGGAAATCGTTGAGGTCAACGAGGCCTTTTTGAATGCAATGGGTTACGCCCGCGGGGAAGTCATTGGCCGAAAGTGCCATGAGATTTTTCAAAACTTTTCTGAACCCTGCAAGAAGGGTGATTTTGTCTGCCCCCTCGATGAAGTCATAAAAAACAGGCGGGCGGACCAGCAGATCCTCACCCGCATGGACCACAAAGGAAGACTCCGGTATATTGAAGTCACCATGTTCCCAATCTGGGCAAACAGGGGAAAGATTTCCAAGTTCATCGAGATCAGCAGGGACATTACGGACAGGAAAAAGCAGGAGGAGCAAATACGGCAGCGCCTCGAAAGAATGGTTGAAGAGCGCACCAGAGAGCTCAAGGAAACCCATGAAAAGCTCCTCCATCAAGACAAGATGGCATCCCTTGGCAAGCTGGCAGCCTCTGTCGTGCATGAGATAAACAATCCCGTTGCCGGAATCCTCAATTTTATCCTGCTCATGAAACGGATCATCGAGGAAAAAGACCTTGACAGCCGGAGAGCCGACCAATTCGCACAGTACCTGGGACTGATGGAGACCGAAACGCGCCGGGTCAGTCGAATAGCCTCTAACCTTCTCGCGTTTTCGCGGCAGTCAAAGCTGGAATTGAAAGCTGTTGACATAAATCGTCTGATAGAAAAAACTCTGCTTCTCAATGGGAACCTGTTGAAGATTAACCGCGTAAAGGTTGAAAAATTTCTTGATCCGGAACTGCCGGAGATGGTGGGGTCGGAGGATCAGCTCCAACAGGTCTTGATGAATCTGGTTTCAAATGCTGCTGAGGCAATGGATAGCAATGACGGAGGGATTCTCACCATTGAAACCAGGCATCTCTTGGAAGACAGCAAGGTCATGGTGTCCTTTGCTGATACGGGGACCGGGATACCGGAAGAGAACATCCCGAGATTGTTTGAACCTTTTTTCACCACCAAGAAAAAAGGCAAGGGGGTTGGCCTGGGGCTCTCCGTGGCGTACGGAATAATACAGGAACACGGAGGGGCTATCCAGGTAGAATCGGCCCTGGGGAAGGGCACGACGTTTCGTGTGCTTCTTCCTGTATCTGCCGGGAATGGAGGCCTTCATGGGGACCGCTAAAATTCTCATTGTTGATGACGAGTTGATTATGAGGGAATCCCTCGCCGGATGGTTGGAAAGGGATGGCCACCAGGTAGACAAGGCCTCCAGCGGTGAAGAGGCACTGGAGATGCTGGAAAAGACCCGGTATGATATCCTCCTTCTGGATATCAAGATGGATGGCATGAGCGGACTGGACGTCCTGAAACGGGTGCATGAAAATGACCCGGATGTTGCCGTTGTCATGATCACGGCCTATGGCTCTGTTTCCACGGCCATCGAGGCCATGAAAAACGGGGCTTTTGACTACTTGATGAAGCCCTTTGATCCCAATGAACTGGGACTTCTGATCGAAAAGATCATCGACCGGCAGGCCCGGGACCGGGAAACCCTTTTCCTGAAAGAAGAGTACCGGGAGCGGACCAGGTTTGAGAGCATGCTTGGGCAATCCAGGGCGATGCAGGAAGTATTCCGCTTGATAGAGGATGTGGCAACCACCGGCTCCACCGTGTTGATCACCGGGGAAACGGGCACCGGCAAAGGACTGGCGGCAAAGGCAATTCACAGTAAAAGCCCGCGGTGCAATGGTCCTTTTGTGGCGGTGAATTGCGGGGCTTTTCCCGAACACCTCCTTGAAAGTGAACTCTTCGGCCACCAGAAAGGTGCTTTTACCGATGCCAAGGCCAGCAAGAAGGGGCGGCTGGAAATGGCACACGGCGGGACCCTTTTCCTTGATGAAATAGGCGAGATCAGCATGAGGATGCAGATCGATCTCCTGCGAGTCATGGAAGACCGGGTGTTTTACAGGGTCGGGGGAACACAGCCCCTTGAAGCCGACTTCAGAGTTATCGCGGCTACCAACAAAGATCTGGCTCAGGCTATCCGTGACAGGACGTTCAGGCAGGACCTTTTTTACCGGCTCAATGTGATCTCATTTGTCATGCCGCCCCTGCGAGACAGGAAGGAAGATATTCCTATTCTCGCGGAGCATTTCCTGCAACGCTTTTCTCAGGAAAGCAATAAGAACATGGACAGAATCAGCAGGGAAGCCATGGACGAAATGATGCTTTACGAATGGCCGGGGAATGTCCGTGAACTGGAGAATGCCATAGAGCGAGCCGTTGTTGTCGGCAAGGGACGGACCGTACAACCTGAGGATCTCCCCATTTTTGCTCCGGAACATCGGACCATGGCCGCTGACAAATCACTGCAGGAGATTGAAAAAGCACATATCTTGGCCATCCTGGAAGAAAATGACTGGAATATCAAGAAAAGTGCTGCCGTTTTGCAGATCGACCGTTCCACCCTGTACAGCAAGATCAAGCGATATGGAATTCGCAGGCCAGATTGAATACCCAACCGGCACATACCATCATTCTTTCCCCCATTGAAGCCCTGGATACGGCACTTCTGGGCCGGATAATCGGCCGGCTGATTACGGTATTCGGCTTTCCCGTTGAAATCATGCCGCTCATAGACGACCTGGCCTTTGCTTTTGACCGGCAACGGCGACAATATCATTCCACGCTCATCCTGGAGGCCCTGGACCGGAAAGGTCCACCGGATGCCTTGAAAATATTGGCCGTCACAAGGGAAGATCTCTTTATCCCCATCCTGACTCATGTCTATGGTGAAGCCCAGTTGGGGGGAAGAGCATCCATCATTTCCACATATCGACTCACGGAAGGGATGGGCTCTGGACACCATGGCAAGGAGTATCATGGGCGGGTGGTAAAAGAGGCTGTCCATGAGCTGGGGCATACATTCAATCTTCGTCACTGTAAGGATCCCGGATGTATCATGCATTACTGTCACTCGGTGGCGGATGTGGATCGGAAGTCCAATCACCTCTGCAGATACTGCGGTACCCTGCTCAAAGATGAAAAAGAAAGGCTGATGAGCGGTTAGCCCACCAGCCTTGCGAGGAAAAGGCTTCAGGTTAGGTGCGGAGGAAAAGGCGGGTAAGTCTTTCCCAGCCAAGTTTCGGCATGATGCCGAGAAGATCACTGCCCAGTGTGCCTCCATCGGTTGCGAGCGGTCCTTCCACTTCTTCGATGACCCGGAAAAGTCGATCCACTTCTTCTCCAATAAAATCCCTTGACTCCTGGTTAATGGTGAGATTCTTCAGCTCTTTTCTGAGATGAGGGGAATGAACCGTCATGACCCACCCGTTGGCATACGGGTCTTCATGAGCCAGCGTACCCTGTTCGCGCACCCCGGGGTTCATGGAAGTCACAACACCCGTAACAGGTGAGAGCATCTGGGCCCGTTTATCACCGCGAATGATGGAAATGGCCTGTTTTCCCTGTTGCACTTCTTTGCCCAAAAGAGGGCATTCAATGTGGTCAAACGGCCCCAGCACCCTGAGGGCAAAATCGTCAATACCGATTCTTACCGAAGGGCCCTCTTCCAGTTTGGCCCAGGTGTGTCCTTTATGAAAATAGTAGCCCTGCGGTATCTTGAATCCGCCAACCTCAAAAGAATCCACTGGACTCACTACGGCATGAACGGTGTACTGGTCCTGGAGATACTGGTCGAAGTCGCAGTGTCCGCAATGGTAGTCATTGGTACAAGACCGGTATTCGATAGCGCCCTTCAGGTGGTGAATGCACGGTCTCTGCCACTGGGGCCGTTCCCTCAGTCTGTCCTTCCAAGAGGCGATGTTGCTTGGTTTTTTACGGACAGCGCGTCGCAATGCCTGATCGAAAACGCAGTCGGCGCATTCATAGTTCCGGTGACAATATTTTTTTCGGACTACTCCCGCCTGCATCCAGATGCAGCGGTCTTCTTCCCCTGCAGTCTGTTTTTCCGTTGCTCTTCGAGACATCTTCCGCTTCTCCATGGGTCACATTCCTCAGGTTCTCAGATTCAAGGCTTAAGCCTGCTTTCTTTATCCGATGAATCAGGTTTTGAGAAAGGTCTTCGTCAGGTTTCCCCAGCCCAGATCCGGCAGGTTGCCGAAAATATCGTTGGCAAGATGACCACCGTCGGCAGCCAGGGGACCCGCCACATCTTCGATCATACCTTCCAGTTTGGACACTTCTCTGCCTATCCACTCGAGACCGGTTGTGTCGTCCATCAGGTTTTTCATGGTCTTCTTGAGATCAGGATTGCGGAGCACAAAGAGCCACCCCTCACCATAAGGCTCTCGGTTGGTCAAGCCCGAATCCTCTCGCACACTGGAATTCACCTCGACGATGACGCCCCCGACCGGCGAAAGTACATCGGCCGCGTTGTTGCCCCGTCGCAACCCCCAACCAGGTTCGTCCTGATCCAGTTCTTTTCCCATCAGAGGGAGATCCAGTGCATCTGCTTTTCCAAGCAGTTTCAGGGCAAAATCATCCATCCCTACCCGGAGATAACCGCCGCTTTCGATACGGGCCCATGCATGCCCGTTGTGGAAGTAGTAACCCATAGGAACCTCAAAGCCTTTGACCCTGTGCACCTCGGTCGGAAAGTTTCTGGTCTTGGTCGTCCAGACATCCTCAAAAAACTGGTCAAAATCACAATGGGAGCATTCATAGTCATAGGCGCACTGCCGTTTCGCGATTCTATTAGTAAGGCTGTGGCGGCACGTCCTCTCCAGGCCCGAGTGTCTCCTCATGGCATCCTGCCAGGTCATCTGCTTCCCCTGTGCTGCCTTCTTCCGCATCCCCAGATCATACTTACAGGTGGTGCAGTCATAAAAATTGTTACAATTCTTGAAGTCCACCACTCCGGCCTGCATCCAGATACAGGGATTGGCGCTCTGTCCTTTTTTATCCGGCGTTACCATCCAGACCTGGCCGCCCAGAACAGCTCCGATTTCCTCTTTTCCGTTCAAATCGTGAGACGCACCCTTCCTGTAGGAAGAGCCATATCCGATTCGATCCCGCACAGTTTCTTTCCTCTCTTTTGCCATTTCCCTCGCTCCTTTTTTCAAGAATGAATGATTGACAGATTATAGAGCAAGATGGGTGCCAAAAAGGAATGCAATGACATAACCTATTGATATTATATATTAATCTCCTTTCCAGGTTTTGCGGTCATAAGAAATACCTGCTATTTTGTGAGGTATTTCAAGACAGGTCGGAGTTGTTATTGCGCTTCCTGGAGGGACTATGGTCATGATTTATAAGCAATATCAAATGAATAACTCACTGTCGTTATTTGCAACATATAAGTCGTATAATCCAACACGACCTTTTCTTTCCCTTTTTTCTGGATTGATCTTATGGAACGGGAGTAAAATATACCCGCTGAAGAAAATGGGGATGAACTTTTGCCACCACGCAACAAGAATCCAAAAGCTTGGAGGAGCGGACTTTTGCCCGAGATACAAAATGTGATCAACATGTCCATTGCAAAAAGAGAAGAGACAATACCAGCAGGAGGTGATCGACATGAAAGAAAGGATCAGCATTGTCGAAGGGGATATCACGAAGCAGGAAGTGGACGCCATTGTCAACGCGGCCAACAATTCCCTCCTGGGCGGCGGCGGAGTTGACGGTGCCATCCACCGGGCGGCGGGGCCCGATCTCCTGGCGGAAACACGTCAGATCGGCGGGTGTCCCACCGGAGCGGCACGCGTCAGCAAGGGATACAAGCTTCCCGCCAAATGGGTGATCCACACGGCGGGCCCTATTTGGCGGGGTGGGAACAGAAACGAGGAAGAGCTCCTCGCCTCGTGCTACCGGAACAGCCTTAAGGCGGCCGTTGATCTGGGGGCGAAGACCGTGGCGTTTCCCTCCATCAGCACGGGCGCGTACGGGTTCCCCCTGGAGCGGGCCACTGAAATTGCGGTGAGCGAAACCAAGAAGTTTCTGGAAGGTGATCAAACCCTCCACAACGTTATCTTCGTCTGTTTCGGGAAACGTGCCTTGGACACATACCAGGAGACCTTCGGGCGTATTCTGGGCAGCCAGGAATGATTTATACAGCGGTGCAGGAATATTGTCCCGTCTGCGGCTCTAACCGTGTCCCTCTTCCTTCAGGAAATAACGATGGTATTCCTCATCTTTCAGGTAGCGCTTCATGATGGTAGTGAGATGGTCAAACAGGGCCTCCATGTCTTCCTGGGACATCCTGGTCCTCAGAAGTGCTATGAATTCGTCGTCTGAAAACTTCTGGAGATAGTACGTCAGGGTGTGTTCATCCACTTCCCGGCTGAACCCGAAACCCACGAAGCCGTCATATTCATCTATGAACGAATGGCTGTGTTTTCCCATTTTCAGAACCCGATCGCTTTATTTATAAGCACCACTGTCACATCCGTGCGCATGGGCTTTCGGTGAAGGATGGTGGTAACGCGGCAGATGCGCTGCGGTGCGTTACAGTCGGTGCAGAAGCCCGTCTCCGCGCAGGGTGTCTGCATGCCGAGGCTCTTTGCACGCATGGGTGCAGCCACTTCCCGGATACGCTGCAGGGCACCGTCCAGGTCCTGGGTCACCTTGTTCATGCCGGCAACGATCACCACCTTCTTCGGCCCGAAGGTCATGCCGTTGGTGCGGTTCCCGATGCCATCCACGTTGACCACCTCGCCCGTCGCGGCCACCGCGTTGGCACTGCACAGGAAGCAGTCGCAACGGCCCTGCTGGAGCCGGATCTCCAGGTCTTCTTCCCTGCTCAACCCCTCCTGCCAGTGGTCATAGATGGTTTTGCCCCGGCTTTTCAGTTCTTCCATCACCCCGAGCGCGCGAGTCGTATCAGATCCTCCGAAGCCAAATGTTTCGAAGTCCCCTATCATCTTCAGGATCAGCTCTCCGGCTTCATCAACAGAATCTACCAGGTGGGCGTCAAATCCGTGCTTCTTGAGGTTTTCGACACATTTCTCCCCCAGTTTTTCCCACAGCCATCCCTGGTATGAATCATCTACTTTGTAACTCATGCTCTTTTCCTCCTTATTCTCCATAACAGCGTAACAAGTGAGCATCGTCCCGGTATCCTTTTTTACCCTTCCGCCCTCTCTTGAATGAGTTCTGCCACGATGCTGACCGCAATCTCCGAAGGAGTTTCCGCCCCGATGCTGAGCCCGATGGGAGCATGGACCCGGGCAAGATCATCCCGGGTAAATCCTTCTTCCAGGAGTTTTTGATAAATAATCCCCCGCTTGCGTTTACTCCCGATCATTCCCACATACCGGGCGTTCGTCCGCAGTGCCTGGTCCAGCACTTCTTTGTCAAAACTGTGCCCCCGGGTGACAATCACCAGGAAGGACGAACTATCCAGGGGTAGTCCATCCATAACATCCTCAAACCCGTGTTTGACAACTTCCTGTGCGTCTGGAAAGAGACCCGGATCTGCAAATTCCTCCCGGTCATCGATCACGGTCACGTTAAATCCGACCCGGGCCGCCAGGGGCACAATCTGCTGCGACACATGCCCTCCGCCGAAAATGAACAGAACCGGGTTCGATATGATGGGATCAACAAAGACGCCGAGGGATCGTCCGCTCACGAAAAATCGCTGGATCTTTGGAAGCCTCTGCCGTACCAGTGTCTCTGCACTGTTCTTCAATTCCGTTTCAATGTCCTGATATTCCGGAATGCTTCCCGCTTGCTCACCTTCCGCAGTGAGAAAGAGTATGGGGACCTTCTCTCCCTGCCATGTTTCAGGCTCTACGATTGTCGCCATCAATCCCGCACCGCCGCGCCGGTGGACTTTCAGGACCGCTTCGAAAAGGGAAAGAAGCGAGGTGTCTTCCGGGCTCATGGGGGCCAGAAAGACTTCCACATCACCGCCGCAGAGCATATCCGTATCCTCAACATCGGTTCCTTTGAGATGAAAACTCATCAACTCCGGCACCCTGGACTTCAACACTTCGGGAGCCTTGTCGAGGACTTCCGCCTCCAGGCGACCGCCACCGATCGTTCCAATAAGAGTGCCATCTCTTGTAAGCAGGCATTTCGCGCCGATGCCGCGCGGGGATGGCCCTGCCTGCTTGATAATCGTTGCCAGGACGGAGACATTCCCCTTTCGCAATTCTTCAACCGCTCTCTCATAGATTTCTTTCACCGTTCTTCTCCCAAATAAACCATGTATTCCTCTTTATGGAGAGACCCCAAAACCACTCTATTCACCATTTGCCCGGGCGATTGAAGGATATACCGCATCAAACGCCGGGCCCCATCCCGATCCTCCAGGAGATCCATCTTGTTCAGAAAGGCCACACGCCGGGCTTTCCTCGGCGATCCCTTGAATAGGCCTTTCCGGTGGGTAAATATCTTCACGAGGGCTTCAGGGGTGATCTCGCTTTGCGGTTTGAGCCCGGTAATTTTTCCAAACTCATCAATCCGGAACACGTTTTCTTCGGTACACGGAGACCCAAGCGCGTCCAGTCCCATGACGGCAATCACCACGGTCGCTGAATCAGGAATAACCGGTTCATGATGTCCCGGCACTTTGACCGATCGCCCAGCAGCGCCGTCCGCCTCCACGAGCAGATGGTCCACCCAGAATGCTTGGAAAAGGGCATCGGCAGCAGCCTTTGGGATACCGGCCGCCTTCCCTGATGAGAGGTCCTCCCGGCTCACGAATACGTGGCCGTGTTTCGCCACTGCCTCCTTAAGCGAGTTTTCCCAGGGGCCTCCGCTGGGAAGATACATGGTCTTCGGGGCCTGGTTCCCTTCCCACAGCCGGATCTTCGTGGTGGTTGTGGTGACGATCTTCAGGCCTTGCTGACGCAACTCCCTTGCCAGCGCGAAGAGGAGCGTACTTTTCCCCCCGCCGCCAACAATCGCGATATGATCCCTTGCTCCCAGTCCCAGGGCTGAGCTCAGCTTACCAGGGGTGACTTTCATACCAAAAACTCATTTCCTTCTCAGGACTCGGCTGTCCCCAACCCGCACGGTGACCTGGGATCGATCAAAATATTCAATGAGGGGAATAGTGTATTTGCGCGAGGCCCCGGTCATATCTTTGAACTGGGGTGTTGTGATCTCTTTGTTTTCCTTGAAAAACCCTATCAGGTCCTTTTCCAGCTTTTCGACGGCCTGTTTATGGAAATAGAGATCTTCCTTGACCTTGACCAGCGATCCTTCTTTGTGCATCAATTCAAGGACTTCAAAGGCCGTATTGCCAGGAAACTTGTCCTTTATCTCCTTAAAATAAGGGGGCTGAAGCCCGCTCTTGACATATATTTCCTCGATTTCTTTCCGGGCTTTTTGCTGATCGGCGGCCAGGGTAACCCGGTGGTCTTCCATACGCACGAGGTCTTTTTCCAACACAATCAGCCCCTCTTTGGTAAGCTGACTGATGAGGAAATTGAAAAGCTTAGGATTTCTTGAGCCGGTTGTCCTTGACCGGAGTTCTTCTTTTGGCAGTCCCACTTTCAGAGGAAATTTCCGGTGATATTCTGAAATGGTATCCAGTAATTCATTTCGGGCCTTTTCCAGGAAATCCGCATGGATCAGGACCTTGTTCTCCTTGTCAAACCGGACCACCCGGTTTTTTGCCATGAGGCCCTTCAGGATATCTTCAAGCCGTTTTCTGCTCGTATTGGTGAGAAAAGGCAGTTGTTCCTGTTCCATCCCCATGAAACGTCCCTGGCCCACGAAGAGTTCAACGATCGCGGCCGGATCCCCCTGGTGAAGGGCTTTCATTTCAGTGAGAGAAATATCTGAAAACCGTTTCTTTTTTCGGGGGAGCGCATTGAGAATTTCACCGCCGCCGATAGTCCGCACGGGAGAATAACTGCGCAACACATATCGGTCCCTTCTGAGCACAGCGGTCGGCTCATCCAACCGGATCTGTGCAAAACAGGTCTGCCCCGGCTCCAGTGCATCCCTGTCCAGGAGGACGACGGTTGAGATAATCTCGGAAGTGCCGGTGTGGAACCGCGCCTTGGCCCGATTCTTGAGTTTCCTCGGGGCGCTGGCGAGAAGGTCAAGGATGACGTCAACCATGAATGTGGGTTTCATGGAATCCCTTGTAGCAAGGACATGGCCGCGATGAATGACCGCTTTTTCAATCCCCTGCAAATTCACCGCGGTGCGAAGACCTGCACTGACCTCCTCCACCTCCTTGTTATGCACCTGTATCCCCCGTATCCGCGACTGGATCTCCTGGGGGTAAATGGTGACCTCTTCTCCTGTCCTGATTCGCCCGGACACAGCCGTCCCGGTGATGACCGTGCCGAATCCTTTCATGGAAAAGACCCGGTCGATGGGAAGCCGGAACACGTGGCCCACTTCCTTCTCAGGAATACCCTGTGCAAGCACATCCAGGGTCGAGATCAGCTTGTCGATACCCTCTCCGGTGGCGGATGACACCTCAACGATGGGGGCATCGGCAAGGAACGTGTCGGAGAGATATTCATGAACATCTTCCTTTACAAGCTCAAGCCATTCCTCGTCCACCATATCAATCTTGGTAAGGACCACGAGACCGTGGTGAATATCCAGCAACTGGCAAATCTCCAAGTGCTCTCTGGTCTGCGGCATAACCCCTTCGTCCGCAGCGATCACCAGGGCCACCAGATCAATGCCGGTCGCACCGGCCACCATATTCTTGACGAATTTCTCATGACCCGGGACGTCAACGATGCCGAGGAGTTTTCCCCCCGGCAGTTCCAGGTGCGCGAAACCCAATTCAATGGTAATACCTCGTTCCTTTTCCTCTTTCAGACGATCTGTATCGATACCTGTGAGTGCCTTGATAACGGATGTTTTCCCATGATCAATGTGACCCGCCGTTCCCAGAATAATCTGTTTCATAAACCGCTTTCCTCAACTGCTCCGCGCTGCTGCACCGTTTTTGTACACCTCCGAAAAGCCCTGTATTCTAAAGATATACTATTCATCATAGAAGGCAATGCAATTCCTTTCAACAAAAAACCGAGGACCGGATGAACGGAGGGACTCGGCCGTCAAGTGCTGAGGTTCTTGATGCAAGATCTGAGAGAAAGGAAAAAAATTTCATTGACCAATATTTTGGTTCCTGCTAGATTTGAATAAATAGAGTGTTCATTCCCCGGTAGTCCCGCTCTGGCGGGATTAAGTACTTGGCTCTGGTATTGTTCCCCGGTAGCTCAGTTGGTAGAGTCCCGCCGTGGCGGGATTAACCACTTGGCTTCGGTATTGTTCCCCGGTAGCTCAGTTGGTAGA
>Ga0307426_1000476_pt1 | contig 27616 bp, 24 predicted proteins | sample SalMarWE160340MG_FD_202165 | JGI IMG/M metagenome (GOLD analysis project Ga0307426, IMG submission 202165) | Salt marsh sediment microbial communities from the Plum Island Ecosystem LTER, Massachusetts, United States - WE1603-40 | ecosystem: Environmental > Aquatic > Marine > Intertidal zone >...
CAATGCGCCCCTTTTCCCGGTGAGGATATTCCGTACATCAGATGCTATCGTTATCTTTGTTGCTTTAATATGTTTTTTCACACGCGATGTGTCGATTTTTCTTAAATTCAATAGACCTCGACAGTCAAGGTCGATCGACGCTCCTTTTTGATCTAAGAATCTAATGCCGAGTACTGACAGAGCACCGACTCCACAATCGATCGTCGAGCTGTCGCCAATGCACAAAATTATCTTTCGATACTGTTTATCGAGCGCATCAAGGATCATCTCCCCAACACCCATAGTCGTTGTCCTTAAAGGATCGCGTTCTTGCTTTTTTATCAATGATAAACCGGCTGCCTCTGCAAGTTCAATTACCGCAACGTGCTGCTTTGGAACGATACCGTAGGTTACAGTGATTTTTTTATTCATTGGACCGCTGACCCGACAATTCACGAACTTGCCATCAAGCGCCTGCGTCAGTATCCGAGACGTTCCTGTACCGCCATCGGCTAATGGTAATTCGATAACCTCTATTTTTCTTGAAGCTTTCCTTAAACCCTTTGAAATATAGTGTGCAACGTCAATTGAGTTTAAGGACTCCTTGAATGCATTGGGAGCGATAAGGACTTTCATTCATATACTTCCGGATTGACTGTATTTGGCGCTTTAGTTTGATCGACGAGTATGCTGATAATGTTCTTTACAGCGATGATCGCCATATTTGTTCTGGTTTCAATCGATGCTGATCCGATATGTGGCACAAGAACTGTATTGTCCATACTAAGGAGCTTTTTATTTATCGCTGGTTCATGCTCATATACATCGAGCGCGCATCCTGCTATCCTCTTTTCATACAGTGCTTGAGCAAGGGCTTGTTCGTCGATAATTGGACCTCTGGCGACGTTTATAAGGTATGCCGACGGTTTCATTAAAGCGAGCTTCTCTTTCGCAATCATATGACGAGTCTGTTCATTGAGAGATACATGAATACATATGAAATCTGATTTTTTCAACAGGTCATCAAGCGTGTGGTATTCAACTCCTAGAGTTTTCTCTTCATCATCTGATATACGAGACAGGTCGTAGTAAAATACCCTCATGCCAAAACCCTTTGCCCGACGTGCGACTGCTCGTCCGATCCGTCCAAGACCTATTATACCAAGGTTCTTTTCATGAACATCGTGCCCTAATAATAACATCGGTGACCATCCGATAAATTTGCCTTGACGCGAGAATTTATCTGCTTCCACGATCCGGCGAGCGATTGAAAGTAAGAGAGCAAATGTTAGATCAGCGGTCGTTTCGGTTAATACACCGGGTGTATTGGTAACTGGTATTTTAAATTTTGTCGCTTCTGTGACATCGATATTATTATAGCCCACGGCGTAATTAGCGATAACCTTTAGCTTTTTACCAGCGCGGACAATTTCCGCGTCGATATTATCCGTTAGTAGACACAGCAAGCCTTCACAGTCCCTTATTTCACGAATTATGTCCTTGTTGGACATAGGGCTATCTGCTGGGCCTGTAGTAAGGCAAAAATGTCTTGCCAGCAGGTCCATACCCGGGTCGGGTAATCGTCGTGTTACAAGTACTTTGTTACGTCTTTTCATTTGAAATTAAAGCGAATTTTCAGAGAATTTCAATAGTGAAGTAGCAGACTATTTTTTTAAAACCCATAGCTCCTTATTTGATGTTTTGAATATTTTCCGCGCTGCGAGTTTAAGATCCTTTTGACCCCAGCACAGAGAAAAAGCTTTTTCTGTGATTTGATAGGTGAATTCCTGTTCGCCTCTTTTAAGAACGACTGCTATCCTGCGATGTTTCCATGCTTCAATTCTAATATTCCCTTTACCCGATGTAGCAAAGGTTGAACATTGTAAACCATCAATAAGACATGTAAAAGGTTTCTCTGATCTCGTCTTCACTGTGATAAATATACCCATGATCCCATGAGGCTTGTACTGGCTGTTAAGATATTTACCAAGCTTGTATCCCAGGGCTAAAAAGGGACCATCGTGGCCATGGAACCGGATCGTTTCTTGATATGTAAGGACTTTAGGTCTTTGAAACTTCATATTTCTTCACTTTCCTTTTTGGAGAGATAATCAAACTAATACCGAAAATCAAACTCGATACGATTATTATAACAGCACCAGAGGGCACATTAAAAAGATAGGAGAAAAAAAGACCCAGCAGACATGAACCGATGCCAAAACAAACAGAGAGAATATACATGGTCTTGAGCTTATAGGTAAGCTGGTAAGCAGCTGAGGGAGGATTGACAATGAGACTGAAGATCAATAGACCTCCGATGATATTGAGATTCACGGTCACGGTCGCGCCACAAAGAAACAGCAGGCAGTAAAAGAGCACGGTCTCGGGAAGACCTATTGCGCGTGCGAGTTCCCGATTAAAGAGGATCGCCTGGATCTCTTTGTACAAAAGAATAAGAAAAGCGATAACGACTGTGCTTATCAGGAAAAGGTAATACAGATCACTGGTAGATATAATCAGTATATTACCCCAGATAAAATTAAGCGCTTCAGTTTTCGGTCCTTTTATCATACCCATACCCAGAAAAGCGATGCCAAGTACGATGGAAAAAATGATCCCAATAGAAATATTCGGATCGATATCCCCGCGATCTGCAACCGGTCCTATCAAAGCCGTCGATGCAAAACAAAAAATAAAAGCCATAAGAAGCGGATTGATATGCAGTAATAAACCGAAAATCGCACCGGCGAACGCAGCATGAGACATTGCGACGCCGACAAAAGGTATACGCATCATAACTACCCATACGCCAACGATACCGCAGACCGTACCACCGAGTACGGAGGCTACCAGAGCACGCTGCAAGAAGTGGTATTGGAGTATTTCAAACATTCGGCCCGGCTCTGTTTACGTCCGGAGGATCAATATCAAAATCGTAAACCTCAGACAGAAGATCCTTAGTAAAGACTTCGTGAATACTACCAGAGGCAATTATGTGACCGTTCTTTAATAGCAATGCATCTGTACAAAGACTCGGCAAATGAGTGAGCAGATGAGTAACGAAAATTATCGTTAATTTATGATCATTATATATGCGTTCGATCAACCCAATGATCTCGTGCTGCGCACAAGGATCAAGATTGGCGGTCGGTTCATCAAGCAGCAAAATCCTCGGCTCTTGAGCTAAAGCTCGTGCGATTGACACTTTCTGCATCTCACCACCTGAAAGATGTCCCACGGGTTTTTTAATGAATCTATCAATACCAATGAGCTGGCATATATTGTTGACCACCGTGTAGTCTTTTTTCCCAGGATAGCGAAATAAGCCTATCTTACTATAACGTCCGAGCATGACGATATCATATACAGATATGGGCATCCGTGCATCGATATTCATCTGCTGGGGCACATAACCGATATCTCGGCGGAACTTGTTCCGATTGTGTTTAGTGACAAGGGCCCCGAATATCCTGACCGTACCGCTTTGCAGCTTGCCTAATCCATTGACAAGCGTAAGCAGAGTCGTCTTGCCAGCCCCATTGGGTCCAACGGCAGCGGTAAAACTCCCGGCTTCGATGCGAAGTGAAATATTCTTAAGTGCAATGTGTTCGCGGTACGAAACTGTGGCATTAGAAATTTCAATATCCAGGGTCACTGTAGTGCCTGCACAACCGTTAAGAAATTCTGCATTAATGTTTCCGGATAGGAATCCCCGAGTGGAAAATTCGTCAGAACAATATGTTCGGTCTCTGTTTCTTCGGCAATAACAAGGCCCGCATCTGCACCGCTTTGCAAATTATCGATGACAAGCTCGATATTCTCATGCTTTGCCCGGCTGATCGCGTCAGCGAGTATCCTGGGAGTCAATTCTTCAGCCCTTGGGTATACCATTACAATATCCAGACCCAACCATTTTATGAATTCTTCCTGCAATGCCGAACACATGACTTTTCTTCCTTTGATCTTGGCTGATTTCATCGTTATCTCCATGACCAGAGAATCGATCGTATCAACATACCGGCGATGGTTATCAATATAAAAGTCACGATTGACGTTGTCCAGAGAGCACAGTAATGATGTGATATTCGCAGCAGCAACGAGGTGGTTATCAGGGATCATCATATTATCCCCTGAACCTATTTTGCGCAGGAGCGGCTCATTATCTACCGCATCGAGTAATTTTTCTGTCCATGTTTCCCAGCCGTGACATAGTAATACAGACGCCTTATTCAAGCTCATTATATTTTCTGATGTCATATCAAAGTGCCCCGGACACATCCCCGCAGGAACGATCGTTATGAGCTCAGCTTTATCGCCTGCGATTTGATGAACGATCGACCCCAGGATCATTGTTGTCGCGGCAATCTTTGTCTTCTTAGAACTGATATGGGCACATTGGATCGAGAACAAAAAAAGAACAGCCAATAGAGACATCCTGTTCGTTAGACTGACTTTCACGGTGTTTTCCTAGAAAAAATAACTGAACCCTGCAGTATAGGTGCGCCGCGCCATTTTGTACAATCCAGCTGAGCTACCTGGCAGGTTAACATAGATATCGTATTCGGAATCGAGGATATTATCGACTGCGACAAAAGGCTGTAATCCAAACGGTGATTTCCACGTAATCTTAGAACCGATAACCAGATAATCATCTATGGAATCCTGTGAACTGTCGGCGGCGAAATATTTAGTAACGTATTGAGCGTTGAATCCCAGATCGATCAAACTATAGACCAGTCTTAGGTATGAATCGGTTTTATGTCTGGGTCTTCCAGTCGTATGCTCTGCAGGATCAAGGAATGAGTGGTTGACGCGCGCATGCAAGATATTATGATAACTGCAAATCATACCGAGCTCGACCCCGTGGAATTCGAAAGTGCCGGAATTATCGAATATATATAATGGCGGTGGATTATCATTGATAACGGTCTGGATCATATTAGAGCCCTTCATTACAAAGCCGGTGACCTCTAAATTCAGACCATGGATGATCATCTGATTGACGCCGACCTCATAATTCCAGACCACTTCGGCTTTCAAATCAGTGTTGGAAGCTGGGAAAAGATACAGCTCATTTATCTGCGGCGAACGAAATCCCTTATTAATACTGGCACGAATAATAGTAGCCTCGAAGGGTTGCACGACTAAACCTATTTGCGGTGAAGCAGTGTTACCGGCTACATCATCATTATTTAAGCGTGCACCAAGAGACAAGACCGCTTTGTCGAATAGTATCTGTTCATCATGAAAAAAAATGCCGTATTCAATTTTCACCCAGGGCACTGAGTCGATTCCGATCCTTTCACCACCCTGCTGTCTAAGATCAGCACCGATTGTCAACTTATTACCTACCCCGAGTTCAATTGTTCCCTGGCTCATAAGTCCATTGTTATAGTCTTTTGAATGCCAACCATCAGAGAATTCGTGCTCACCCTGATTACGATAAACCTTGGTCATCATTTGCCACATGGATTTATGGGCAGTAATAGTGAGATCGAATGCTGCGCGTTCATAATCATTCCAAACATCCGAAAGCATGGTGTCAGGGTCAGTGCTGCGCAGTGGTTCCTCTTTCCGACCGCTGAAATAATTGGTGCTAAACACCGCGGCAATAGAGTTGTTAATGTCAAGCCCAAGACGACCGGTCCAGTTGTTGCCTTTGTATGCTGAGTTGTCGACATGACCATCACTCAACCGGTAGTCAGCGGTTGCATAAAAATTCCACGGTTTGATATTTCCGCCGGTCCTTAATCGGTACTGCTGCGTATTGTGGCTGGCGATCGAAATATCGAAATCTCCCTCAAAAGGAGAAATAGGCTTTTTCGTTATGATATTAATAACGCCCCCAAGAGCGTCTGATCCGTAAAGAACAGAGGCCGGACCACGAATCACTTCAATACGTTTCACATTATCCATTGGCAACGCATGAGTGATCGTACATCCGTAAAGACCCATTTTAACAGGCCTCCCATCGATCAAGACCATCACAGCTCTACCGCGGTCGCCAATACCTCTGATATCGACGTCGGCCCTTCCAAAGTCACCGGTTTTATTGATAAAAATACCGGGCAGATATCCCAGGATATCCGTACTGCGGTGGAGATTCATGCCGGCCAGATCAGATTCCGTGACGACGCTCATTGTTGCCGATATATCTTTGAGCATCATCTTATAACGGGTTGCAGTTACCACGATCTCATCCAAATAATAAGTAGGTATTGAATCCTCGTCAATCTTTTGACCGTAAAGAAAATTTGTAAACAGAACAACTCCGAGAAACAAACCTGCTAAATATTTGTTCACCAATACCTCCTTTTAGCGTGTTACTAATAAAAAATTAGTAACACATTATACACGATTGGAATACGGTGTCAAGCATTTCTTAGTGAAATAGCACAAGCTTGATTTTTTGAATATTATAGATATAATAAAAGATGGAAATAACAAAAGACACAAAAATCGAGGAATTACTGAACGACGATCCAGCGCTTTCAAAAATTTTCATCGAACTCGGTCTTCCCTGTCTGGTTTGCGGTGAAGCTTTCTGGGGCACTATAGAAGAACTCGCGCACCAGAATAATGTTGCAGTCGATAAAGTCATCAGAGAATTGAATAAGAGAAAAAAAGGAAATCGATGAAAACCTATAAACTGTGCCCGATATGCGGTCACGTCCTGTCAAAGTCAATAGCGGACAACAATTTACGGCTTACCTGCAAAAAATGTAACTGGGTGTTCTATTTTAACCCTCTGCCCAGCGTCGCTGCATTTGTTCACAGTGAAGACGACAGAATACTGCTGGTAAAAAGAGGTATTGCACCAAGCCGCGGCAAATGGGCATTGCCTACGGGATTTATCGAGCAGAACGAAACTCCGGAATGTGCAGTAATCCGAGAATTAAAGGAAGAAACCAACTTAAAAGGTACGATCCATGATCTCATTGGAGTATATATCGAAAATACAAAATTATATGGCAGTGTAATCCTCATTGGCTACGATATAAGTTTTTTGAGCGGTAAACCAAAACCTGGCGACGATGCCATTGGGGCGAAATTCTTTCCGATCAATAAATTACCCGATATCGCATTTGCAAGCCACCGCGCAGTCATACGTGATGGTTTGAATAAAAAACGAACATCGATTTTTGTTGAAATTTTGAAATCAAAGATCACCGAGGCAAGGGTCACGCACACTCACTTATTCTACAGGGGCAGTATGGGCATTGATGGGAAGATCATGAAAGCGGCTAATATTCTGCCGGGAGAAAAAGTTCATGTACTGAATTATAACAATGGCGAACGTTTTGAAACCTATGTGATCAAAGAAAAATCCGGATCAGGAAGGTTTGTTTTATACGGACCTGCTTCTAAAAAAGGTAAAGTCGGTGATAAACTCTGTTTGTTAACCTACCAGATCACAAACCGTGAACGAGCAGAGAATCTTAAACCGATAATTGTTTTTCTTAATGAAAGGAATAAGATAAAACGAAAACGTACATAGAGTGTATCCCCTGTTTTTTTAAACAAGCCCTTGCCGCAGCAAAAATCGCAAAGATCGATGAAAACAAGATCAAGGAAATATTCGACCAGATCGCAAGGCTTCTCCCTGATATATCGATGAACACAACGCCTCCTGAGATCGGTATGTTGGTCTACAAAGCCATCTACAGCACTGCGGATATCACTGATCCTTTTAAAGAGATTAAGGAATACTGTACGGCTCAACTTATGTCACGATATAGTGATTTTAAAAAAGAGATAATGCAAACCAGTGACCCTCTTTATACGGCGCTAAGGTATGCTTGTCTTGGTAATGCTATTGATCTTGGAGCCAATCCTGATTTCGATATTATGCACGATCTGGAAAGTCTATTTGACAAAGACTTTGATGTTTGTCACTACGATAAATTTAAGGAATCATTAAAGAAAGCATCTGCTATACTCTATATAGCAGATAATGCAGGAGAGACAGTTTTCGATCGTCTGCTCATTGAACAACTCAACATACCCGTAATGTATGCAGTGCGCAGTAAACCTATTATAAATGATGCTGTGTTTGAAGATGCAAAAAATGCCGGCATCGATAAGATCGCAAAGATAATTACCTCTGGATGCGATGCCCCAGGTACGATATTGAAACTCTGTTCCGATGATTTCCTGGAAATATTCAACAGTGCTGATATGATAATAAGCAAAGGACAAGGTAATTATGAAACTCTCTCTGACCAGGACAGACCGCTTTTTTTCCTTTTGAAAGTCAAATGCCCTGTCATTGCCAGAGATATTGGCATTAAATGTGGCAGCATGGTATTGATCAACAGGGACTATGAAAAATAAATATATTTATGGACCTGTGCCTTCTCGACGTCTGGGATACTCCTTGGGTGTTGATATTATTCCATTTAAAAACTGCAGCTTCAACTGTATTTATTGTCAGCTTGGTCAAACCACCAACATTACGATTGAACGTAAAGAATATACTCCCATCTCAGGTATCATAGAAGAACTCAGAAACATTATCGGTCGTGAGCAGCAGATCGATTATATTACATTTTCTGGATCGGGCGAGCCCACCCTCCACTCGAGTCTTGGTGTGCTTATCAGCGAAACAAAAAATCTCACCGACATACCGGTAGCTGTACTTACCAACAGCTCGCTGTTATATCTACCCGAAGTCCGGGACGATCTCATGTTGGCTGACGTCGTGCTGCCTACGCTATGTGCATCGAGTCAGACTATTTTCAAGAACATCAATCGCGGGCACCCTGATATCTCAATAGAATTGATTATCCAGGGGTTGATCGACTTCAGAAAAAAATACGCCGGTAATATATGGTTAGAGATCATGTTAGTCAAAGGTATCAATGATCAAGCGCAGGCTATCGAGGAACTGCGTCGGGTCGTTGACAGGATCAGACCAGACAAGATCCATCTAAACACCGTAGTTAGGCCACCAAGCGAAAAGACTGCATTGCCATTATCGATCGAAGAACTCAAACCTATACAGATTATTTTTGGCCGAAAATGTGAGATCATTGCTGATTTTAATAAAGAATCAGCACCAGTATCTTTTCGCGAAACACAATCACAAATAATCAATCTTATTAAAAGGCGCCCTGTAACAATGCAGGACATCAAAAGCATAACAGGATTAAGCAGACATGAAATAATAAAGCACATAGCTAGCTTAATGAAGAACAAAAGAATCAAAATAACTCGTCATAATAATTGTGATTATTATGAAATCCCTTGAGAAACGCTTATACATATCCCCCTTAGCCTTCCAGGGAGCGTGTCTTTCCATTTCCCTCTCCCTTTCCAGAAAGAGGACTGGGGTGAGGGTCTATTAGGAGGTCTAATGCTTGAACCAAAAGATCTAAGTAAAGAACAATTACTTAAGCTACTACAAGATTCAGCAAAAAACTGGCTTGCTCATGACGGTTTATGGTTTCAGGAAGTAGAAAAAAAATATGGCATGGAAACAGCGATCAAACTCGACGGTAATGCGTGGAAGCAATTCACGCAGATTGAAGCTAGGAGAATAATGAAACGGCTCGACATAAAACCCGGTGGAGGCATCCAGGCTTTGATACAAGCTCTGAAATTCCGCCTGTATGCATTCATTAATATCCAGGAGATAACTGAGGCAACAGATAAAAAATGCGTATTTCGTATGAATAACTGCCGCGTGCAGGATGCCCGAAAACGAAAAGGATTACCAGACTTCCCGTGCAAACCAGTAGGTATCATTGAATATGAATTTTTTGCAAAAACAATAGATCCACGGATAAAAACCCGCTGTATCGCTTGTCCCCCTGACCCGCATCCTGAAGAATACTATTGCTGTTGGGAATTTTATATCGACGAATAATTAGCTTCTGCTGCTACCATATCCTTTCAATTACTACTCTACCTCCTTGATCAAACCTGATCCCTTCAAATTCCAGGAGTTTTCTTTTCATACTAATACCCCCGGCATAGCCGCCAAGCGAATTATCAGACCTTATCGTACGATGGCAGGGAATGATTATGGGAAAAGGATTCTTTGCCAGGGCTTGCCCGACTGCACGTGCGGCTCGAGGATAACCTAATTTAGAAGCTAACCGGCCATAGGTGCTGATTTGACCGCGCGGTATTTTACTTTCGAGTAATATCACTTTCTTTTGAAAATCATTGAGCTTTGATAGATCAATGATATTCAATGCAAAACTGATTGGTTTCCCTCCTAGAAAAGCATCGATGTCTTTGCACAAACTAGCTATGTATGGTGAATTACCCTTTACTGAATAGGGAAAAAAAGACCTTATTATCATATCCGTTGTTTTCGATGATTTCGGCAATACTATGCGAACGACCTTAATTCCAGTTACACTTTCGTCCAATACAACGCCGATCTCTCCAAATGCCGACCTGATGATCTTAAAGCATGTGTTTATTGTCTTATCTTTGTATTTTCGATATTTCATAAAGACCTCTTTTTTCGTTTTCATTTTACAGCATGCATGCAGATTGTCAAGAACACTGCCTTTTTCATTATCACTCCATGTCAAATCACAGCTCAACTTCATAACCTCACGCCACACGCCTATTCCATCTCCTCACTCCATAACATACCCAGCATACCGCGTGCCTTAATTCTCGCTACCTTGTTTAAAGCATTCCATAATCTTATTTTGAATCTTAAAATCCACCGGCAAGAATCTTTTAACGGCCCAGATATTGGTTTCAGCGTGTCTGGTCATTGATGGGATTCTTATTCTTGAAGGCAAACCAGTTTTGATAACTGCTAATGCCATATACGGGATTATTTGATCTACCATCCAACAATCGATCGCTGCTCCTGAATCCTGACCATCTTTTAAGTGCTGAGCAGCATCATGACCTACATACTCAGCCTTTTTTCTTATTTCACCAAGCGCACAACCCCCAATGCGACAACCGTCATCATAAATAGCCAGGGCAGTTACTGAACAACCAGGTGAACGTGAATTAACATAAGAGGTATTGAAATTAGCTTCTGGAATCATTTCACGGAAACCATCGGTCATTCGTTCGGCCACGCGCTTCTCTTTAAGATGAAACGATGCGCATGAGATAACTTCAATGTTGTCTAATCTGCCCCTTTTTATCATCTCGATATTCTTTATCTGACTGGGTATTACACTGACTGCGATTTCTCCACCTCCGGCAGGATAAAAACCGTGTTTGTTGATGTGCAGTGAGATCTGAATACCCATCAGTCTTAGGTAAGAGCAAAAAACATCGCGAAAATATATTATCGAAGGGCTAAAGGGAACCGCAGTACCGCCTTTTACTATCCAGTGAAATGGTGAATTACTAAAAGCCGCGATCGGTAAGAGCGTCTGCATCACAAGAGTCACAGAACCAGCAGTATGTGTGTCGATCGTATAAGAACCGCCATGTACCTGCCCCGGACAGAAAGTTAAGTTCTGTGATTGAATCTTCAAACCATCGACTGAAGCACCACATGTTTTAGCGACACCAGTAATCGCCTCGAGATGTTGTGGTCTTAACCCGGGGTTTTTTCTTCCTTTTCGGATATTAAAAATGTGCACTGCTTTGCCAGTTATAACAGACAGGGCGATAGAAGTCCGAATGATCTGTCCGCCGCCCTCAAGATAGTTGCCATCGACTTCAATCATGTTGTCCCCTTAAATTCACCAGATCTATGAGCGTATTTATTTGCCTTGCTGTTTTATCATCCCTTATGCGCTTTACTCGTGCAAACCTCAGTGCAAAACCAGAATCATATTTTGGACTTTTCTGCACTTCATTGAATGCGATCTCAACAACAATAACGGGTCGGACATGTACTGTCCATGCGTCTTCATGTACCTTTAATGCGGGCAGACGTTCGGTAAACCAGATCAGCATCTTGTCGGTTAACCCTTTGAACGTTTTACCTACCATGAGGTATTTTGTTTTTGTTTCATCAAGGATACCGAGATGAAGATTTGAAAGCAAACCTTTTCTGCGCCCATGCCCCCATTCGGCAGCCAACACAACACAGTCTATGGTATAGATCTGTTTGAGTTTGAACCAGTGTTTTCCTCTTTTGCCGGGTCGGTAAGGCGAATCAACAAGCTTTGCTACAATACCTTCGTTACCTGATTCTACCGAGTCTTTGAAGAACTCATTCATATCCTGTTTGTTAACCGGTATGATCTGAGAAGCAAGATGGTTTCTGTTGGTGATAATATCATTCAATATTTTTTGTCGTTCGCTATAGGTTTTTGCAGTAAGGTCTTCGTTGTCAAAATAAAGAATATCAAAAAATTTTGGAACGACGGGGATTTCCTCCATCATTTCTGCGATGTTCTTTTTTCGCATTGTCCTCTTCCCCAGTACCTGAAAAGGCACAGGACGACCTTTTTTATCGACCCCTATGGCTTCGCCATCAAAAATAAATCTTTTCGCCGGAATAGCCTTTACGATATCTACGATTTCAGGAAAATGTGCAGTGATATCCTTCAAATTTCTTGAGAAGACTTTTATCTTATCTTCTGCCCGGTGCACCTGAACACGTACGCCATCGAGTTTGTATTCTACTGAAAGCTCGTCATACTTATTTCCAAGATCAGTCATTGAACTGCTTATTTCTGCAAGCATAGGCTTGACCGGACGAAAAATGACGATTCCCAGTGACTTAATACCTTCTCTGCCGTGATCAATGAGGTATCTAAACAAAGATCCAAGATCTGGATTTTGCAAGTATGCCTGCTCAATTTCAGAATCATCAAACCCGAAATATCGTGCTATCGCAAGTCTAACTAATCCCTCACCCGCTCCTTGATGCAGTTCATTAAGAATAAGTGCAGCCAGATATTGTCTTTCCGGAACCGATAGCGATTCAAAAAGCGGTATCAAAGCTCTCACCTTTGCGCTGCCCCGCGCCTTTTTTGCCAGATCCAGATATCGATCGACATCTAATAGACTGACCAGTATGCTCGACATTTTGCGCGTATTCATGAGAGCAGAAAGGGCTTTCCATGATAAATTGAGCTTTCCTTGACGTATTCTACCAGAGATGAAGTCGACCCCTATTTCAGATTCTTTTTCAGAAAGCGATTTCAGAAACTTCACGATTATTTCGATCTTTTCGTTCCTTGAGCCAGTCTGTCGAAGCTGCTTATGATATTCAACCAGTTTATTAAATAACATCTTAAATCAATGGTTTATCGATAAAATTTAGACATACGCCGGTCTTTTAATATGTGACCGCCAGTCTGGCATTTTGGACAATAAAAAGTGTCTGAATTACTGGAACTGACATGGCGAATCCTTTCCCTGCACCGTGGACAAGGTTTGCCTTCTCTCTTATGGATCTGTAAAAACGACCTTTTTTCCGTTATCCCCTTCTCCCGGATTACCGCTATAGCTCCCTCAAGGACATTTCTGATAGCCGTGTACAAATGCTTTGTCTCATCATCGCTGAGTTTACTGCTGATCTTAAAAGGTGATAAACACGCTAGCCACAGAATCTCATCAGCATAGGTATTGCCCAATCCCGATATTATAGCTTGGTCTTTCAGCAACGGTTTCAATTGACGTGCTCTTGTACTGAGGACATGCGCAAGCTTTTCCAGGGTAAAATCATCTGCAAAAGGGTCTATGCCCAATCTTTCTATTTGTCTTATGTTGGTGTGGACAGGGATTATATATACCGACATACGCTTCTTATGTCCTGATTCACTGAATTCTATTTTTGAATGATCCGTGAATTCTATGACTGCTGCGGCTGTGTTCCTTATCTTTGCTCCGGGTAATAGATAACGCAATGAACCGCGTAACATCAAATGACATATCAGACGCAACGAAGTTAATTCAAAAACCAAATATTTGCCTTGTCTTTGGATATGTTTAATCGCCTGTCCGGCTAAATCACCCTGAAAATAATTTTTAAGTATATATGGCTTTAGAATAATAAAATTAAGGATCGTCTTATGCATGATCAGTGGGTTGAGATACTCTCTCAGAACTTCAATTTCAGGCAGCTCTGGCATCTATAATTATATCGGGGCAAAGTGATAAATCAAGCACTTGCTTGGACCTATTGACAAATTCCTTTCTTTTGTATAAGATTAAGATATAGGAATATCATTTGAATATTAAAATAAATAAAATAATCATATGTCTTACCATACTCTGGTTTTCCCTCCTTAAACAATATTGTAATGCCGATCCTTTAAACAGAGATTTGCTTTTTGACCAGAGCGCTACTGGCATGAATGCATTCTGTCAATCGATGATCGATAGCGCGTACCCCTTTGAATCACGTATCGCTGACAACTTCGAAGTCCCTTATGATGCTCATATCGATTCTCTTGTGTGGTGGGGCGGGTATTGGTCCATGGCGACGAATCAAATAGTTGATTTTCAGATCGAGTTCTACGAAGACAGTACAGGATATCAACAGCCAAAACAGGAACCGATGTATGCAGAACGGATTGTGTTCAGTGAAATAGATCTTGGCGGTTATTATCGCTATGAAGCATCGATCCCTCAAATCACTATCTTTGGGAACCAGGTATACTGGATAGCTTTTATTGCCCGTCTTGTCTGGCCGCCAAGCTGGGGAAATAACTGCTCGTGGCCGAGCAATTCACCTGGTTGGGGTGATGGCCAAGAATCATATTTCAAAAGCAGCCTTTTTGGTTATGATGTGTGGGTAGCGGCATCATCCAGTCTCGGTGAACCTTATGAATCTTCATACCAGATATTTGGATCATCTGAGGGCATTGAAGAAGAGCAGAATATGCCAGATCAACCCGATATTTGTATATTAGAAGCAGACCAGAATCCGGTGACAGACGACTGTATCGTGCTTACCTATAACATTATCGAAAACGCACATGTAATGCTGCGGGTTTTCGATTGTACGGGCAGACTTGTCAAGACAATAGTGGCATCACATCAGCTTGCCGGTATAAAAACCGTTCACTGGAATTTGCAGGACAAGGGGTGTTCCTGTGTACAAAACGGTACTTATTTTATAGTATTAGAGACCGGGATGAAAAAAGATATTCTGAAACTTGCTATTCTACGTTAATATTTATGCGACTTTTATACAACAATATTCCTTACCGCCAAATCATTTATTAAAGGCGACTTTACCATGTTCCATGGCTACCTTTATCGTACTGCCTTTTTTGAAGTTGCCGGCGATGATGCATTTGGAAAGCGGATTTTCAACGAACCTTTGAATCGCCCGTCGTAATGGTCTGGCACCGTACACAGGATCAAAACCTTCGTGACTCAAGAAATCCTTAACTTCATCAGTAAAGACAATCTTATAACCGAAATCTCCGATATTCTTTTCAACTTTTTTGAGTTCCCTTTCCACGATAATTTTTATCTCCTCAAATTCAAGTGGCTTAAAAACAATGACTTCGTCCACACGATTCAAGAACTCAGGTTTAACACTCCTCTGCAATATTTCATCTACTGCCTTTTTGCTTTTCTCATAGTCAAACTCACCATTTTTTAGACTTTTCGTTATGACCTCGCTACCGAGATTCGACGTCATTATCACAATCGTATTCTTGAAATCCACAGTGCGCCCCTGTCCATCTGTTAATCTTCCATCATCAAGTAGTTGTAATAAGATATTAAAAACATCAGGGTGTGCCTTTTCAAACTCATCAAGGAGTATAACACGATACGGTCTGCGGCGAACTGCCTCGGTTAATTGCCCACCCTCTTCGTAACCTACATAGCCAGGCGGCGCGCCGATAAGACGCGATACTGTATGCTTTTCCTGGTATTCGGTCATATCGATACGGACCATTGCTTCCTCTGTATCAAATAGAAATTCAGCCAGCGATTTGGCAAGTTCGGTCTTGCCGACACCGGTCGGACCTAAGAATATGAATGAGCCGATCGGTCTATTCGGATCTTTGAGCCCGGCTCTTGAACGTCTTATCGCGTCGCTTACTGCTACGACAGCATCGTTTTGACCGACCAGACGTTGGTGTATACGGTCTTCCATTTTAAGGAGTTTATCCATCTCTGATTCGATCATACTGGAAACCGGTATCCCGGTCCAAGTCGATACGATGCGAGCGATATCGTTCTCACTTATCCGGTCATCGATACCGCGTTTTTTCATCCATGCTTGTTTTTTTTCTTTGAACGTTTTCTGTAGATCTTCAACTTCATCGCGCAGCTCTGCTGCCCGTTCATAGTTTCTGATATCCACTGCCTCTTTGCCTTCCTTATTGAGTTTCTCGATCTTTTTTTCCATTTCCTTGAGGTCATCTGGCATTGAATATATCTCGATCCGTGCTCTTGCACAGGCTTCATCGATGAGGTCAATCGCCTTGTCCGGTAAATAGCGCTCAGTAATATAACGATCGGATAATCTGGCGGCCGCCTCGATAGCACTGTCGTCAATAATTATCCCGTGATGAGCTTCATAGCGCTTTTTTAATCCCTTGAGGATCTTAACCGTATCATCGATCGTGGGTTCGCTTACAAAAATCGGTGCGAAACGTCTCTCTAATGCAGCATCTTTTTCAATGTATTTACGATATTCATTCAAAGTTGTTGCACCAATACACTGCAGCTCCCCTCTTGCTAAAGCCGGTTTTAACATATTCGATGCATCGATAGCTCCCTCTGCCGCACCAGCACCGACGATCGTGTGCATTTCGTCAATAAAAAGAATGATCTCACCCTTCCCCTTTTTTATTTCGTCCATAACAGCCTTGAGCCGATCCTCGAATTCTCCACGGTATTTTGAACCAGCCACGAGAGCACCCATATCAAGTGAAAGTATCCTTTTCCCCTTTAGTATTTCCGGAACATTCTTATCAATTATCTGTTGAGCAAGACCTTCGACAATCGCTGTTTTCCCGACTCCAGCATCGCCTATTAATACTGGATTATTCTTTGTCCGGCGCGATAAGACCTGTACGACACGCTTGATTTCATCATCCCGGCCAATGACCGGATCGAGTTTCCCTTGTTTGGCAAGCTGTGTAACATCGCGGGCGAATCTTTCCAGAGCCAGGTACTTATTCTCAGCATCCTGGTCAGTAACACGCTGCGATCCTCTGATGATTTGCAGTGCTTGAAAGACTTTCTCTTTGGTTATCCCTGATTCTCTTATGATCTTACCTGCCTCACCCTCACGCTCTTCAACGATCCCCAGAAACAAATGCTCGCAGCCGACATATTCATCCTTCATGCGCTCGGCTTCGGCACGTGCGGTCATGAATAATTGCTTTGTGCGCGGTGTGATATAAAGCTGAGCAGATGTGCTGCCGTATACTTTGGGTCGGAGATCAAGTGTGCTCTCAAGTTTATGCCGAATCGTTTCAGGGATCACACCGATACGTTGCACTATTTTCGGGACTAATCCATCTTTTTGTTTTAGAAGGGCTAAAAAGACGTGTTCGGTATCGAGCTCCTGCTGATTGTACTCATCGACTATTTCTTGAGCAATACCGAGCGCTTCTTGAGCCTTTTGCGTAAATTTATCGTACCTCATTATAACATTATGACAACAATTCCCGGAAAATGTTTATCTATGGCGGTTTGATTAAAAATCGTACATCTGATCCTTTAACTAGTAACGATTAATTGACAAAATGAAAAATATCCCTATAATTACCAGTGGTATCATTCGGTACATACGCGGTTGTCATTATCCTGGTAATTTTCATAGCATTATACCGTTTTGAGAAAATAAACCATGTAAAGCGGTTGCGATCCATCCCCATAAGGATATGGGTCAATGGTACCAGGGGCAAATCGTCTGTCACACGGCTTATTGCCGCCGGGCTAAGGGCTGGCGGTAAACAGGTTTTTGCAAAAACCACAGGTACGTCTCCAAGGTTGATCATGGTCAATGGTGATGAAAGTAATGTGAGTAGACTGGGCATGGCAAATATCAGCGAGCAGGTCAGGATCGTCAAAAAAGTACAGAACTTTGGACCTGACGCAATTGTCCTTGAGTGTATGGCATTACGACCCGACCTGCAGCGAACCGAATCCCTTCAAATTGTCGAACCCAATATCGTTGTCATTACAAATGTACGCCCCGATCACCTCGATGTAATGGGTCCAACGATAAAAGACATCGCTCGATCATTTATCAGGGCAGTCCCTGATCATTGTATGGTCATCACATCTGAATCTCGAATATTCAATGAATTTCGCAATGTGATAAACAAAAAAGATATTCAGATATCAACCGTACTAGACAAGGAAATATCGAATACAGACCAGGAGAAATTCTCCTATATTGAACATAAACAAAATATCGCGCTTGCCCTGGCCGTTTGCCAACATTATGGGGTCGAGAGAAAAACCGCCTTATTCGGCATGCAAACTATGAAACCTGACCCCGGCGCTTTAAAGAAACACATTCTTCAATTCGGTCCGAACAAGGTGGTCATGATCAATGCAATGGCTGCAAACGATCCTGAATCAACTCTTCTCATATGGTCAGCTACCGAAAAAAAATACACCCAAATCAATCTTTTGATCAACTGTCGAGATGACCGGATCGAACGTTCTTTTCAGATCGCTGATCTTATTCAAAAACATATGGAGGCTGACCATATTATATTGACCGGTAAAGGTACTGGCGTTCTGAAAAAACAATTACAAAAGAAAATCAAAGGCAAAAGTGAAAAGATCATCGATCTAGGAAATAAAAATCCAGAGCAGGTCGTTAGCGAGGTTGCAGGTATCGTTGCTGACAACAGTCTGCTTTTTGCTCTCGGGAATACGGTTGGTTTCGGTCTAATGATGCTTGATGAATTTATAAAACATGGGAGTCAAGAATGTTGATCGAAGCAGTTGGGATCGGTATGTTTTTAAGTCTTATAATGACGGAAATGATAGGTCTCGCCGCTGGCGGTATTGTAGTACCTGGTTATATGGCCCTTGTGCTTCACAGCCCGATACAGGTCCTCAGCACGATTCTCGCCGGTATTATAACTTTTTTTATTATCAAAGTGATCTCGTTTTATATAATTATATACGGTCGAAGATTACTCATTGTGTCCATCCTTGTCGGGTACCTAATAGCCTACTTCACAAAAATATCACCGGTACTTGCCATCGATTCACTAAGCTTGAACATTGAAACGGTCGGCTTTGTCATACCCGGTCTAATAGCTTACTGGATCGCACGGCAGGGCATAATACCCACCTTGTCCGCGATGATCATTGTCTCCAGTCTGGTACGGCTGGTCATTATTATCATCCACAATGGAGTCGTCATACCATGAAGCGACGTGAAGGTAAAATACCCACTTTAATGCTCATTATAGTAACCTTGATAACGATCTTATTGATGGTCCTTGAATTCAGATCAAAGCATAAAGTGAGAACCGAATTTTATGAAGAAAAAATCGCAGCAGCTCAATTAACCCAACAATGTTTTGATGAAATTAAAAGAGCTATCGACACTCTCAATATCCCGATCGACCGAGTAAATGACCCGAATGAAACTGGACTCATCGGTATTCAATATTCGCCGATAACAACAGAAAGAGGTGATCTCAATGCAAAACTCACTTCGACAAACCCTAATCTTGCGGCCTTGGTGATAAAATTAATAAAGCGAACATCAGTTAAAAGAGGCGACCTGGTTGCGGTTTCCTTAACCGGCTCTTTCCCGGCATTGAATATCGCAGTGCTCAGTGCTCTTGAAGTGTTAGATATTGAACCTGTGATCATTACCGCTGCAGGATCATCTATGTGGGGTGCGAATTATCCACAGTTTACTTATCTTGACATGGAAAACTTGCTGTGCGATCGCGGATTACTAAGTCATCGCACAAAAGCTGCTTCGCTCGGGGGCGAAGACGATATGGGTCGCGGTTTAAGCCCGGAAGGCAGGGAATATCTCGAAGCTTCAATAAGAAGGAACAACATCACCATAATCCTGAACGAAAACCTTGATGATGCAATCGAAAAACGCATGGCTTTTTTTGAATCGCATGAAGGCATAAGACTTTTGATTAACGTCGGTGAACATACGACATCCTGGATGAGTATCGATCCTGGTTATGGTTTTATACCAGGTGGTCAGGTCAAACAAGGCAAAGGTATCATCGCGCAATTTTCACGGGCCGGTATAGGGGTCATCAATTTAGATAATATCTCCCGGCTCGCAGCAAAATACGGTTTGCCCGATGCCCCTATACCGTTACCAGGTATCGGTGAAGGTCGCCTATACTATACCTATAAATATTCATTTACCCTGGCTATCATATCGCTTATAATATTGGTGATAGTTCTCGTTACAGTCCTTAGGTTTGATATTGAGCAGTACTTTAAGAAGGAGAAGAAATGATCAAACTGTTTATGTTGATTTGCCTGTTTTCACAAATCAAAGATTTCTCACCCGATAAAAAGTGGGATATAGAGATTGTTACCAAAAAAACAGAACAATATAATCTTCTAGTTAAAGGTGAACCGATCACACTAACGGTTGAGGGTCCAACTTACCTGCGTGTCTATACAAGGATCCCCTGGTCAAGTGATCTCAAGGGCAGTGAAATATACAAGATCATTCTCCAGGATAATTATTTTGATGAGGAAATAAAAACGTTTGAATCAGAAAAATCTGTTGTGACCAAGGATAAATCAGGCAGAGCTTTGAGCAAGTGGCGTTCCTTTTTTATTGAAGTCGACGAAGGTATCAATACCTACAAGTTAATGAACTGGTATTCACCTAATGATACGATCCTGGTAAAGGTCAAATACGAGGCTCCAAAGAAATGGAAGGATATACCCGCGACCGACTATAACTCGATTTTGGAAGCGATCGAAGGTGAAAAGATAGTCAAATATTATGGATTCAACAACAGCCAGGAAGTCACCCTGGGCATCAGTGGACCTGTAAATTTAAGAGTAACATCTCGATTGAGTTATACCTCAATGGAAACTGGCGAACAAAACTATACGATTCTCGTCGATGACAAGGGGACGACTGATAAATTCAATCTAAAATGCTACAAATCCGAGACTATAAAGTATAATAACCGAAAAGATGTAGTGCCTTCCAATGCGCGCTCTTTCTACATCAACTTAAACGCTGGATGGCATGTGGTGAAGTTCAGTTTATCCGGCACTATGGCAAAAGAAGCAGCACTAAGATTTCAAATAGAGGACTGATGAACCTGCTCATCATACTTATCGCTGTCTGGGATTATTCTTATCAGTTCACAACTGATTTTATTTATGATAATAATATATTCTCTTATTCAGATGAATACATCGACGACTTCATCAATTCAGTCGATTCATACCGTTTTCCAATCGAGACTTATGATGATCTCATAGTCAGCACTAATTTGCAGTACTATTTGCGAAATAAATTCTTTGCTAACAGAACGACGACATTCGATCTCAATATAAAACCCAGTCATTATATGTTGAACAATGAAAAGGATTATTTAAGAATTGCATTTGGTGTCAGACAGTCGTTCGGTAAATATGCACTCAAGTTATCTGTTCAGACTATCCCGAATTATCTCATCCGCTATTACCGGAATCCACAAGGAAAGAGCACTGATTATATCGGCTGCGAAGTCAGTTATCCAAGCCTGGCGGCAAAGCTATCCGTTGATGTTCAGCCATCGGTCAGGCTTGAATTACGCTATAAACGAACCTGGGATGATTATGTCCGTGAATTCGACCTTTACGATGCGTCCTCTCATGATATGAGTTTGGGTTCTAATATCGGCATAAATGAAAGAATATCGGTTTGGCTTGGTTATGCATATAAATCTCTAAGTAATGATTCATCGAATATTACAACCGGTCTGGACTCTGGTCCAGATGGTTCATATCAACAGCATGTCCTAGACAGTGAATTGAATATTGAATTTAAAACGATCATGCCGACAAGGCTTAAAATTGGATACACTTATGCTTTTAAAAGATTCACGTCCGAGTTCAGCGCCGATTCCTTACATTTCGGCCGTCAGGATCATACTCATAATATTTCGTCAAGGGTCGATCTAAAGGTTTTTACCGGTTTTTATTTACGCATATATCTCAGTCGGCAATGGAGAAATGCGACATCTGAGGTATCGCCCCTTGACATCGACAGGATAAAGGACTACGATAAATACAGAATCGGTGCTGGCTTGAGTTTTTATCATTAGGAGGCTAGATGAAAAAACCCATTTACATGATCATTCTGTTATCTTTGATGATCACGTGTGGCCGTCCGACGCCGGATGGAGATATTCACCTATTTAAAATACTAAGTACCTGCCATCTACCCGGCTATGCTGAAGACCTCGATATTGTCAATAACCTTGTTTATGTCGCTGATGACCAAGGTGGACTCCAGATCGTTGATGTCAGCAATCCTGCAACTCCCTGTATCATTGGTGAATACACCAGCGAGAAAAGTATTGTCGGTGTTGCGATCAGAGATACTTTTGCATATTTAGCAGTTAACCATACTCAAGGCGGAATCCGCATCATTAATATTGCAGATCCTGAAAATCCTTTTTTTGTCGGCGAGGATAATTGGTACTATGGATACAATGTTGTGGCTCCTCAGAACGATACGATATTCGTCTATATGGCTGGTGGTTATTGGTTTGTGGTAGAAGATGTGAGTTTTCCGCAGTATCCTACATTTGTCAGAAGATTTTCCACGCCCGGCGATATAAAAGGTATTTATGTCATAGATTCGATCGTCTATCTGGCATGTGAACAAATGGGTCTTCATATCTTCAATCTTGCCAGACCAGATAGCGAAGCACTCGTCGGATGGATCGACACACCATCAAATGCACGTAATGTATTTGTTAAAGACGACTATGCGTATATTGCCGACGGCCGGTCAGGTCTGATAGTCATTGATATTTCTGATCCGGGAAACCCGGCACTTGCAGGGCAGTATGATACACCAGATTATGCAAATGATATTTTTATTGAACATGATAAGGCATTTCTCGCGGATGGTGATGGCGGCCTGCAAGTTATTGATATTGAAACCCCGAGCGACCCGCTTTTTTACGGCGAAATGGAAACGTCATATGCAAACGGTGTTTATGCAAGAGGTGATACGGTATATGTAGCTGATCGTGATCTGGGTCTTTTGATAATTGTCGAGGAGGAAGCGCAGTGATTTTAATGATATTGTTGATAAGTATGATAGGTCAGAATAACCAGGTAGATATTCTGGAATCTGATTTATTTACAACACGAATACATGTCGAGTTTTCAAACTTAAATCATAGACTCAATCAACCGATCACAAGATTCGTTATTTCTCAAGATAAACCAACATGTACTTATGAATTATCAGAAATTCTTTCTACGGGCTATGGAAAAGATGTCATAGTCAAAAATCAAACGCCAGTCGAGATAGGTGAACGCATATTGATCAAAAACACCTCTGTTTACCCGATAATAATATGGCCAAATTTCTTAAAGGGAAATATTATACGATCGTACAAATACATTGATATTTCTATTAATTATTCATCCAGCGAATATGATATCGGTCTTGCACCATCAATGAAAAAAGTCTATCAGCATCTTATCTTGAATTTATTCGATTTTGCGGATTCAGAACCTCAAGGATTTTTGATCATCACTCCGGATGCGTTTTATAACGACGTGCTTCCGCTGGCTCGATGGAAAGAGAAGAAAGGTTGGCATGTTTCGGTCAAAACCCTCTCGGAAACTGGCAGCAGTCCAGGAGAAATAAAAAATTATATAGCAAACGCATACCATACATGGTCGCCAACGCCTGAGTACGTTCTCTTAATAGGCGACACACCTCAATTACCTCCTGCCTCAACGGCTACACCGGTAAGCCGAACTGACTACCCCTACGCTTTGATTGATGGTGATGACTTTCTTGCCGAATTACTCATCGGTCGCTTACCAGCCAATAATAGCAATGAATTGAATACTATCATCGCTAAGATACTCGGTTATGAACAGACGCCTTACATGACAGATCCCTCATGGTTCACACGTGCGTTAATGGTTGCAGCAAATTACCCTATAGACACCATGACAACACCGATCGCAACCAAGAGATGGGTCAGGGACCGCTTATATGAATACGGCTTTGCGATCATTGATACTGCCTATTTCCCACCTGTTTCCGGAGCCACGGAAATCACCAATTCTGTTAATCAAGGCGTTCTTTTTATTAATTACCGTGGTGGTATCGCGGATCCTGATGGATGGGTGTACCCTAACTTTCATAATACCGATGTTATCGCTCTATCAAATGGCTGGAAATTACCGGTTGTAACGAGCCTTACATGTTGGAACGGCAATTTCGGACAAGCGACATGTTTTGGTGAAGCCTGGATAAGAGCAGGCAATCCAGTAACTCCGAAAGGTGGTGTAGCTTTTTTCGGCGCTTCAGCAACAACAACTTCGAGCCGATGGAATAACTGTCTTGACTACGGTATTTACTGGGGTATATTAGAAGAACACATCTACAATCTCGGTCCTGCCCTTTATCGCGGTAAAATGGAAGTCTATTCGAATTTTCCGGGCGATACTGCGTGGTCATCTGGAAGCTCCTTCTATTTCCACACCTATAATCTTCAGGGAGATCCTTCCCTTGATGTCTGGACTGATATCCCCGATACGCTCATAGTGACCCATGCAAGTACATTACCGATCGGTTCAAATTACATGACTGTTCATGTCGGGAATTCAACGAACCAACCAGTGGAAAATGCTCTGGTCAGCCTGTATAAGGACAATGAGGTAAAAGAAGTAGTTTTTACAGATCCATCGGGTAATGCCGAACTCAACTTTACGGTATCAACTGCCGACACACTTTTTGTCACTGTCACCCGGCATAATTTCAAGCCCTATCTCGGTTATTGTTTGATAAATACAGTATCAGTCTATGTCGGCTATGATAACCACTCGATCGATGATTCCGGAGGTAATAATAATGGTGACATCAATCCTGGCGAGCCGATAGCTTTGAGTATCACGCTCAGGAACTTCGGTAATACAACGACGGCGACGAGTGTCTCGGCACTATTATCCACCTTTGACTCTTTTATCAATATAACTGATTCTATACAAGCTTACGGCTCTATACCACCAGGAGCGACCGCCAATGCTGCGCCCTTTGATTTTAATGTATCAACGAATGCTAAGAATAACCACCTGATAAAATTCAACCTTGAAATCTCGAGCACTCAGGGTACATGGAATTCAAGTCTATGGCTCGATATTAAAGCGCCTGACCTTTATTATCAATGGCACCAAGTACTCGATGGTGGTAACGGTCTTCTCGAGCCCGGTGAAACAAGCGATATGATCATTTCATTGCTGAATGCCGGTGGCCTTGTGGCAAACAATATATCTGGCATCTTGAGATCGGAAAACCCAGGTGTCATTATCATCGATTCGATCGGAACATTCGGCAATATCCAGATGGATGATTCGTCAACGAACAACACTAATCACTTCACAATCAGCGCTGCTTCATCAATCGCTCCAGGTCATCCCATAGATCTCACAGCAGTACTAACCGGCGATAATAACTTCCAGGATACGGTTAGTTTTGATTTGATAATCGGTGTCGTCAATACTAATGAGCCCTCAGGACCTGATGAATACGGTTATTTTGCATATGATGATACTGATGTTGGATATGCAGAACGACCAACTTATACCTGGCTCGAAATAGACCCTGAATTAGCAGGGCCTGGAGATACTATCCATCTTGATAAAGATGAGTCCAAGACGATCAGTTTGCCGTTCGCTTTTAAATTTTATGGCGATACATATAACAGAATATCCATATGTTCAAATGGCTATGTAGCGATGGACTCGTCATGGGTCGCAGATATGTATAACTGGCACATCCCCTCGGCTGGAGGTCCACCGCTTCTTATTGCACCTTTTTGGGATGATCTCGACCCGAATGCGACTGATTCAAGCGGCAGTGTTTGTTACTGGTTTGATTCTTCAAACGACCGTTTTGTTATCGAATACTCGCACGTACAACACATTCATAATCCGACCAACCCAACGCCATCAGAACTTCAGACATTTGAAATAATCCTTTTTGATCCGGCCGTATATCCAACATCATCAGGCGATGGTGAAATTACGTTTCAATACCAGGATATCACCAATGACGACATCTGGCATAATTATGCAACAGTCGGCATCGAAAACGAGGAACATAATATCGGTTTGGAATACTCTTTTGATAATATGTACGGTCCTGGTGCAGCAGTTTTAGCAAACAATCGCGCGATCAAATTCACGACTGATCCGCCAGACACTTTTCCCGGCATAGAAGAAAACGACCAGATGTCCAGGACTGAACCATTATTAGAAATATATCCCAATCCCTCCAGGAAAATCATAACAATCAACTTTAGCAAAGAGCTAAGCGCAAAGGCTGTAGTGTTGAAAATCTATGATGTTGCTGGTCGATCAATCAAAACCTTTAAACTGCCTACTGCTTACCGCCTACTGCCTACTTCTGTATCCTGGGACGGTACTAATGATGTCGGTCAGAAAGTCCCGACCGGTATTTATTTTGTTCATTTTAAAGCGGATGACTTGAATGTCATTGAGAAATTCGTACTTATAAGGTAGTCATCGTATTCCTTCACGCGGCGAGGAATACTGTGCTTCATTATTTATCTAAGGAGGTACTATGAAACGTTTAATCATTCTTCTGGCAATAATATCAGGGGCATATTCTCTAAATTATCATGGGGTAGCACTTGCTCCCAATAATACCGACGGTTGGACCGTTTGTATTGATACCGCTCTTATCTTTCACACGACCAACGGCGGTGCGACATGGCAAGTTCAAAGCAATACACCTGATAGCCTAAAAAGGTTCTTTGATATTGGCTGTTATGATCAGTCATCTGTCTGGACCTGCGGTTTACTCGGTGAGATCCTCCATACTGATAATGGTGGTCTCGATTGGATTAGGCAAGCTCAAGGTCTCTCAAAATATGCAACACGGCTTGAATTCATTGACCAGGATAAGGGCTGGGCAGCATGCGGAGATGGAACAGTCGGTCGCACAATAGATGGTGGTGGTTACTGGGACCAGATTTTTACACCCTGGTACAGCGCTGAATTCTACGGAGTCTCGTTTGTTAATGAATGGGATGGATGGATCGTGGCCGGTTATGCTGATTCACTACTAATCGGTCAAGGACTGATACTCAAATCAACTGATGGTGGTATCAACTGGGATTCAGTCTACCAGGTCTCTGATTACAGGGATTTCTTTGATGTTCACTTTTTTAATCTTCTCGACGGTGTCGTTGTGGGTGGAGATGAAGCTGACTATTCAGCCATAATCATGAAGACCACTGATGGCGGTCAGAATTGGAGTAATATTACCACACCAGCCAGTGCTAATTACCTCAGGGCAGTCGATTTTGTCGGCACTGAAGGTTGGGCAGTAGGTTTGGATGGAACTATCATCCATACTACAAATAGCGGGAACACATGGGCGCTTCAATCATCTCCTGCTACAGCGACGCTCTTTGATGTTGATTTCTCAGACAATATGCACGGCTTAGCGTGTGGTTACAGTCATCTTATGTATACAACAAACGGGGGGCAGACCTGGAATGATGTTGGGATACTCGAGGAAAACGAATATTCG
>Ga0307426_1000477_pt1 | contig 27606 bp, 28 predicted proteins | sample SalMarWE160340MG_FD_202165 | JGI IMG/M metagenome (GOLD analysis project Ga0307426, IMG submission 202165) | Salt marsh sediment microbial communities from the Plum Island Ecosystem LTER, Massachusetts, United States - WE1603-40 | ecosystem: Environmental > Aquatic > Marine > Intertidal zone >...
TTATAGTACAAATATGGTTTTAAGTCAAATTTATTAATAACCTGAACTATTCATAAAAAATGTCGATACTTTGTTCAACAAAAGCAATGTCAAATATTTACGTTATTCTTCCAGCTGATGACCTTGGAAATTATGTTTTCAATGAGCTTTCCATTCATAATCGACATTTTTTACCTTACAGGCGAGCCGATCTTACCGTATCTGCTTTGTTGCGACGGATTTGCGGTGAAACACCACAGCTGCATCCGCCACGCCTTGCATCTACAGCAACCTCGACTCGTGAATAATCCAGGTTAAATATAATTCCGGAATACACATTCAATAGCCCACGTACGCCTGTATGCCTGAAAATTCTTTTTTTGTCAAAAGACCGATATCCCAGGAGGCGTGCAGCAGTCGTTTCTATGATAAAAATCATGCCAGAGCGACGACAGCAGCCTTTTAGCCGTGGACTTTTTCTTGGCATGCAAGGCACATCAGGTTACCGTCCAGAGAAACTCAGTAGGAAAGAGTCCATCGATTATTCCATAAACATGTTCTCTTAAGAACAAGGTCCATTTCAAAATAGCCCTGGAGAATATACATGCAACAACCATGCCATTTTTATTTTTTTCAATCATTTAGGAAGAAGAAGTTGATAAATTGACTCTTACTGGTGGCGGATGTTTTGAGTTCAAAAAAGAGCTACATTCCATGGAAAAATTTGCTGTCTTGTGCTTAACTATTCTGGACGGCATCGCGATTGAGAAAACGATACTCGCCTCTTGCGAGGCAGCTGAGAAAAAGGAGATCTGCGATAAGATCCCTCTTTTAAGCTTGACACATTGATGATTATTCAGGTATATAAATCCGGCTACTAATCCAAGGCGTACAGAAAGATCGCCTGCCATTCCTGTCCCGAGTCCATCCACGGGCTCTGTCTTGTCAGGTTTTAAATGGAAATTGGCGGGCATTATTAGCGAAGAGCGAAGGTTCAACGGATGAAAAACTTAATGCCTGTTTACATTCCTTACCATAGATTGATTTGAACGAATGAGAGCTCCTTTGAAAAAACAATCCAGCAATGGAACCATGGGACTCTGGGAAGCCGTGTCCATGGCTGTAGGGACTATGATTGGCGCAAGCATTTTTTCCGTTTTTGGCGTAGGAGCTGAGATCGCAGGACAAAACCTACCTGCAGCCTTTTTGCTTTCAGGGTTGTATGCCTTCATCGTTGCTTATTCCTACGCAAAGCTGGGCACAAAGATCATTTCCAATTCAGGCCCTATCGCTTTTATTATCAAAGGTATTGGCGACGGAGTGGTTACCGGAGCATTGAGTGTGTTGATGTGGTTGACCTATGTGGTATCCATAGCCATGTTTGCGAAAGGTTTTGCAGGATATTTCCTTCCGCTTTTGAGAATCAACACCTCCGCCTTAAATACAGCCCTTTTGGAGGTCCTGGTTATTGTCTTATTCACCGTTCTAAATTTTTTTGGCTCCAAGGCAGTGGGCAAAACCGAATTTTATATGGTCCTCGCCAAGCTATCCATATTGGTGGTATTTATTTCGGTCGGTATATCAAGCATAAAGCCCTCATCCATCCAACCTCGCCTTGACTCTCCGCATCTCAAGGGCCTGCTTCACGCATCCGTCATTTTCTTTTTGTCTTACATGGGCTTCGGACTCATTACCAATGCCTCAGAAAATATCAGGAATGCCGCCAAAAATATTCCCAGGGCCATCTATATCAGTCTGGGCATTGTCCTCATTGTATACACAACCATCGCCTTAGCGGCGGTTGGGAATCTTTCTCCAGCGGAACTGATAAGGGCCAAGGAGAATGCTCTTGCCGTCGCCGCGAAACCGTTTTTAGGCCGCTTTGGATTTTTGCTCATTTCGATAGGCGCGCTATTTTCCATTTCGTCTGCCTTGAATGCAACTCTTTACGGCGGAGCCAACATCTCTTATTCTCTGGCGAAAGATGGTGATTTGCCCGATTTTTTTGAGAGGAAAATCTGGTTCAAGTCAGTTGAAGGACTGTACATAACGGCCGTCTTGAGTGTCGCATTCGCCCTATTTTTCAATATGGTCGGAATCGCCTCGATTACAAGCTCGGTCTTCACCCTTATTTATATATTCGTTCTCATTTCTCATTTCCGACTGAGTAAGGATGTTGGCGGGAAGAAAACTTTCCTGGGATTCAACATCGGACTTTTAAGTGCACTGTTTCTTGCCCTGCTTTATTTTCAGTTTTTTTCGCAAAAAGTGGCTTTTTACGGGACCTTTGCTGTAATTTTCGGAGCAGTCGTCGTCGAAGCCACCTTTCGATTTTTAAAAAAGCGGTCGCTGATTTTGCATAGAAAGAGCGAGAGAAGTCCGAACAATCGGCATCAGCCTTAATGAATATATCTCCGTTGAAATTTGACCGGCTGCCAGCTGGGGTCGTTATAAAAAGATAAATAGATTCCTCAAGTCATGGTGAAGGAATTCAGAAAGTTAATCTGATTTCCTGGGGTAGAATCAACGGAATGATCCAGAGACGTTTTTTTGACCCTTCCTTCATTTGAAACCATATTGATATTCATTTGTACTGCTGAACGGGAATCTATGCTGAGGCTGAAGACTCCGACTGTCTTTTAAAACATTTTTATGTTCTATTAAAAACCATTTGCGCCTGGCATGATACTTGCGGAACTAACATTGCATCGGAGAAATTAATACCGGTCACAATCATCCATTCCCAGATAAGGGGTACGAAGAACTTCCCATCTCCGACTTCATGGGGATAAAAGAGAAGGCAGAGTAAGATGGTTAACAGCGCACAGGATACGACTAAAAACAAGATCGACCTCTTCATCTTGGCTTTTGCGGCGCTGGGGGTGGTCTATGGCGATATCGGCACTCAGATCAGATTCTGAAAAAACAGTGCTGGTTTTTCCAGGCCTCTTCTAAGAGCTCCTTGAAGGAATCTCTCAAAGTCGGGCTTCGAACATAAATTGAATCCTTCTCTTGAGGTAGCAAACGCAATTGTTTTTTTAACGATTTTTTTCTGATATGATAAACTCATTGGGTTTTCTATCGAGGGATCTGTTCTCACTGCCTACAACCATCAGAGGTGGATGGAAACAATCGGACAGAAAGGCTAGCATAAGTTTATGACGAATGAAAAAAATGACTGGAAAGCAATCCAAGAAGCGATAAAAGATCTCGAAGCCAGGGTTTATCAACTCGAAAAAAATCAGGGGAAAATTCCGACCGTTCCCAACGAAGAAAAAGAGCCCAAGGAATACGAAAAGCTCCAGACAAAAAAAGACCAGGTTTCTCTGGAATCCCGGATTGGCCAGTACTGGCTGGCCCAAGTGGGAGCCATCGTCCTCCTCATCGGGGCCGGCTTTTTTATCAGCTATCCTCTGCCTGGTTTCCCACCTCTGATCGCAATAATTTTTGGTTTTTCCGCAGTTGCAGTATTACTCATTCTCTCCCTCAGCTGGCGAAAAGACTATAGTTATTTATCACATATTCTCTTCGGAGGAAGTCTTGTCTTGCTCTATTTTGCCACTCTCCGGCTTCATTTTATTAGTGAACATCCCGTACTTCCCCAAAAATCTCTGGGGATTATACTTTTGCTCATTGTACTCATCGTTGATCTCTTCCTTGCGGTTCGGCAAAAAAGCGAGGCCTTGGCTACAATCATTTTGTTCTTTATCTATATAACATCCCTGTTCACCGAATCGGCGTCCATTGCTTTTCCTCTGATCGTCATCGCATCCATCGTTACGGCCTATTTGCTGGGGACATACAGTTGGCGAACACTCGCTGTCATGAGCGTGATCTTGGCCTATGCCAGCCATCTGATATGGTTGTTCAACAATCCCCTTGTCGGGAACCCATTACAAGCACGTCACTCTCCTCATGGAAACTGGATCTATCTAGTCGTTTACGGTACGTTCTTCGCGTTGGCCGCTGTCATCCATGCAAAGAAACGGACCGAAGAGATTTTTGACACTCTGCTCCCCCTCCTGATCGGATCGGGATTTTTTGTAATCGGGGTGGTAAACGTTTTGAACTATTACCGGAGCAAAATAAATTTATTTGGCATGTTAACGGCGCTATTTTTTATGGGTCTTGCGTTAGTGACCAGGAAAATCGACAGGAAAGCAAATTCTACTTCTTTATATGCTTGTTTTGGCTTTGTCGCACTGACTGTATTCATTTTCGCCCAGTTTCCATCCCCGGATTATTTCGTCTGGCTGGGCTTGCAAAGTCTCCTGGTGATTATGATAGCCATTTGGTTTCGATCCCGAATCATCGTCCTGGCCAATATCTCTATCTATTTGGGAATCTATCTCTGGTATCTTGTCACAGAGCCATCCAACAATTTGGTCAACCTCAGCTATGCCGCTGCCGCTCTAGTCAGCGCCAGGATTCTCAACCGGAAAAAAGACCGCCTGATGCTGAAAACCGATTTGATCCGCAACCTCTATCTGGTTTCGGCATTCATTATCGTTCTCTGGGGGCTTGATCATGCTGTTCCCAAAAAATTTATCAGCCTTTCCTGGCTCGGCACATCTCTTCTTTATTTTGGTATCAGCCTGATATTGAAAAATAAAAAGTACCGTTGGATGGCGATCCTGACTATCTTTGCCACGTTGGTTCACATCTTTGTGATCGACTTATCGCGGCTTGGTCATGGATTTCGCGTGATCCTGTTTGTTGTAGTGGGTAGCGTGCTGGTGCTGTTTTCGTTGGCCTATGCATGGGACCGGAAAAAAAATACGGAAATGAATGCCAAACAACAATGACCGATTTTGTTGTTCCTGGCGATTCGCGACATTTTTTTCGAGGGAGGAAATAAAATGAAGCTTCGTCTCCCAGATTCATATCATAACCTAGTCTCTTACATCGGAACCGTTGTTACTCTGGTTTCCCTAGCCATGTTCATATTTCTCTATGTCCTTTCCTCGATTTCAGCCCTGCAAAAAGCCTACGTGGGACTTATCATCTTCATGGTCATCCCCATCTTCATTATTCTCGGCCTGTTGCTGATCCCGGCCGGCATGATTGTTAAGAACCGCAAACAGCGCCGAGCCGCTGAAAAGGGGATTTCCATAGGAATATTTGACCTGAAAAGGCCGCAAAACCGCAACGCAGCAGCCATCTTCTTGAGCGGAACGCTGGTCTTTCTTTTTCTGTCTGCTCTCGGGAGCTACAAGGCCTATCACTTTACCGAGTCGGTCCTTTTCTGCGGGACGCTGTGTCACAACGTGATGAATCCCGAGTATACAGCATATCAGGCGTCCCCCCATGCTCGAGTAGCCTGTGCTGAATGTCATGTTGGACCCGGAGCGAGCTGGTATGTCAAGTCCAAACTGAGCGGACTTTACCAGGTCTATGCCACCATTGCCAATATCTATCCGCGCCCCATCCCGGCTCCGATAAAAAGCCTTCGCCCCGCACGGGAAACATGCGAACAGTGCCACTGGCCTCAGAAAGTCTATGGCAAACAGCAGCGTCTGGAGATATATTATCTGCCTGATGAAAAAAACACCCGCTGGGATATTGAGCTTCTACTGAATACTGGATCAGGCAATCCCGCTTTCGGGTTCGAGACAGGTATCCACTGGCACATCAATCGAGATATCCAGATCGAATATATCCATACAGACGAAGAAAGGCTGAAAATCGCCCGGATCATTCTGACAAATAAAAGCACCAAAGAGAGAGTTCTCTTCAACACCTCAGACGCGAAGATCAGCGATGATGATTTAAACAAATACCCTACAAGGATAATGGACTGTATTGATTGTCATAACCGCCCCAGTCACATTTACCGGAATCCTCTCAAATTCGTCAATATAGCTATAGCGGGCGGAAAAATAGATGTCACGCTTCCCTTTATCAAAAAAGTTGCTGTGGAGGCCTGCCTCGTCAAATTCCAGAACATGACTCAGGCCCTGACCGGCATCGAGCAAAAAGTCAGACAATTCTACTCAGATAACTATCCTGATATCCTCAAGGAGCAGAAAAATCGCATCGACCTCTCCATAGCCGGGATCCAAGAAGCTTTTTCCCAAAATATCTTTCCGGTTATGAACGTCCGCTGGGAAGCCTACCCGGATCATATCGGACATTTGAATACCTACGGCTGTTTCCGCTGTCATGATGACCAGCACATAAGCGAAAACGGACGGTCTATTACTAAGGAATGTAACCTGTGTCATATTATCTACGGACAGGGATCTCGCGGCAATCTGACCTACGCAGCCAGAGACATCTCCCTGGAATTCAAGCACCCGAAAGACATAGGAGAGGCCTGGAAAGAAATGATGTGCGTTGAGTGTCATTCCACTCCCCCTTTTTAAAAACGGATTTGAAAGCGGATCGGAGGGGAATCCGTCCTCCAGCGGATTCCCTACGTGACCGGGAGTTATGCGGAAAGCCTGTTCATCCGGTTCGACTGCGACCTCTACGTGCGCGCTTTTCCTCTGATCGACGGACAGGAGATCTTGGACGCCAAAGAAAATCCTCAGGCCCCCGGGGCACTCCATCTGGAAACTCTCAGTGCGGCTCTTGTCTATGACAACTCTTATTTCGGTGCGACCAGTCCAATACTGGGACAGACATACCTGTTGGAACTCTCTTCCAAAATCGGGTCGATCACCTATTATGATGTTCTTGCCGATTACAGACGCTATTTCATGCCTGTCAGGCCATGGACTCTGGTGTTCCGGTTCCTCACTTTTGGGCGTTTTGGCCCGGGGGCAGAGGACGACCGGCTCTATCCGCTTTTTCTGGGCTACTAAAGCCTTGTCAGATGCTATAACTACAGCTCCTTCAGTTCCGAGGAATCTGGACAGGGCGAAGTCTGTCCGGTGTTTGACCGGTTATTCGGCAGCAAGATCATGGTGGTCAACGCGGAATTGCGTTTTCCTCTGTTCAACGTGCTGGGTTTCGGAACGGGTTTTTACGGAATTTTTCCCATAGAATTTGCTGCTTTTGTGGACGGAGGTCTCGCCTGGTTCGATGATGACAAAGCCTGGTTTTTAGGTGGCAACCGCAAGCCGGTCTGGAGCGCGGGCGATGAGCTCCGGAGGAACCTATTCGGGTTTGCCATTGTGGGGGTGAACCTGGTCCGGCCTTTTAACCGCCCGCAGAAGGATTGCTACTTTCAGTTCTTGTTAATACCCGGATTTTAGTTTAGGGCTGGTCTATGAGAAGTTTGTGAGTTTTGAAAGGCCTTGAAAACTTGTCCTGTCCGGCGGGACTTTTCGATGATTGATAGGCCTGATTTCTATACTGAAAATCCTTTTATCTGGCAAGTTGGAATCAAAATGTATTTGGCACGTTTTTAGCAAATAAACTCCAGTGTTTCCGGCCGCATCATTTTTCCTGCCGGAAATGATAAATAGGAATCAGATGACATTCCGGAAATGAAAACAGACACCCATCCACACAAAATCCTCATCGTGGCCAACCGGCTTCCGGTGAGCATTTCCAAGAGAAAAGAGGAAATCCGGATCCAAAAAAGCCCTGGAGGATTGGCGGCCAGCCTTCGCACCCTTGAAAAAAAAAGAGACGTGCTTTTTGTCGGCTGGCCTGGTTACTGGCCTGCCGATAAAAAAGAAAGAAAAGACATCGAAAACATCCTGGTTAAGCGGCACCGGAGTTATCCCATTTTTATCGAACCCACCGAGGTAAGCAAATACTATTATGGGTTTGCCAACAGAACCCTCTGGCCCCTGTTTCATTATTTCTCGACCTACAGTGATTATGACCAGACTGAGTGGGCGGCCTACCAGAGAGTCAACAAGAAATTCTTGCAGAAAATAATCGCCCTGGCCGGTCCCGAGGATATCATATGGATTCATGACTACCATCTGATGCTTTTGCCCTCCTTGATCAGGAAGAGTCTTCGCCGGAGTGCCGTCGGGTTTTTTCTCCATATTCCCTTTCCCTCCTCGGAGATCTTCCGCACGCTACCCTGGAGACAGATGAAAAAGAGCAGAGAAGAAGCATGGCATTGATGAGGAAGCGTCTGTCGGAGTTCGATATTTACCGATGGACGGTTAGCTTCCTGGACAGGATCAAGGAAGTCAAAACATCCCAGGCGGAAAGGGAGCACAAAAAATTGGAAGGGAGGTGGAAAGATAAACTTTTCCAGGATTTCCTCGATGCTGAGAATCGGCTTTTACTCCTGAATTATGACGGCACTCTAGTGCCGTTTTCCCCGGATCCTGATCAGGCTGTCCAGGACGCGGGAATGCGCCGGATATTGAAAAAACTGGCCGCTGGCAGTCACACGGAACTGGTGGTCCCGAGCGGCCGAAGCCGGAAATCTCTGGGGAGCCGACTGGGAAATATCGACTGCGGCCTGGTCGCAGAACACGGATCCTGGATCAAAAAAGATGCTGTCACCGACTGGCAGAGGCTGGATAGGCTGTCCGGCAACGGGATTGAGCTTTTAAAACCCGTTTTCCGGGACTATGAAGTCCGGGTTCCCGGATCTCTGATTGAAGAGAAGGAACACGGGATCGCCTGGCACTACCGCAAAGCCGACCCAGAACTGGGGCGCCTGAGGGCCAACGAGCTGTTCGATTACCTCAGCGAATATCTGGCCAACACAGACTTTCATGTGATGCAGGGGAACAAAGTGATCGAAGTGCGGACTTCGGGAGTGGACAAAGGACATGCGGTTTCATCCTGGCTGTCGATGAAGACATGGGATTTTATCCTCGCTCTGGGGGATGACTGGACCGATGAAGACCTGTTCAAAGCCGTGCCTTCCGATTCCTATACCGTCAAAGTGAGCTACGGCCCATCCAGCGCCCGTTTCTATCTCGAATCTCCACAGTCCATCAAGAAATTGCTCCTGAAACTCTCCCAGTTATCCCCCTGATTGGTTTACGGAAGCTTACAGAGTTTTTGAATCATCGTAAAATGTTCTGGATTTGGATGAAGATGAATCTATGGCATTTGGGTAGGAATCTAAAAATTCATTCCCGGGCGTCCTGCGGCAACAAAAAAAGCAAGATGTTCCGCTTAAATCATGGGTTTAAAAAAAGATGAGGATTGATGGGACCGGGTGCTCATGTTAAAATACAAAAAAGATTCTCCCTTAAAGAAGGGGCAATGGACAACAATCCTGCCTATGACAGGTTTTATGCTGTAAGTATCATATTGAAGTGGTGCTTTATCGAAAAAAATGATTTAAGATCTAAAAGATGAAGAGAATTTTCCCGGACAGAACACCGGAAAATCCTTCTGTACAGCGGGTCCGTCCTGGATGAGCCGTTGGCCCTAAGGAAAGGAAATTGACATGACCGACATTCTGAGAATCCTGCTGGTGGAGGATAACGAAGCCGATGCTGTGCTTCTGTTGCGGGAGCTGGAAAATGGAGGATTTCAATTTCAGCGCCAACGTGTGGAGACGCGGGAAAGTTTGGTTTCTGCACTGGAAGCCCAGGATTGGGACATCACCATATCCGAATCTGTGCTTCCTGGATTTTCCGGGATGGATGCCTTAAAAATGGTTAAAGAACTCAAGCCGGATTTGCCTTTCATTATGATCTCGGCAAAAATGGATGAGGGAAACGTTATAGAGACATTAAAAGCCGGAGCCCAAGATTATGTCATGAAGGACAGGCTCTTCCGCCTTTGTCCTGCTGTCGAACACGCCCTCCAATACCAGGATTTTTATATCGAAAAGAAAGAAGCGGAGATAGAGTTGCAGAAAGTTGTGTCCCGTTATCACCTTCTTGCCGAGAACATAACGGATATTATCTGGACAACGGACCTGGAGCGGAAATTCACCTTTGTCAGCCCTTCCATTACGCATGTTTTGGGATACCGCATCGAGGATCTCATAGGAACAAAATTGGATGACTTGCTTTTGCCCCGGGGTTCCCGGATGATCGACCGGATGATAAAAAACTTAGTTGTTCCATCGGAAGGACAAGATAAGAATTCGATTGGGATAAAAGATACTTTGGATATGGAAGTCCGCCGTAAGAACGGCCAGCCTTTCTGGATGGAGACCAAGGTTGTAATTCTGTCCGGCGCTAGAGGCAGGCCTTCAGGAATCCTGGGCGTATCCCGAAATGTCACTGACCGCAAGGAAAAGGAAAAAGAAATCGCCCTGCTCGCTCTGGCTTTCAAGCAACTCGGCGAAGGTGTCGTTATTACCGATGAGAAGGGGATCATCCAGTATGTCAATGAATCCTTCAAGAAACACAGCGGCTTCTCCCGCCAGAAATTCATAGGAAAATCTCTCAAAACGCTGGATTCCCGCTCGGATACGAATCATCACCATCGGGATTTTTCCTACGCTTTACTGAAGAGAAAGCCATGGAAAGGCCAGCTTAGGAGACAGAAAAAAGATGGCTCCTTTTATCATGCCGACATCTCTCTTTACCCTGTGAATGATGAGGACCACAAGATCATCAACTTCGTTTATATCGAGAGGGATATCACCCAAGAGCTTATGCTCCAGGCCAAGCTTATCGAGATGCAGAAGATGGAGGCATTGGGAACACTAGCGGGTGGTATTGCTCACGATTTCAATAACATCCTTATGCCTATCATCGTCAACTCCGAAATGCTTCTCTGGGATTCCGGTCGAGACGATCCCCAAAATGTGTATATCGATCAAATCCTGGAGGCGGCCAAAAGGGGAAAAGAGCTGGTCAAGCAGATAATTTCCTACAGCCGGAGAAGCTCCGTGGAGAAAAAAACCATTGATATTGTTCCCTTGATAAAAGAATCGGTGAGCTTTCTCCACGCGTCTTTGCCCTCCACCATAAAAATCGATCCGGAGTTCAAGGTCGATAAGGCCCCAATAGAGGGGAATCCCACCCAAATCCATCAGGTGCTCATGAACCTATTCACCAACGCAGCAGATGCCATGGACGGTGAAGGACGCATAAAGATCACGCTGGAGCAAACTGATTTTAATGATGAAGAGATGTTCCACGATGTCCGGTTGGGAGTCTGTCCTTGTGTGCGAGTTTCGATATCGGATTCTGGGCCGGGAATAGCACCGGATATCATGGAAAAAATATTCGATCCCTTTTTCAGCACTAAAGATCCTGGTAAGGGAGTAGGGATGGGGCTTTCGGTAGCCCGGAGGATCGTTCACGATCACGGAGGCACAATAACCGTGGACAAAGAACCGGATAAAGGCGCCACCTTTCATGTCCATCTGCCTCTCTCCGAGGAGAGACTTCCGGCAATTGATGAACAAGCGGGCGCCTTGGAGGGCGGGGGGGAGCACATACTTCTGGTGGACGATGAAATCCCGGTGGTGGAGAGCATCCAGAATATGCTGCGAAAGCTGGGCTACACAGTGACTGGAGTGACCTCCGGCGAGGAGGCTCTGGATATCATCAACGCCCGGTCCGATGCGGTCGATTTAGTTGTCACCGATCAAACCATGCCCGGTTTGACAGGGGACCAATTGTCCAGAGAAATTGAACGCATCCGCCCGGATCTCCCGTTGATTCTGATGACCGGATTCAGCGAATCCATCTCTCCAGAGGAATCGGAGAATCTTGGAATCGATGCGTTTGTAATGAAACCCGTCAGCACCAAAACAATGGCCGCGACTATCCGCAGGGTGCTTGACAGAAAGAAGTGAGATCATGGCAAAAGTGTTAATTGCTGACGACGACAAAATGGTTTGTCGGTCTATCACGGAAGTGGTCAACCGGCTGGGGCATGATGCCCATTCCGAGGGATCTCTCAAAGACTTATTGCACCGGCTTCAGTCCGAGGAATTCGACCTCGTTTTTCTCGATGTCCGGATGCCCGACGGAAACGGCTTGGACGTTCTTCCTGAGATTCTGGAACATCCCGATCCTCCCGAAGTTATTATCATTACCGGATTCGGGGATTCTGACGGCGCAGAGATGGCCATCAAGAGCGGTGCCTGGGATTATATCACGAAACCCCTGTCTGCCAATGAAATCAGACTTCTGGTCGAGCGTGCCCTCCAGTACAGAAAAGAGAGAAAAGCAGCCTCCTCCCCCGTTGCCTTGAAAAGGGATGGGATCATAGGGAAAAGCCCCCAAATTTCCACAGCGCTGGATGTGATGGCTCAAGCGGCCGGGAGCGATGCGAACGTTTTGATCACCGGAGAAACGGGAACCGGAAAGGAACTTTTTGCCTGGGCCGTGCACGAGAACAGCCGGAGAATGAATAAGAACTTTGTGGTCGTGGATTGCGCCTCTCTTCCCGAAACACTGGTGGAAAGCGTCCTTTTCGGACACCGGAAAGGCGCTTATACTGGAGCGGACAGATCTCAGGAAGGACTCATCAAACAGGCCGACAAGGGGACCCTCTTTCTCGACGAGGTGGGCGAGCTGCCGGTTTCCATCCAAAAATCCTTTCTTCGAGTGTTGCATGAGCGAAAGTTCAGGCCGGTGGGAGGCAATCAAGAGATCCGAAGTGACTTCAGGTTGGTGGCCGCCACGAACCGGGATCTTGAAAATCAGGTGAAAAAAGGCAGGTTCCGTGAGGACCTGCTTTTCCGGCTGAGGACACTGGTGATTGACCTTCCCCCTCTCAGGGCTATTCGCGGAGATATGAGAGAGCTCGTCCTCCATTATCTGGACAAACTCTGTAGCCGCTACGGGACTGAAATCAAAGGAATTTCTCCCGGTTTCTGGCAAGTCCTTCAATGCTATGAATGGCCGGGTAATGTCAGGGAACTGGTTCAGGCCCTTGAACGGTCCATCGTGACCGCCCAGGATGAGCCCACTCTTTTCCCAAAGCATTTGCCCCAGCATATCCGGATCGAAGTGGCCAAGAGTTCTCTCGACGCCAACGTGGCGCTTTTCCGAAAAGGGGAAGGCATGACCGGATCCGGGTCCGACCTCCCGAAGATCCAGGAAGTCCGTGACAGAATTGTTGCCGAAGCGGAGAGGAAATACCTGGACGAACTCATAAAAATCACCGGAAAGGACATCCGCGAGGCCTGTGCCATATCCGGCCTGTCCCGGTCTCGCCTCTACACTCTCTTAAAAAAATACAATATTACAGTTTCTCGCTAGGAATATTCCGGCACAATTTTGTCCCATTCCGCAGGACATGTCTTGTTCGATAGAATCCGTCCTGCCCCGCAAAACAATTTTTACGATAGGGTTGAATCAAAGATCGAATAATATATGGGAAGAGTGATTTTTAAGCGTAATAATACGTTGATTTTATGTTGGCACGTTTCTTGTTATTCACTTTTTGGAGGGATAGATGGGAGTGGATGAAATCTCTCCTGAGAGTCGTGAAATGGAAATTCTTTTTTATTATTCGATGGCCGATAGAACCGGAAATAAAATGCTGCAAATGATGGAAAAATTGACCGACCAGGTCCGTGTTCGTGTTTTTCGCAATTGGAAGATCTTTTCTGAAGAACTCATGAGTCCCCGGGGGGATAGCGCCGTTGCGGTCGTTTTGATATCTCGAAGAGAAGAACTGCTGGATGCTGTCTCCATTCGGGACCTCATCCATGAATACCGGCTGGTTCTGATTCTTCCCGATAAGGAAGAGGGTACCGTTTCCTTGGGCCACAGCCTGAGGCCCAATTTTATGACATACAGGATGGAAGATCTTCGGGAGCTGGAGATCGTTTTGAAAAAAATGCTTCACCTGGGTTAGAAAATCCGCTCTCCGAAGTCCATACCTTGGATATGGAGTGGGTGATGTTCATTCAAAACGATTTGATGGGAATAGGGGAGAGGACAAAGTTTTCAGGCATCTGGAATTATGAGTCTCCCTCCGGGAGTAAACTGCTGGCCATGGTCCTTGCGGGGGGAAGAGGCAAACGGCTCTATCCGCTGACCGGGCATCGTTCCAAGCCGGCGATGCCCTTCGGAGGCTCCTGCAGGCTCATTGATTTTGCCCTGAGTAACCTAGTGAACTCGGGTGTCAACGAGATTTACGTCCTGACACAGTACAAATCTCACTCCCTCCAGAGGCACCTGCAGCAGGGATGGTCTCTCACTCATCACATGAACGGATATCTTTTGATGGCAGTCCCTCCCCAGATGAGGGGGCGGGAGACCTGGTATCTGGGGACCGCAGACGCTGTTTACCAGAATATAGGGTTGATCAGGAACAAGAACCCGGAGCTGGTCCTGGTGTTCGGTTCGGACCATGTTTATTCCATGAACGTGCGTTCCATGATTTTTGATCATCTGGAGAACAAGGCGGATGTGACCATAGCCGCTAATCTCATGCCGGTCGCACAGTGCTCCATGTTCGGCACGGTGGCTGTGGACCGGAATTGGAGGGTGGTCGGATTCGAAGAAAAGGTCAGGAATCCCACAACTATCCCCGAAATTCCAGGCCAGGCTCTGGTATCCATGGGTAATTATGTGTTTAATTCAAGGGTGCTTCTGGAAGAGCTGGAGGCGGATGCTCGGGATGAGAAGAGCACTCATGATTTCGGCAGGGATATCTTGCCTAAGATTTTCAAAAAAAGACGGGTGTTTGCATACGATTTCAGGTTGAATCAACTGCCCGGAATCGATAGGCCGCTTGCCTACTGGCGGGATGTGGGAACCATCGAGAGCTACTATTTGTCCAATATGGACTTGATCAATCCTCTTTCGCACATGTCTCTCAACAATCCCCTGTGGCCGGTCAGGTCTGTCAAATACAACGGAATGCCCCTCAAGGTGACGGAAAGTCTGTCCGGAAAGCCAGGATGCATAGAGAACTCGGTCATCGGAGGCTCGGTCGTCATAACCGGAGGATACGTCAGAAATTCCATTCTCGGGAATAATGTCATTATCGGCGCCGACGCCGAGGTCCGGGATTCGGTTATCCTGGGAAACGTTGTGATCAAAGATAGGGCGCGGGTGAGAAGAGCGATCATCGACCACGGAAACGTCATCGGAGAAGGTGAGAGAATCGGGTTTGACGGAGGCTCGGACGCGCAGCGCTTCTTTATGGATATCTCAGGGATCGTGGTTCTTCCCCATAAAAACACCGACTTATTCCCTCATATTTGAGAGTGAAGAATTGGAGGAAGGTTAGATCAATGAATATCAGAAACCTGTTTTGTAATTGTGAAGATCGGATATTCGGCCAATGTGAGAACAACCTGGTCAATATGACACATCCCAGTCCTGAGGATTTTGTCTTGCACCCCCTCAGATCAACGGGAACAGAGTATAGGACGCTGTTTGTAAGAAGTACGACATTCCTCTCTAGATCTTCCAGCAAAAATGTCTCGTCTGCCTCAGGGTGTTTCTTATGACTCCAGACACATCTTATTACGAGGTCGATTCGCTGGGAATTTACAACTATGTGTGTAAAGACCGCAAACGGAAGCTTTACAAGTATACCTTTTTAAATCCAGAGAGATAACCTGTCAGCTTCTTTTTTTGTGAAAACGCCCGTGCATTCGAACACCAGGGCAACCTCCATCTCTTTCCACGGAAGCTGAGTAGGATCTTTTTCCTGGAGAACTTTAATTTTTTGTCCGTCGACTATCAGATGATCCCTCTCAGTGACAACGTTCCTCTCATATCTTCCGTACGCGGAGTCGTACCTCAGGAGATAAACCAGGTTGTCCAGGGGAACCAGGTCGTTGATCGCAGTCAGCTCCAGAGCAGGCTCTTCTATGATAATTTTTAATGCGGCCCTGCCGATTCGTCCCAGGCCGTTGATGGCCACTTTGTGTGTCATGCGTTTTTCCTCCATGTTTTAGAATGTAACGGTACAATATTCAGCAAAACGCATGCCAAGCACAGTGCAACGGAGAGCTCATGATTGGAATATTCGGATTCCGAAGAGGTTCAAGTTTAACTCCGGTCGCGGTAAAAAATCCTGTTCGACGGGAAAAGATCCTGTCCCGCAGAACCGGATTACAAACAGTTTAGGAGTAATGTCAAACCGGGCCTTCAGGATTATACGTTTTTCCCCATATCCATCCCCCAGGACCTGCCAGACCGCTCGTGCAGAAATGAAAAGTCTCAATTTTGGCATGTTTCTTGAAGGATTGTTTTTGATTGACCATGATTTGACGGAAGTCAGGTCGGAAGGTCTTTCGGTATCAGAACTGCAAGGCTCTGAATATCCGAAAGCAAAAAGGAATAACTCCGGTTTCTTTGACCGATTCCGGAGAATGTTCTCAAAATAAGAAAGGAGAATAACCATGTTGAAAAGAAAAATCGGAGAAACAGCCGGAACAATATGGACCATTTTAAAAGAAAGGGACGAAGTCTCTATTTCCTCTTTGCCCCGTATCCTGAACGAGACCGCCTCCACAGTGAATCAGGCTTTAGGGTGGCTTGCCAGGGAGGGCAAGATCGATTACCGGGAGGAGGGAAGAAAAACACTGATCAGTCTGACGAAATCGGAAAAATAGCGATACAGGCCGATTGCTTGAGGAAGAATCCTTTTCGAGATTGGCTATATGTCAAGAGCAAAAGTCTGTTCAATCGTTCTTCGACAAATTATTCACCTGTATCAAGACTTGTATTCCATATTGATCGGATTTTTTAGCGTTTCAGGAGGAGAGAGATGTTTGGTAAAAGCTTTTCTTTATTGAAACTTTTCGGTTTCCAGGTCAAGCTCGACTTGAGCTGGCTGATTTTGGGAGCCCTTATCACCTGGACACTGGCTAAGGGTGTATTTCCGCATTACTATAAGGATTTCAGCACATCGACCTACTGGATTATGGGGTTGGGTGGGGCCATCGGGTTGTTGATTTCCATAGTTTTTCACGAACTGTGGCACTCGCTCATCGCCCGTCGATTCGGCCTTCCCATGAAGGGGATCACGCTTTTTGTGTTTGGAGGTGTCGCAGAAATGACGGAAGAGCCCCCCAGCCCCAAGGCTGAATTTTTTATGGCAGTGGCTGGCCCTATTTCCAGCATCGTTCTGGCCGGGATTTTATTCGCAGTGTGGTTTGGCTTGGGAGAAACAGGTTTTTCGCTCCCCATTTTGGGAGTGATCATCTATCTCGCTTTTCTCAACCTCATTTTAGCTGGATTCAACCTGCTTCCGGCCTTCCCCCTCGACGGTGGAAGAGTTCTCCGGTCGGTGCTGTGGGGCTTAAAAGACAACCTCAAATGGGCGACTCAAATTGCGTCCAGAATCGGCTCTGGGTTCGGCGTGGCTTTGATGCTATTCGGTGTGTTTTCGTTCATCCTGGGCAACATTATCGGCGGTGTCTGGATGTTTGTGATCGGCATGTTTCTACGGGGGGCTTCCCAGTCATCCTATCAACAGCTCATCATTCGCCGGTCGCTGGAGGGGGAGCCTGTAAAAAAGTTCATGATATCGGATCCGGTCACCGTTTCTCCTTCGCTATCTCTGGAGAATTTGGTTGAAGATTACATCTACAAACATCATTTCAAGATGTATCCTGTAACGGATGGGTATAATCTGTTAGGGTGTGTCACGATCAATCAGATCAAGGAGATCCCCAAGGAGGAAAGAGAGGATCACACGGTTGGTGAAATAGCCAAGGCGTGTTCGGATGTTAATACCATAGGCCCTGAGGAAGATTCCATCAAAGCTCTGTCCGTGATGCGCAAGAACAATGCCAGCCGGCTGATGGTCGTGGATAACGGAAAACTAGTCGGGATGATCACCCTCAAGGACATCTTAGAGATGCTCTCCATGAAAATGGATCTGGAGATGTAGAACGGTGATGTCCAAATCCAATGAAGGGAGATAAACCATGGATAAGGATCAAGCCTATCGGGAAAAAATCGATGCACAGCTCAAAATACTGAGTGCACGCATCGATGAACTCAAAGCTATGGCACAGAAAGCCAAGGCAGATGTTAAGATCGAGTATATGGAGGGGCTGGAAGCCCTAGAGGCAAACCAAAAAAAAGTGAAGAAAAAACTCGAGGACATGAAAAAAGCGGGAAAAGCGGCGGGTAAAGACCTCAAAGAAGGGATAGATATGTCTCTCTTCGATCTGAAAAAGGCTGTGGAATCTGCGTTTGAGAGGTTTAAACAGCAATGAGGAGAATGTATAGACGCGATCTTGAGAACCCTCCCTGAGGGTCCGCGTAACGAATACCGCCATCTCCAAGTATGAACAAGGCTCAAAAAAAATCGGGGCCAACCGATATCAGTGCTACCGGGCGATGGTGGAAGTCCTGGTGAAGTCCTACCTGTTGGCCGACAGCGAAGTTGGCCAGGAGAAAAAAAAGGAAGCGGCCGGGCAATGTCGAAAGTATCTTGATCTGGCCTCAAGCTTTTCGGAGAAATTGTGCTGGTTTCAGAGACCGCTGGAAGGAGCAGAAAATCATGGTTCGCATGATGAAGACCCTGTGTTTTACGGTTGTTGTCGTCTCATTTTTGTCTTTTCCAGTGACGGGAATATCCCAGGAGCTGGACGTGGCTCAAATTGTCAAAGAGATCGATAATCTTTACAGGAGCGATTCGAGCTATGCCCGTCTCGAAATGGAGATCGTGACTCCTCACTGGGAACGCACCCTGAAGATGAACGCATGGACGGAAGGCATGGAAAAGACCTTCATAAGGATCACATCCCCTCCAAAGGAAGAAGGTGTGGCAACACTGAGGATCGGGAATGAAATGTGGAATTACCTGCCAAAAACCAACAAAGTGATCAAGGTCCCACCCTCCATGATGATGAGCTCATGGATGGGTTCGGACTTCAACAACGACGACCTGGTGAGAGAGTTCACCTTTCTCGAGGACTATGATTATGAGGAAACCACCGCCGAAAACGCGCAGGAAGACCTGATCTACATACGGTTCACCCCTAAGCCCGATTTGCCTATCGTGTGGGGCAAAGTCGTGGCAGCAGTCCGGAAGAAGGACTCCATCCCCGTCTGGGAGAAATATTATGACGAGAAAGACAGGTTGATGCGGGTGCTTAATTTCAAGGAAATAAAAGCGTTCGACGGAAGAACCATCCCCGCTGTGATGGAGCTCGTCCCTCAGAATAAGGAGGGACACACAACGGTCATCCGGTACATAGAACTCGATTTTAATCCACAGATTTCAGGCGATATTTTCAGCCTGCGGAATCTGAGAACTCAGAGGTGAGGGGCGGGATTATGATAGTCAAAATCGCGTTCCGGAACACCCTGCGACAGAAACGGCGGACCGTGCTGACGGCTCTCACCATGGTGGGCGGTTTTGTGCTGGCTGCGGTATCTATCGGATGGTCGGATGGAACCTACAGTTTCATCATCGATATGTTCACCCGGAATCGTCTGGGCCACATCCAGGTCCACCGAAAGGGCTACCTGGATAAGCCCTCCCTTTACCGAACGATCGATCGGTACCAAGAGGTAGGTCGCCAGATCGGCGATATCGAAGGTGTGGAATCCTGGGCCCCGCGTCTTTTTGCAGCCGGGCTGGCCTCCGTAAAGGACAAAAGCTCAGCCGTACAGGTTTTGGGCATTGATCCCGAAAAAGAACAGAAAGCCACCCGGTTTGACCGGAAGATAACCCGCGGCAAATCCCTATCCCAGAAGCCTAATCATGAAGCGGTTCTAGGAAAGGGTTTGGCTCAGGTCCTTGACGCCGGTCTATCGCAGGAAATCGTGATTGTTTCACAGGCAGCCGATGGCTCCATCGCCAACGACCTGTACACCATCACCGGAATCGCGACCAGCGGAGACGATACCAGCGACCGGACGGCTCTTTATCTGCATCTAGATGAAGCCCAGGAGCTCTTTGCACTTCCCGGGCAAGTCCATGAGATTGCAGTGGTGGTGAAGGACCTCGATCGGGTGGATCCCATTACGGAACAGATTCGGGAAACACTGAACGATCCGGAATTAGAGGTTGCCCCTTGGCAGGAGTTTGCCAAAGACTTTTATAAAGCCATGAAGCTGGACCAAGAGGGGATGTGGATCATGATCTTTGTCATCATACTTATCGTCGCTGTCAGCGTATTGAACACTGTCCTCATGTCCGTCTTGGAGCGCACTCGGGAATACGGAGTCCAAAAAGCCGTGGGGACAAGACCCAAGAATATTTTCTGGCAGGTCATTCTCGAAATCAACGTCATTGCAGGGGCCAGTATCCTGGCAGGGGTGCTATTGAGCCTTCTGGCCAATCACCTGCTCTCCATAAACGAAATCACACTGCCCTTCTCTTTCTCTTACGGCGGTATGGAATTCAAGAAAATGTATGCAGAGATCAATCTGCGCACCATAATTATTCCTGCCACGACCGTGATTCTTTCCGCCTTGATCGTGAGCGTTTTCCCCGCATTCCGGGCTGCCCGTATAGAACCGGCGAAAGCCATGAGGATTCACTAGGACAAAGAAATGATAATTTGGAAAGACATAAAACTCTCCTGGAGGAATCTATTCCGCAATAAGAGGCGGTCCTTCATTGCGGGCACCGCCATCGGGATCGGATTGGCCTCTTTGATTTTTGTGGACGCCACGATCATAGGGATGAAAAACAACATGATTCGGTCCGCGACCGCCTCTTTTATGGGTGAAGGTCAAATTCATGCCGTAGGATTCAGACAGACTCTGGAGGTTGACAGGACCATCCACAGACGTGGCTGGGTGATAGCCCAATTGGATCAGGAAGACATCGTCCGGCACTATGCCCCCAGGGTGACAAATTTTGCCATGATCAATTCAGCGGCTGAAGTAAGCTCCATAAATCTGGTGGGGGTGGAACCCGAATCGGAAAAATATCTTTCCCAAATCGATGATTCTTTGGAGAAAGGAACCTTTTTTCAGGGAGACAGCAGCAGGGACATCATCATCGGCAAAAAACTCGCCGAGACACTGGACGTGGAGCTGGATGACCGTGTGGTGGTCACGGCGGCCCAGGCCGGGACAGGGGAGTTGGCCCAGGAAATGTTCCGAATATCGGGAATTTTCCGGATGAATATCAGAGAGATGGACTCGGGTATCGCCTTCATTCGGCTGAACAAAGCACAGGAGCTTTTTGGATTGGGAGACAAAATCCATGAAATTGCGCTCCAATTCCCAAGTCCGGAGTACGGAAGTCGGGAAGAACTAGCCTTCTGGAATAAATTCTCCCAATACGGGAATGAAGCCGTGGGATGGACGAAGATCATGCCTCAGATGAAAGCTGCCTTGGACCTGACCGATTTCAGCACCTATTTCATCGCAGTCATCCTTTTTGGGGTGGTTGCTCTCGGAATCGTCAATACCCTGTTTATGTCTCTTCACGAGCGGATGTTCGAGTTCGGCGTGCTGCGGGCGGTAGGAACGCGGCCGGTGGGCCTTTTTCGGCTGATCGTTTTTGAGGCGGGAAGCCTGGCTGTGCTCAGCATTTTCATCGGTCTTTTCCTTGGATTTGCTTTAACCTATTTCACGTCCCGGGTGGGGATTGATTACAGCGGTGTCGAGTTTGCCGGGGTCACCTTTCGGGAGTTGCTCTACCCCGTGCTTCGGGTCCAGCAATTTATCGAGTACCCGATCTGGGTGTTTGTGTTCACCATGATCGCCGGAATTTACCCGGCCGTTTATGCCGCCAAAATGAATCCCGCCAAAGCCATGCGAAAGAGTCTATGAAGGAGAATGTGTTATCATGGATGGTTCACAGAATAAAAAACTTATCGCCACAGAGAGCCTGAAGAAAGTTTATTCCGACGATGGAGTTCCCGTCAACGCACTCCGCGGAATCGATCTCGCCATCCATTCTGGAGAATTCTCAGCCATTGTCGGCCCTTCCGGGTCGGGAAAGACGACTCTGCTCAATGTTATCTCTGGATTGGATAAAGCCACCGAGGGAGATGTTTGGTTTAAAGGAAGAAGGTTGTCTGACATGAAATCTAGCGAGCTGTCCGATCTTCGTCGGGATCACATCGGATTCATCTTTCAGGCCTACAATTTGATTCCGGTACTAACCGTTGAAGAAAATATCGAATACATCATGCTGCTTCAGGGGATCGACAAGGAAGAGCGACACCGGCGCGTTCTGGATATTCTGAGAGAGATTCAGCTGGAAGGATTCGAAGGCCGGCGCCCCCCCCAGATTTCGGGAGGTCAGCAGCAGCGTGTAGCAGTGGCCAGGGCCATGGTTTCGAAGCCGGCGCTCATCCTGGCAGACGAGCCGACAGCAAATTTGGATTCAAAAACCGGAGAAAGTCTTCTGGACATGATGCGGAAGATGAATGAGACAACAGGAATGACTTTCGTCTTTTCCACACACGATCCCATGGTCATGAAAAAAGCCCGGCGGTTGATCACTGTCCGGGACGGCAAGATCACCGAAGACAAGATGAAAAATGAACAATGAAACGGCTTGAATCGCGGGAGAACCTTTGCAGAGAAGTCCCGTATGAACCAGGAGAAATGCGAGTCATTTTAAGTAAGATTATACTGTTATTTGGGGCTGTCCTTGTCCTGGTCACTTCCCTGAAATCCGGCCCCAGCTTCACTTTGGGCGGATATTACAAGAACTTTTTTGTGGCGATCGATTTGCCGGATCTCAGCCTCGCCGGAAATGTGCCTCTCCCCGATAGACTGATGGGTTTAGCTAACAATAGATTGAGGCTTCACGCCAACGTGGATATAAGTGACGGGTGTCGGATATCCGTGGCCTATGACCTTTCTCCGCGGATTCAAGATTCGTTTTTGTTCAGGGAAGATATCTTTCTGGTGAGTGTGGACCCCTACGTTTACCGGGTGACCTACCTGAAGGCCCGGCTTTTTCCTCAAGAAAAAGCGGGACTTGAGAGTTTTGCAGTCTACCAGAATTTGGACCGTGCGGTTCTTTCCATTGCCACTGTGCCTGCTGATATCTTTATCGGAAGACAGGCTATCGCCTGGGGGAGCGCCCGGGTCATCAATCCCACCGACGTCATCGCCCCCTTTGCCCTCCAGGAGCTGGATAAGGAGGAACGAGTGGGCGTGGATGCGCTGCGTATCCGTTTTCCCTTAGGTTTTATGGGGGAGATCGATGCCGGATATGTTTTTGGAAAAGATGCCCGCTTTGAAAACAGCGCATTTTTCCTGCGCACAAAAACCTATGCTGCAAAAACAGATTTTTCGTTCCTCTTTTTGGGCTTTCAAAAGAACCTGCTCCTCGGTGTGGATATCGCACGATCTATCGGCGGTGCAGGATTTTGGATGGAAGGTGCTTATGTGTTGGCCGGTGTGTTCCAGGGAAGAGAATCGGGAAGCCGCAACGATTACCTCAGATTGTCAACCGGCCTGGACTACAGCCTCTCCGGAAAGACGTATGGATTCATAGAGTATCATTTCAACAGCGGAGGCGCCTCATCACCCGAAAATTACCTCCCAAACTTTTCCAATCCGGCTCTCAGAGAAGGCTCGGTCTTTTTGCTGGGAAAGCACTACCTGATCCCCGGAGTGAACCATCAGATCACTCCTCTGATCGTCCTGACGGCAGAAGTTTTGATAAGCCTGTCAGACGGCTCCTTTTTTATCGCTCCGACCGTGGAGTACAATTTGGCGCCGAATGTGTACATCGCAGCGGGAGGATTTTTAGGATTCGGGGAATCTCCATTGTCTGTTAATAATACAGATCCTGCGACGGGAGCAGTTTTGCGCTCGGAATTCGGGTCCTATTCCGATGCTCTTTACACCTCTTTCCGCATCTATTTTTGATTGGTTTAAAGTCAGAAAGCTATTTTTTGTATTCATTTTCAAAAAAGGATGTTTAAAAACAACCAGGACGAAATATCCAGGGTGTCCCATGGCATCCAACACTGCCAGCGGTGTGAAAGAGCCGGCACCAGAACTGTTGCCGTGCCTGGTGAAGGCAGCCCTGAGGCGCGCATGTTACTCCTTGGAGAGGCTGCGGGAAGACAGGAAGACCGGTCTGGGAGGCCTTTTGTCGGCAGAGCAGGTGCCTATCTGGATAAAATGTTCCGCTTACATTCGTTAGATAGGGATACGGTTTTTATCACCTCCATTCTTAAATGTTATCATCCCGATTCACCGAAAAAGGCCCAGATCGAAACCTGCCGTTCGTGGACAGAAGTGCAAATTGAACTTCTGCAGCCGGAGCTCATTCTGGTCATGGGCAAGACTGCAGAGCGTGGGCTTTTTGGGAAGGCAATTGCCGGGAAGGAGCCTATCATAGTATGGGAAGGGATCTCCTGTGTCGTCACCTGCCATCCTGCAGCCGCCATGCGCTTTCCGCAAATGCAAGAACGTTTTAAGCTAGATTTTGAACGTTTTGTCCGATTGGCCGAGGTGAGGGAATTGCTGTGACTGATCCGATTAGCTCCGCCTTCATAAGCTTGAGCGTGTTTACGCGGACTGAAATTGCCGTAGTCATCGTGCAAAGGGGGCATAAACTTGGGAAACTGGCTGTTCCCGATGCCATTTTCTCGGCACAGGTTTGGGGGGAATTTTATCGATACCGTTCGCTACTTTTTTGGTGTAAATGAGCTAGTGGATGACATGAAAATTCTCTAAACATGTTCCGTTTATGCAATACAATTTCCTGTTTAACAGGACACGGAGTGTCATTCTTCCATCTTTTAATCCCAAAGAAATACACCTATTCCCCTGATAAGGGAAATAATTCCATTTTTTCCATTTTTGGCATGTTTTTTGTATGAGTATAGGTAAGAATCGAATGATTTGATGCAAAGAGGAGGACAGAAAATGTCTAGTTTTATGAGGAGGTATGCAAAAAATATTTATATTATTGCATCGATTGCCATTTGTTCTATTGCTCTTATCGTTTTTCTCTCTTCCTGCAAAAAGAATCAGATGGGAGAGGAGAAGGTGCCGTTGGATGAGAGGGTTCCGGAGTTGGAGGCTAAAATCAGGGAGCTGGATCAGGATGTCTCGACAAAAGATGCTCAACTCGTACATTTGAAAGAGACCAAATCCGATCTGGAAAGTCAGATTCCCTGGCCTCATGAGGTGCAACAGGGAGACAATCACTGGCAGATCGCCTATGATTTTTTGACTCAGAAAGCAAAAATTCATCTTCTGGATAGAGACAAATTCCGTCTCGCCCGAATAATCCTGTTCCTGGATTGATTATGGGCATCCGAGAGAAATTCAAGATGGCAGTTTCTCAATATAGTACGTGCTGGGCAAGATTAGCAATTTTGGTTTAGGAGGAGATCTTAATGGAAAATGCTTTGGAGAATCTTTTTGATGCTTTTTCAGAAGAGAGAGCGAGCAAGCCCCGCAAGACCGGGTTGACCATAGTCAGAGATTGTGGCATGGGACTTAATCAGGCGGAAGACTTGGTGCGCGTAGGCGGCGATTTCATCGACATTATCAAAATCGAACATGGAACGGAAGCGCTGTATGACAAAATTTTCATAAAGGAAAAGATCAATCTTTACCAGGCGCAGAACATCGACACAATGGCAGGGGAAAGCAATCTTGAAATTGCGATTTGGAATAAAATCCATGACGAATACCTGAAAAAGACTAAGGATCTTGGATTCAGCATCATGGGCATACCCAGCGGCACCATTGCTATGAGAAGGAAGATTCGAGAAGATGTCATAAAGAAAAGCATCCAAAACGGTTTCAAAGTGATCACCATCGCCGGAAAACAGCATCAGGAAGAAGCGCTCACTTTTCCACTCGTCTTTCAGTTGATCTCTGAAGATTTGAAGAAGGGAGCGCATAAGGTTTTAATCAAAGCAGAGGAATACAGAAACGGTTTTGGCATTTGCGATAAGGAGGGAAACATCATAAAAAAACATGTCCTGCATTTTCTTGAGGGCATAGATGACCCCGATACCCTTATATGGGAGGCTCCGCTCAGGAATCAACAGCAGGATTTGATTTTTCATTTGGGGCTTAACGTCAGCCTCGATGGCATTTCAGGGGATGACGTTTTGTTGTTGGAGGCCTTAAGGCAGGGTTTAATCGGGGAAAAGGAAAAGAAGTCTTATCTGGAGCGCAAGTATTGGGAGGATTTGCAGAAGCTTTGAGGTTGAGGAGAACAAATTGTCCCGATCATGAAGCTCAAAAGACAACGTTCCAATCAAACATTTAGTGAAAGGCGCATGATAATTTATGAGGGAAAATATTGCGATGCTATCAGTCCTTGGGCTGATAGTTTTGTTGATTACGACTTGTTCAAAAGGAGGCCCTGATCTGATTGTACGGAGTATCGAATGTCGAGATGGGAAGGACTTTTTCTCAATCGCCAATGAAGGAAAGGGGCCTTTTCCAGAGGATTGGGTGGCCCTGGCATCTCTTTACATCGACGGTGTTACTCAAGAAGATGTGGTGCTGAATGAACCGACTGCTATCAAAGATGGCGGAATCAGCGAGCCTGGAGGAACGTCGGATTATTGGACAGCATTTGAGGTTGACAAGATCGTCCGAGTGGATCTCTACGTGGACTACACAAAAGAAATCGATGAATCCAACGAGGAGAACAATTCCACCGAAAATGTCTATGTCGAACCTTGCGAGACTTCCCAAGCCGAATAGTTGGAGGATACAAGATTACTCAAAATATCATGGTTTGTTCGCTTTCGAGATATAAAAATAATACCCAAAAAAGGGAACGGCTGGCGGCCACAGCATGATCGCTGGAGCTCAAATCGATATTGTCGGCACGGATCAGGAGGAGATCCACTCCTTAAAGAAAGAGGTGATGTTCAAGATGCTCCATGCGCTCAATCACAGGAACACCACCGGGCTTTTTTACCTGGTTAACGACGAGAAATTCAGCTTGAAATAGGCTCGACAAACCAGGTTTTTGATATTGGTTAAATCCCGTTCAGCCGGAATAATTCCTGCGTGATGGCACAAATCAGCAAGATACAGTATGATGAATTGGTTATGCGGTCGCCTTCCCCGAGAGACATTCGCCCACAACTCCCAAGGATGTTGGCACGTAATTTGGACTATGTTCATATGAGAGGAGGAATCCACACTGAATAAGCTTGGTATCGAGCCTGGAATCGATGTTTGTGATTTCTGAACGAGATCGGAATAGGGAGTGATAAATAAAAAAAAAGACTAATATGTTGTGTGGTTCGAGGACTTGAGGGCCGATAATGTCGCGATCGAGGACATCGACTCCATATCACTGAATCCTGACAGTTTGCTAACGGTGAGGGAGCGGGTGGCCAAAAAAGAAAACGGGAGAACTTAGGGATTGCTTGTGGGATGCGGAAAGCCTCGGATGGATAAAGATAACTCGTTCGGCCGTAAAGCATCGAGAATGGCAAAATGGAGGACAAACCAATGAATTTCGATTTTATCCAGCCCTTGTTGAAAGAGGACAAGACAAAAATTATTCTTCTGGTTATCGATGGATTGGGAGGGACACCCCTGGATTGGGGAGGACTTACGGAATTAGAGACCGCCTCGACCCCGAACCTGGATGAGCTTGCCGCACACGGGCTCTGCGGGCTACATCAACCCATCGGTGCGGGGATCACTCCTGGGAGTGGACCTTCTCACCTGGCCCTTTTCGGCTACGATCCCTGCAAGTACATGGTGGGGCGAGGAGTGTTGTCGCCGTTGGGAATCGATTTCGATCTAACATCCCAGGATGTGGCGGCTAGAGGAAATTTTTGTACCATCAACGAGCAGGGCGAGGTCACCGACCGCCGCGCTGGACGGATCAGCACGGACAAAAATAAGGACCTCTGCGCGTTATTGAAGAAGGTCATTCTGCCCGATATCGAAGTTTTTGTGAAGACCGTCAAAGAACACAGGTTTTTGC
>Ga0307426_1000478_pt1 | contig 27571 bp, 23 predicted proteins | sample SalMarWE160340MG_FD_202165 | JGI IMG/M metagenome (GOLD analysis project Ga0307426, IMG submission 202165) | Salt marsh sediment microbial communities from the Plum Island Ecosystem LTER, Massachusetts, United States - WE1603-40 | ecosystem: Environmental > Aquatic > Marine > Intertidal zone >...
AGCGCTGGACAATCGGATCGCTGTCCGGCAGCCCGAACATGCGCCGCAGCGCCGAGAGCATGGCGTCTTCCGAATCCGCGTCGCCGATCAGATCGGGCTGCAGCCACAAAGCGGCCACGTTGGGCTCGTCGGCCGTCGCCTCGGAAGCCAGCGCCAGGCCGTTGCGGTCGTAGATGTTGGCCCGCGTCGAAGTCAGCGTGGTCATGCGCAAACGATTGCCGCCCTCCAGTTCGGGCAGGATCATGCCCTCCGTCCAGGCCACACGCCAGTCCGCACCTTCGCGTTTCAGATCCATGCGCGTCTCGCGCACGATGTCCCCTACGACTCCGCTGGTCAACGTCAGGCGGTAGCGCACCTCGGCGGCCTGAGGGCTGATCACCAGGCTCGAAACGATCTGGTAATCGAGGCTGATGATGTTCGCCGTGGTGCGTACATATTCATAGCGCTCGACGAAATCGTCTTGGGACAATCCATCCCGGGTCAACGAGCTCAGGAGTGCGTACATGGTGTCGTAGTCCATGTCTTTCCACGCATCCAGAAATCGGACCGCCATCTCATCCGGGTTCGGGGCTGCCAGCGTGGTCACCTGTGGGCTGGGCAGCCCTTCTCCTCCGTCTTGATTCGGCGTGCCGTTCGAACCCGTACAAGCAGAAAGCGCGAGTGCAAAGAGAAAGACAATCGATAGTCGTTTCACGATGCGTCCCTCAATATCTCCGCGTACACCGGACAAGTATAGCCGGTATACGCCTGGCATGCCGCCGGAACGTCTGTCGGCGGCTCGACTTCCATACGCCGCACGGCGCGCACGAGATGACACAATGGCAAACCCATCACGTTGGCAAAGCAGCCGGCCAATCGATCCAGATCGACCGGATGGAAATCCTCGTCCTGTATTCCGTATCCGCCGGCTTTATCGAAGGCACGTCCGGAGGCGACATACGCACGCAGTTCCTCCGTAGCGTATTCCCGCATCGGGACGGACGTCTCGCAGGCTTCGATTTCTACCGATCCGTTACCGGGTTGGCTGATCGCCAGCGCCGTCACGACGGTGTGATTCCGCCCGCGCAGTTCCGTCAGCATGCGCAGCGCATCTCGCTCGTCACCCGGTTTGCCCAGCAGCCGGTCCTCGTATTCCACGACTGTGTCCGCGGCGAGCAGGATGCCCTCCGGGTTCGACTGCTCCAGCGCACTTCTGGCTTTCGCCTCCGCCAGGCGGCGGGCCAAAGTGTGAGCGTCCTCGCCGGAGATCGTGCGTTCGTTCACGTCGACGGACATGACGCGCACGTCCCATCCGGTCAAACCCATCAAATCCCGTCTTCTCGGAGAAGCCGAGGCCAGCGTGAAAGCCTGCCTTCCCGTTTCCTTCCCGGTCACTGCGATCGTGCTCCCGAATGCGCACATTGGAATGTACGCAGTGCAAATCTCCATCGAGGGGACATTCTAACATAGCCTGCTTCACTCGGTGTTCAACACTCATGCGGCCCAAACGGGCTGCTCCACCTGCCTTCAACAACTCCAGGGGAAAAAACGGGTAGGGCCTGTCGCCATCTCGATCGAAAAAGCCTCATGCAGCCCGACTCGTTGGTACAATATCGAATAACCGATGGACCTCTTCGATCACGCCTTGAGTGAACGTTTGATGCACGAAGCGCCCCTGGCAGCGCGTATCCGGCCGCGCAGCCTGGATGAATTCGTCGGACAGGAGGAAATCGTCGGCGAGGGATGTTTGCTGCGCCGCGCCATTCAAGCCGATCGACTCTTCTCTTCGATCATCTTGTGGGGCCCACCGGGCACTGGAAAAACGACCCTGGCGATGATCATCGCCAACACGACGCAGTCCCACTTCGAGACCATTTCCGCCGTGCTGGCTGGAAAACCGGAACTGCGGCGTGTGATCCGCGAAGCGCAGGAACGGCGCAAGCTGTACAACAAACGCACCATCCTCTTCGTCGACGAAGTCCATCGCTGGAACAGAGCGCAGCAAGACGCCCTGCTGCCCCACGTCGAGAACGGCACCATAACGCTGATTGGGGCGACCACGGAGAACCCGTACTTCGAAGTCATCGGCGCGCTGGTCTCGCGCTCGCGCATCTTCCAACTGCGGCCGCTCGACGACGACGATTTACGCCGCGTCATCGTACACGCGCTGCAGGACAAAGAACGAGGCTACGGCGACAGATCGGTCACGGTCGATGAGGACGCGCTGGCGCATCTCATTCACGTCGCGGGCGGCGACGCGCGCAATGCCCTCAACGCCCTCGAACTCGCCGTCGAAACAACCCCGCCCGATAAAAACGACGCGATTCACATCGACCTCGACGTGGCGCAGGAATCGATCCAACGCCGGGCCATCCTCTACGACAAGGACGGAGACGCACATTACGACACCATCTCTGCCTTCATCAAATCCGTGCGCGGGTCGGATCCCGATGCCGCGCTCTACTGGCTGGCGAAAATGCTCTACGCCGGCGAGAACCCGCGCTTCATCCTGCGCAGACTGCTGATCCTGGCTTCCGAAGACATCGGATTGGCCGATCCGATGGGACTGGTCGTCGCTGCCGCGGCGCTGCAGTCCTTCGAATTCGTCGGTTTGCCCGAGGGGGTGTACCCCATCGTGGAGGCCACGCTCTACCTGGCCACGGCGTCCAAATCGAACAGTGCGGTCTCCTACTTCAAAGCGTACAAATTGGTCGAAGAAAGGGGCATCGTGGACGTGCCCAAGCATCTCCAGGACGCCAATCGCGACGCAAAAGCCCTGGGGCACGGCAAGGGGTACCAGTACCCGCACGAATTTCCCACTCACCACGTCGGTCAGCAGTATTTACCCGACGAACTCCTGGGAACGATGTTCTACGAACCTTCCGATCAGGGATACGAGACGGAAGTCGAAAGCAGGCTGGCGCGCTGGCGGGAGGCGCAGCGTAAAGCGTTGGGCATCGAGCGGGTCGAGTCTATTCCCGAGCCGCAAGAAAGTGAAATCCAAACCATCAAGCGAGATCTCACCCGTCGTGGTGATCAGAAACGCTGAGCGACGAGTATGACCACCATCCTGCTCATCCGGCACGCCGAGAACGACTTTGTAAAAACGGGGAAACTTGCCGGCCGGCTTCCCAACGTACACCTGAATGCGCGCGGGAAACTGCAAGCGGACGCCCTGGCGGAAGTGTTGAAACCCGTCAGGCTTCGGGCGATCTTTTCCAGCCCGCTCGAACGGGCATTGGAAACCGCCGCACCGCTCGCCGCGGCGAAGAAAAAGGAAGTCATCGTCCGAGAAGGCCTGGGGGAGATCCAATACGGCAAATGGCAAGGTGCTTCCTTGAAAAAATTGTACCGGCGAAACCTGTGGCGGGTCATTCAGAGCATCCCCTCACTGGCGCGTTTCCCGGAGGGCGAATCCTTCCCCGAAGCCCAAGCCCGCATCGTCTCCGAACTGGAGACGCTGCGCGCCCAATACGGGACGCCCAAGGCGGTCATCGCCTGCATCTTCCACTCCGATCCGATCAAGCTCGCCCTCGCACATTACATCGGCCTGCCGCTCGACCTTTTCCAACGGCTTACGATTTCACCCGCGTCCATCAGCGTTCTCCAGGTCCACGGCGGTCACGTACGCCTCATCGGTCTGAATGACCGGCGCGCCACCATGGCGGCCGAGCGAGGATGATATACTTCCTGTAGAGTTGGGGAAAAGTCGATCGATCTCGAAGGAGACATCGTTCGCGGAGTTTGGATGACATCCAAGGAGTACGATTTGAAGCCGGTAACTCGAATCACAACCGGGGCCATTGGCCCTGTGGGCCAACGCGTTTTCTATATCCAGGCAAGCAAGGGCGAGGAAGTAATTACCCTGATCGTTGAAAAGCAACAGGTGCAGTCCTTGGCGATCGGACTGGAACAATTTCTCGCCGATCTCGACGATCGATTCCCGGATCTCTCGAATGCGGAAGCGGCTTTCATCGAAGATGAAATGACGCTCGAAAAACCGATCGATCCCGCCTTTCGCGTCGGACACATGGGCCTGGGCTACGATGAAGAGAATGATCTTTTGGTGCTCGTAGCGCGCGAGATTCAAGCCGAAGGCGAGGACCTCGATGCGGGCGACGTCGCTCGATTCTGGTGCACACGATCGCAGCTTCGCAGCATGTGCGCCTGGGGGCTGGAAGTCGCCAGCCGCGGGCGCCCGATTTGCGGGAATTGTGGTCAACCCATCGATCCCGAAGGCCACTTCTGCCCGAAACGCAACGGACACAAACACTAACGTCCCCGGGATCCCCTCTCGAATTCAGCCGTAAATATACGCTGCTATCGATGTCGAAGTGGAAGACGATGATTCCCACGGATACGGAACTCCAGAAAGTGCTGCACGATCTCACGCTCGGTGAGATCGAGGTCATCGGCCAGTTCACCTGGAGTTCGAATTACACCTTCCTCGCTCAGGTGACCTGCGATCAGCAAACGCTCCCTGCCGTTTATAAACCCTCCCAGGGGGAACGACCGTTGTGGGACTTCCCGCGCGGATCACTCGCCGCACGCGAAGTCGCAGCTTTCGTCACCAGCAACGCGCTGGGATGGGATCTCGTTCCCCCGACGGTGTTGCGCCGGGATGGTCCTGCCGGCTCGGGCTCCCTGCAACTTTTCATCGACGCCGATCCGGATCGCCACTACTTCACCTTCAGCGAGGCGGAGAAACAGCGGCTGCGCCCCGTCGTCGTCTTCGATTTTCTGATCAACAACGCCGATCGCAAAGGCGGCCATGTTCTCCTGGCGCCCGATGGACACATCCACTTGATCGATCACGGCGTATGCTTCCACCAGGACTACAAGCTGCGCACTGTCGTGTGGGATTTCGTCGATGAACCCATCCCGGAGGAAATCCTCGCCGACGTCGAGGCATTTTTACAGCGCCTGGAAGAATCCGGCGAGTTATACGCCGCCTACATGGAACTGCTTTCTGAAGACGAAATCCAGGCGTTAAAAGACCGTGCCAGAAAATTGCTCGCGGCTCGGCGGTTCCCCAAGCCAGGTCCGGGGCGGCCCTATCCGTACCCGCTGGTATAATCCTTCGCAATTAACGACGAAATTGATCGAGGAAACATGCAGGACGTAAAAATCGCCTTTATCGGATTCGGCAACGTCGGCCAGGCATTGGCGCGTCTCCTACTCGATAAGCAAAAGACGCTGCGTGATCGACATGGCCTCGCCTGGCGCGCCGTGGGCATCGCCACGGGACGCCACGGGACGGCACTGAACCCACAGGGTATCGATCTCGAGAAGGCGCTAGATCTCGCCAGCCGAGGAGAATCACTCGCCCGGCTTTCGACGGTAGAGGCGCCGGAGCACGGCCTCGATTTCGTTCGCAAATGCGGCGCGGACGTTCTGTTCGAAAACACGCCCGTCAATTACCAAACCGGCCAACCGGCAATCGACCACATCCGCACCGCATTGGAAAACGGAATGCACGCCGTCACGGCCAACAAGGGACCCGTGGTCCATGCCTACGATCGATTGAGTGCACTGGCGCAGGAACACGGCAAGCGCTTCCTGTTCGAATCCACGGTGATGGACGGCGCCCCGGTATTTGCAACGTGGCGAGAGACACTTCCGGCCGCCGAAGTCCATTCCTTCGAAGGCATCCTGAACTCGACCACCAACTTGATCCTGTCCCTCATGGAGGACGGCAAGTCCTTCGAAGAATCGGTCGCCGCCGCCGAATCCATCGGTATCGCCGAAAGCGATCCGCGGGGAGATACGCAGGGATGGGACGCCGCCATCAAAGTGGCGGCCCTGGTCACCGTTCTCATGGAATCGCCGCTCACGCCGGATCAGGTCGAACGTGAAGGCATCGAAGATATCGACCCGCAGGACGTCGTTTCTGCTGCAGCGGAGAGAACGCGCTGGAAATTGCTTTGCCGTGCGGAGAAACACGCCGGGGGAATCCGCGCCAGCGTGCGGCCGACGCTGGTGGGACCCGAGAATCCGCTTTTCAACGTGCAGGGCACGTCTTGTGCCATCACCTTCCGGAGCGACGTGCTCGGCGATCTCACGATCGTCGAATCCGACCCCAGTCCACGAACCACGGCCTACGGGCTCTTGGCAGACTTGATCCAGGCATTCAAGTAGCATCCGACGCGGCAGGGTATAACGGACTCTATCTGTGAAATTCGGGAGAATCACATTTGGAACACAATCCTTTTTCTGCGCTCTTGCTGATCACGATGCTGGCCGTGGCCGTTCCCATCCTCACCAGCCGCATTCGACGCGTGCGTCTCCCGATCGTCGTCGGTGAGATATTCGCCGGTGTGATCATCGGCCACAGCGGACTCAACCTTGTCGACAGCTCACCCATTCTGCAATTCCTGGCCGAATTCGGATTTGCCTACCTGATGTTCCTCTCCGGATTGGAAGTTGATTTTAATTTGCTGTTCCCCACGCGCGGAAACAGCGCAAAGCGTGCGAGGTGGAAACAACCGCTTCCAATCGCATTCATTCTGCTGACGGGCACCATCGGGCTTGCGCTGCTGGGCGCCTACGCCTTATCGCTGCTGGATGACGTCCAAAACCCACTGCTGATGGCGCTGATTCTCAGCACGACCTCGCTCGGCGTCGTCGTTCCGGTGCTCAAGGAAAGAGAAATCCTGGACTCGCTTTATGGGCAGTATTTGCTGGTGGCCGCCTCCATCGCCGATTTCGTCACCCTGCTGTTGCTGACCATCGTCATCGCCATAAACAGCCAGGGGCTGACGCTCGACCTGCTGCTTATTCCGGTGTTATTGTCGCTGTTCGTGCTGGCGGCAAGGATCGGACAGCGTTTTACCGAAGCGCCCTTCCTGCGCCGGATGCTCGGGGATCTCTCCAGCGCCACGGCCCAAATTCGTGTACGCGGCGCTTTCGCCCTGATGGTTTCCTGGGTAGTGCTTGCCGAGGCGCTCGGTGTGGAGCTGATCCTCGGAGCATTCCTGGCCGGTGCAATTGCCAGCCTGATCGCCGGATCGACGGACGTCGAATCACGTGAGAAACTCGACGCCATCGGCTACGGCTTCTTCATCCCCATTTTCTTCATCATGGTCGGCGTAGAATTCGATCTGAGCGCGCTGATCGAATCTCCTTCAGCCCTGCTGCTCATACCGGTGCTCGTAGTCTTGGCCGCTTTGGTCAAAGTCATCCCGGCCTCGATCTTCCGCCTCCAGTTCCCGTGGCGCCCATCTCTTGCGGCAGGTTTTCTGCTTTCCGCCCGTCTCTCTTTGATCATCGCCGCCGCATCGATCGCCCGCGAGCTGGGTGCGATCAGCGAGGCGCTGAACGCCGCCATCATTCTGCTGGCCATCATCTCCTGCACGTTCGCACCACTCCTATTTAACCGGCTCTATCCGAAAAGCGAAGAAACCGTCCGCCAGGGGATGATCATCCTGGGGCAAGATCAAATGGCCGAACTCCTGGCTGAACGCCTGCTGCCGAGCGGAGAACGGGTTTCGGTCATCTGTCCGGACGAAAGTCGTATCCAGGCATTTAAAGAGCTCAAAGTGGCAATCTACTGCAATTGTACGGACTTCCGTTCCGCGCTGGCCGAAGCGGATGCCGCAACGGCCCGCGTCCTGATCGACCTGACCAGTAGCTCCGCAGAGACCCTGGAAGTATGCACCCTCGCCCGCCAGACCTTCGACATCCCCCTTGTGATTTCACGCATCAGCGACGTCGAATTGATCCCGCAGCTTCAAAACTTGGGCGTGAAAATCGTTCAGCCTGCGCTCGCAACCGCGATGGCGCTCGAAGGCGCCATTCGCTTTCCGTTGGCGTTCGATATCCTGCTGCACGACACGGCCGACGTCGAAGTTGGAGAGGTGTACTGCAGCAATTCCCGGCTGGCCGGGATTCCCATGCGCAAGATTCGCTTGCCCGGCAACGCACTCATATTGAGCATCCAGCACGAGGAAAGCGTCTCCGTGCCGCACAGCGATACCGTTCTCCAACTCGGAGACCGCATCGGACTGATCGGCAGCCCCGATTCGGTCGAGCAGGCGATCGCCTTGCTGCAGATGCCGTAGCGAAGAGTGCAATCATTTGGGACGACAGGGTTGACGGTGGTATCGTTTTACAGTAGACTAGGCACATCTTTCAAGAAAGGAAGGCGCACCGAATGATGAAAATTCGCCTCAGCAGTATCCAGGTGCTTCGCATTCAGTCCGATATTGGACTCGTTGCCAGCATGCCTTCGCGGAGTGCGCCTACCGACAGGTAACCATCTCGTATTCACGAGACCGCGGTGCGCTCCAGCGCCCGCGGTTTTTTATTTTCGTCCGACTTTTGGCCGCGGAAAACCGCGGCCGATTTGTTTATAAAGGAGAATCTCGGTGAATCAAAAAGCGATTGATGTCCGGAACGCATACAAGATTTTCAACAAACCCAACCTTCTTCTCTGGCGCCGCAAGGAGAAAAACGGCCAGGATGGCGCGACCGTGGCCGTCGATCACGTTTCCTTTCAAGTGAAACGAGGTGAAATTTTCGGCGTCCTGGGACCGAACGGCTCCGGCAAATCCACGTTGGTGCGCGTGATCGCCACGCTGCTCTTGCCGGATGGCGGCGATGTAACCATTCTGGGGCACGATGTCGTCCGAGAACCGATCAAAGTTCAACGCCTGATCAATCGGGTATCCGTCGAGGCGGCATTCTTCAAGAAACTGTCCCCGATGGAGAACTTGAGCTACGCGGCTCATCTCTACGGCTTGAACAACCGCAAAGCTCGCCAGCGTGCACTTGAACTTCTGGAGCGTCTGGGGCTCGAGCGTGAAGCCGCCGGAAAACCAATCGAGGAAATGTCGCGCGGCATGCAGCAGAAAGTCGCCATCGCGCGCGCCTTGCTCACACGGCCGGCCATTTTGCTGCTCGACGAACCGACCACAGGGTTGGATCCGCACTCCAAACGTGAGGTTCAAGCCCTGGTACGTGAAGTGCGCGATCAGGACGGCACGACGATCTTGCTCACGACGCACGACATGCTCGAAGCGGACAAACTGTGTGACCGCATCGCCATCATGGATCTGGGCAAAGTCGTGGCCATGGATACACCGGCTCGATTGAAGAAGCTGGTCAAGGCGGCCAACGGGCACGAACCGACCCTCGAGGACGTGTTCCTCGAACTTACGGGGAAGAAGTTGGTCAAACACAACGGAAATGGGACAAAGGCGGACTGAGGAACGCCCACCTTTGTCCGCAGCGATGAAATCAAGGAGGCAATGCAACAATGGTATCGTCAGCATTTCAAGAGATGAGAGCTTCCTACGCATTTGTGGAGCGCAACATCTATCTGGTGAAACGGTATTGGACCTGGGAGATGGTCTGGATGACCTATTCGATCACCAACAGCCTGTCGGTGAGCTACATCGGTATGGGTATGGAACAGGTGGGCGGCGAGGGCGTTGACGGCCGTTTCCTCGTACTTTACCTGGTGATCGGGACACTCGTGTGGCGCTATCTGGCGACGATCTTTTATTGGATCACCGACATCATCGGCCTGGAACGCTGGGAGGGCACGATCGAGTACACCCTCATGGCACCGATCCGCCGTATCACGCACATGACCGGCCAAACGATGTTCGCCGTCGTGTACAGCTTCCTATTTACGAGCGTCATCTTGCTGGTGACGGTTGAGCTTTTCGATATCAACCTCGACCAGGCCAATATCTTCGGTGCAACGGTCGTACTGCTTTCCGGCAGCCTCTCGTTCATCGGTGTGGGGATCGTCGGCTCGATTTTGCCGCTGCTCTTCCCCGAGCGCGGCGCACAGATGACGCACGTGATCATCGCCACGCTGCTGCTCATATCCGGAGTCTACTATCCGGTCGATGTACTCCCGGATCTGCTGCAGAAAGCGGCGGTCTTCTCGCCTGCGACGTACGTGCTGCAGGGTGTGCGTTCCGCCATGCTTGATGGCACCGCACTCGGCAGCCTGTGGTCGGATATCTGGCCGGCGCTGCTCATCGGTGTGATCGCCATTCCCGTGGGTTTACAGGTCTTCCGTGTAGCCGAACGCTACGCAAAACGCACCGGGAAACTGAGCCGAGATGGATGATTCAACTTACACCATCGAAGAGGAATGACAATGTTACAGGAACATGTACAGATAAAGCCCTTAGAGAGAAGCGCATTCCCCACGCAGGTGGATGTGCGCCTCCGGCCGTATCGCGGCAAGCAAGACATCGCCATCATCGCGGACATCACGCAGCGCTGCTACGATGCAGAGGCTATCGATTTTCGTTGGAGTGAGGAGGACGCAACTCGCACGTTTGCTTATCTCGATCATTTCAACCCTTTCAAGAACGTGTTGATCGCAGAAGCGGCGGATGAAGCCGTTGCGTTCGTCCGGGTTCATTGGAATCAGGAAGAGCCGGGACCGCGCATCTATCATCACATCGGACACGTCCTGCCGCGCCGGCGCCACATGGGAATCGGCAGCGTGCTGCTTCAATTCGCGCAGAAACGCCTGCGCACTCTCGCCGAGAGCCATCGCTCGATCGGACCGCGGTTTTTCCAGACATGGGCTGCGGACAGCGACACCAGTTCGATAACGATGCTGGAATCGCACGGCTACCAGCCAACGCGATTCGATTTCGACATGTTACGTCCGCTTTCGGAACGCATCGAGCGAAAACCGTTGCCCCCGGGTTTGGAGATCCGCCCGGTGAAACCTGAAGACTACCGTCTGGTATGGGAAGCGATGGACGAAGCGTTCCGCGACCATTGGGGCTACGTTCCGGTGTCGGAGTCGGCCTACGAATGGTGGCAGAAAAGCGACAGTTTCCAACCTGAGTTGTGGGAAGTCGCATGGGACGGGGATCAAGTCGCCGGGATGGTTCTGAACTTCATCGACCACGCCGAAAATCGACAATACGGTCGAAAGCGCGGCTACACGGAGAACGTCTGCGTTCGCCGACCCTGGCGCAGACGAGGTCTCGCTCGTGCACTGCTCACCCAATCCCTGCACTCGCTCAAGGGCATGGGCATGCAGGAAGCGTGTCTGGGCGTCGACACACGGAATCCCAACGGTGCACTGCAGTTATACGAGAGCGTCGGATACAAGTCGGTGAAACGCTATACAACCTACCGGAACAGGATCGATCAGACAGAATCGACCCGCGGATGAGTACTTGACGAAAGAGAAGCGGATATGAAGTCAACACATTATTCAGATTTCGAACGCAGGGGCTTCAACGTCCGTCCGGCAACGATGGACGATCTCGAAGAAACTGTGAACATGTTCAATCGTTGTTCGCAAGAGATGATCGGGGTGGACGAATTCACGCCCACCAAATACGGCCGCGAATGGCAAGCGCCTGGATTCGACCTCGAACGAGACACGCGCCTCGTGTTGTCGGAGGACGACGCGATCGTCGGCTGCGTCGAAGTCTGGGCGATTTTCGATCCCCCCGTTCATCCCTGGGTCTGGGCGCGGGTGGATCCTCGATGGGAGGGACGGGGTATCGGAACGGCGATGCTTCGCTGGGGCAAAGCGCGCGCCATCGAGGCCACATTCGATCGCGTTCCTGAACCGTATCGTATCGCCATGTACTGCGGTACATACGGCGATCACCAGGCAAGCCAGGGCCTGTTCGAAGATTTCGGAATGCGCTTGATTCGACGAGCCTATCGTATGCGCATCGATTTCAACGGACCGCTATCCGAGCCAACCTGGCCCCAGGGAATCAGCCTGCGGACGTACAATCACGCCGAAGACGCTGAGGCCGTTTACCTGGCAAACGACGAAGCGTTCCGAGATCATTGGGGCTACGTAGAAACCCCCTTTGAACAAGGATTCGAGCGCTGGCTGCATTTCCTCGTCAATCGCGATGGATTCGATCCATCCCTGTGGTTCTTGGCCGTCGACGGCGAAGAAATCGCAGGTATGGCCTTGTGCAGACCAGAAGCAGACGACGATGCAGAGATTGGTTGGGTTGGAGAACTGTGCGTGCGCAGGCCCTGGCGCCGGAAGGGACTCGGTTTGGCGCTCCTGCGGCGTTCCTTTGCAGAGTTTCGCGACCGCGGCAAACAGGGCGCGGGGTTGGGTGTGGACGCCGAAAATCTCACCGGCGCCTTGCGGCTCTACAAACGGGCGGGAATGCACGTCGAACGCAACCGGCTGACGTACGCCCTCGAACTTCGTTCCGGTATCGAATTGGCGACCGAGTCACTCTGACTGCGGCCGGCCGATCGCGGTCGCAAGCGGCGTAGTTTCGGATACAATCTGCTTGCTGATCAATAAAGCCGGCGCAAATAACTGGCATGGAAATCGACGGGGTCATGTTTAAAGCTGTCATCTGGGACCTGGGCGGCGTCATCGTACGCACGCTCGACCAAAGTGGAAGAACGCATTGGGAAAAGAAACTCGGGCTGCCCGACCGAAGACTATCGCAAATCGTTTTCGAGGGCGAGATGGGGCGCAAAGCCACACTCGGGCAGGCACGCCCGGATGACGTCTGGAACTGGGTCATCGAACAGCTCGGCCTGCCTCCTGATGCGCGCCCGGAATTGGAACGAGACTTCTGGAAGGGCGACCGGGTAGATCAGCAATTGGTACAGTTCATCCGCGATTTACGCCCCAGATGCAAGACCGCTTTACTCAGCAATGCCTGGCCGGATCTGAGAGAGGTGCTGCGAAATACTTGGCACATCGCGGATGCGTTCGATGAGATCGTCATTTCGGCCGAAGTCGGCATCGCAAAACCAGACGCACGCATCTACCAACGCACCATCGAACGGCTGAACGTCAACCCTGAAGAAGCCGTTTTCGTCGACGATTTCCCGGAGAACGTCCTAGCAGCACGAGCCGCTGGTTTGTACGCAATCCACTTCCAAACACCGGCCCAGGTGATACGAGTAGTAAAAGCCATCCTCGAAGAGCAGCTCACCCCGTAATTGCCGGAAACAGAATAAGCCTTCCCATAGATCAGGAAAAATCACGCACCTTTTGCCAAGAAAAGCTGCGCTCGAATCTTCTCAAGACGTCGCACCCTCCATTTATTTTGAGGGTTGATTCTTGTTGAGAACATAATCTCAAATTGGCGAAGTAGCGTGTGCGGTCTATTCTTCGAGGACGGCAGGAGTTTTAACGATCTAAAAATCGGAGAAGATCACTTTAACATCAGATGAGGAACAACGCCGACGAGCTCCCTGCCATCCTCAAGATAACCCGACACTGCCGCTCTCGTCGGGACGCCGTCGTCGATAAACCTTAACGGAAGGGCATTTTCCCGGCAGGTCGGCGCTATCTTTTCCTGAAACGCACGCTCTTTCTTTGGCGGTTCAGGGACGGAGCCGGAATTAGCCAAGGCCGACGACGACAATCGATCTATTGGTGCCCTGGAGCTCGCACAACTCCAATTTAATAACCACAACGCGATAAGTCAAGGAACGTTAGGCTTAAAAAAAGTACTATTGGCTATCCGACATAACCGCAGAAGCGATAACAGCGAACAGTAGCCGCACGAACGATCGATGAATTCCGACCGCAGCGAGGGAGCCGTTGTCATGGACACAAAAATAAAACTGATCTTCAATCCATACGCCAATCGCGGCCGAGCCTGGAACACGGCCATGGTTCTGCAATCGATTGTCGAGCGAAGCGGCGGTGGCTCCTGGGCGGCAACGGAATACCCCGGACACGCCACCGAGCTTGCGGAACAAGCCTGCCGGGATGGTTTTGAAGTGGTTGCTGCCCTCGGCGGCGATGGCACGGTTCACGAAGTCGTAAACGGCCTCATGCATACATCGGCAGAAAGTCGTCCCAAATTAGCCGCTGTACCCCTCGGCTCGGGAAATGATTTCTGTTCGAACAACGGCATCGCGGAAGATACCGAGATAGCCATGCAGCGCGTCTACTCCGGCGAGACCAGGTCGATCGATCTCGGCCGGGTAACGGATGATTCGGGGCGTACGGAATTTATCGACAACACGCTGGGAATCGGCTTCGATGCGGCGGTTACGATCCATTCCTACAGCATTACCCGCATCAAAGGCTTCGGCATGTACCTCTGGGCGGTGATTCAAACCATCTTGCGCAACCACGAGGCACCGCATATGGTCATTACAACGGATACGGAAACGTTCGATCAAAACGTGCTCATGCTGGTACTCTGCAATGGCCCGCGCGAAGGGGGAGGCTTTTACGTCGCGCCGGGAGCGAAATCGGACGACGGCATCTTCAACTACGCTATGATCCGGCACGTGTCCCGCCCGATGATGTTCCGTCTCATTCCAGAAGTGATGCGCGGCACGCACGGACGCTTCGAACAAGTCCGCCTGGGCTCGTTTCGCCAGCTCGATCTCGTATCCGATGAACCGTTCACGGCGCACATCGACGGCGAGGTTTTCGCGGGATTTACCTCAAGAATACAACGCCTAAAAGTCGATGTACTGCCGCAAGCCGTCCAGATCATCCATTAACCCGGCGCGAGGCACTTGCAGACAAGTAAGACAAGCGCGAAACTGCGTACTGCAGCCATGAGGACCTTACAGCGAACGCTCGAAGATTATGACCTCGGTCATCTGCGGATCATATCTGAACTGTGGGGATTTGACGCTCCCTCCGCTTCCTCGCGCCACGCGGCGCAATCTCTCACCAAGCAAATGCTGGATCCACCCACCGTGCAGGAGATCGTCCAGTCTTTGCCCTCCGGGGTGCGCAAAACGCTCGTCTACATCCAGCGCCACGGAAACCAAGCGCCGCTTTCTGATTTGATACGCATATTTGGGCCGCTGCGCGAGATGGGTGCCGCCCGCCGGGATCGGGAAAAACCATGGCGCTCTCCCGCATCTCCACTCGAATCTTTGTGGTATCGAGGCTTGATCGCACGCGCCTTTGGGGACAGCGAAACCGGCCTCTTGGAGTTTGCCTACATTCCCAACGATCTGGCGCGCATACTCCCACAGCCGTCCCGGCGCGAAAGTGAACCGTATGGCCATCCTGCAGAAACGCCCGCCGTCCGCATCGCAACTTCCTCGGCTGCCGTGGATGACGCCACGACGATTCTCGCAGCCCTGCGAAAAAATCCAGAGAAAGTCGACACGCTCAGCCCGCAACGGCGCAGCCGTCTGGCGACATTTCTGTTGCAGCCCGATTCGCTCGAATTCTTGATTTGTATTCTGCGTGAGGTATCCATACTGAGCGAGAAACCGCTCGCCCCACACCCGGAAAACGCGCGAACTTTCCTGGAAGCCTCCCGGGCGGAGGCGCTGAAGACCCTGCTGCTCACCTGGCTTCAATCCACGGAATGGAACGACCTGCAAGGAATTGAATACCTGGAACGCTCGGGCGGTCGTTGGCCGAACGATCCGAGCACGTCCCGCCGTGCGGCGCTCCAACTCATTCAGGAGATCCCCCACGGAACCTGGTGGGGTCTGGATGGCTTTGTGGAGGACGTGCGGGTACGACAACCGGCTTTCCAGCGTCCGGCAGGAGACTTCAGTTCCTGGTATTTCAAAGACAAGCGCACGGGTTCGATCCTGCACGGCTTCGACGATTGGGATGCTGTCGATGGTGCAATGCTGCGATACATGCTGTTGGGGCCACTCCACTGGCTGGGTGTGACCGACCTCGGGATGCAATCGGAACACGATACAGCGACGTTCTTTCGTCTCACGCCGGCCGTCTCGCTTTTATTCGAAAGTGAAACTGCGCTTACGATCAAGGAGAGTTCGGCTTCGGCGTCCATCTGGTCGGACGGACGCCTGCGCGTACCGCGGCGCGCCGTGAGGTCATTGCGATATCAAATCGCACGTTTTACGAAGTGGGAATCGATCGACGAAGACAACTACCACTACCGAATCACCCCGGTCACGCTGGACGCTGCGAAGGCCCAGGGCCTGGAATTTAACCACATCCTTTCCATTCTTGAATCTGCCGTGGAAAAAGACATGCCGCCCACATTAATCGAAGCGCTGGAGCGCTGGTCCGAAAGGGGATCGGAAGCCTGGATCGAACGCAACCTGATCTTGCAGGTGCACGATCCGCAGACTTTGGAACTTCTGCAGAACAATCGCTCTACCGCTCGCTATCTGCAAGAAACCCTCGGGCCGACAGCGATCCTCATTCGCGAGCAGGATTGGCTGCATCTCTGTACGGCCGCAGCGAGATTGGGACTTCTCATCGAGCCGCCGGAAACGGAATAACCGACACCCGTCGAAATTCTACGCAGATAATGTAAATCGATGGAAATTTGCTCTTGGATCCTTTTTCGTGGATGACACGTCGCGGAAATTGGCCGACTCACGAGCGCTTGTGAATCGCAAGATCCAGCGCATCTTCCAATTCCTCGAGCGTTACAGGTTTGAAAACGAACGCATCCGCACCGACCCGCATGGCTTCATCCACCTGCGCGTCCGTGGTTTCGGAAGACAGCATTAAAACCGGGATATGTTGGAAACCCTGGCGTGAACGAATGAATTGAAGCAAGTCAATTCCTGACACATTCGGCATGTTGATGTCCAGAATGAAGACGTCCGGCTTGCGGCCCTGCAGCATTTGTCGGCCAGTACTGCGTGCATCACGAAAGATCTCACAGGAATAGTCCAGCAGCTTCAACATCAAGCTCACAGCTTGACTCATTTCGTCGTCGTCATCGACGATCCAGGCAACACGCATCTGCGCCTCCATTTACGCCTACAGCTCTGCCTTTACGCGCTCGGCCAGTCCACGGCTGATGCCGGGGACCTGCATCAACTCTTCCACCTTCGCCCGACGAATACGTTCTACATCACCAAAAACCCGAATCAGCGCTTTTCGACGCGCAGGGCCGATTCCGGCAATGTGATCCAATTTGGATGACAATCCGGAGCGACGCCGTTGCGATTGGTGGTGCTTCAGTGCGAAACGATGGGCTTCATCACGGATGCGCTGGACGAGATAGAGTGCTTCAGATCGGCGCGGCAACAACACGGGATCGGGGTTATCCGGAAGGTACAGCTCTTCGTGCTCTTTGGCCAGGCCAACGACGGGAACCTCACCCGACAGATCATATTGATCCAACACATCCGACGCACGGCCCAGTTGCCCTTTACCCCCGTCGACGATCAACAAATCCGGCAAGAATCCAAAAGAAGCGTCCCGCTTCCCTCCAGGTTTACGCGCTTCCTCGTCGGCGATCTTCCAACGGCGAAATCGACGGTCGAGCACCTCTTCCATGCTGGCAAAATCATCCTGGCCTTTGACGGTTTTTATCGTGAATTTACGGTAGAGATGTTTATTTGGCGTGCCCTGTTCGAAAACGACCATAGAGCCTGCGGCCGCCGTACCCTGGATGTTCGATATATCGTAACATTCGATGCGGTTGGGAGGTTTTGGCAGGGCAAGCGCTGTCTGTAATTCCGCCACGGCTTCGACGTGTTTGCTGCGATCGGCTTCCCACTGCGCACGCAGAGCGGCCAACGTCTCGGCGGCGTTCTCGCTGGCCAGCCGCACGAGATCCTTTTTCTTTCCGCGGCGAGGAACGACGAGACGGACTTTCTTTCCACCCCGGCGTTGGTAAAGCCACTTTTCGATGATCTGACTCTCTTCGATTTCGGTGGGCAACAATACACGCTGGGGAATGTGAGCCGCATCGGCGTAGAATTGTTTCACGAAGGACTGCACGAGATCGACGTCATCCGCTTGATGTGTGCCCTCTAAAACGAAATATTCTCGCCCGATCAACCGGCCGGCGCGGATAAAGAACACCTGCACGCATGCGTCGCGATCGTCCCTGGCAAAAGCGATGACGTCCGAATCGACCTTCTCCTGGGAGACGACCTTCTGCTGTTCGACGACCTTCTCGATGGCCTGCAATTGGTCTCGAATGACGGCAGCGCGTTCGTAGTCCATGCTGGCAGAGGCGCGCTGCATCTCCGCTTCCAGGTTTTCAACCACGGGTGCGGTTTGACCCTGCAGGAATCGGCAAAGGTGATCGATCATCTTGCGGTAGGCGGCTTTATCTATGGCGCCGATGCAGGGCCCTGCACAGAGCTTGATGTCGTAGTACAAACAAGCCCGTAAGTCCTCCCCTGTGATCCGGCGGTCACACGTCAGATAAGGAAATATTTTCCGCAGGACGTCCAGCGTTTGATGTACGGCCCACACGCTGGTGTAGGGCCCGAAATAGCGGGAGCCGTCGTCGCGTACGCGGCGGATCACCGTCACCTTCGGAAAAGGATCGGCCCAATGTACCTTAATGTACGGATAACGTTTGTCGTCCTTCAGACGCACGTTGTACTTGGGGCGATGGCGTTTGATCAACGTCATTTCGAGGATCAACGCTTCGAGTTCCGAGCCGACCACGATCCACTCAATGTCGGCGACGTGCTCGATCATTTCGCTGACTTTCCGGCTGTGGGAGGCGGAGGCGTGGAAGTAGGAACGCACGCGGTTGCGCAGGTTGACGGCTTTGCCGACGTATATCACCTGCCCACGCGCATCCTTCATCAAGTAACAACCCGGCCTGGAGGGAATCCCTTCCAGGATCGGCTGGATCTGATCTGACGCTGCCATCGAATCAAATTCTAGCACATCCATTCCACATTGCTGATGGCGCATATGTACTTTCGGCCGCCGTCTTCACCCAAAGGATGCCGCGCCCGTTAATTTCAAATCGCTAAAATCCACTTTCCGAAGTATGCAGTATAATGCCGTGGACATGAAAAAATTAGGCAGCACTTTCCTCGTAATCTGGGTCCTGCTGATTTCTGCTTGCGTTCCAGGCAAAGAAACGAGTGGACCTGAATTGATAACGCCGGCTCCTTCAGAACAAATTCGAACCACTACCCCGACCGAATCATCTCAACCGGCCGATAACATCTTGCGGCTCTGGCTTGCGCCTGCATTCGATCCGGACGATGGCAGCCCGGCCGGCATGCTGCTACGGGAGCGCCTGGACGCGTTTAAAAACAGTCATTCCGGCGTGGAGGTGGAAATCCGCATCAAGGAGGAATCGGGGATCGGCGGCTTGTATCAAAGCCTGGAGACTGCCACGGTCGCTGCACCGAGTGTCGTACCGGACCTCATCAGTCTGAACCCAGAGAGTCTTAAAACGGCTGCGCTCGACGGTTTGATCGTGCCCCTCGAACCGCTCCTCGAAACGCCGACATCGCCTGCCTGGTACGACCACACGGTCACCATCGCTCGAATCGAGGGGAACTTCTACGGTCGGCCGATCGCCAGCGAAACAGAAATCCTGGCTTACCGCACCTTTCTCTTCCAAACCCCACCGATGACCTGGTCCAATATACTCGCCGGCCCCGAATCATTCCTTTTTCCAGCCAACGACCCGGAAGCCAGTTTCAGCCTCGCACAGTACCTGGCACTTGGCGGTTCTCTCGTCGACGATGCCGGCGATCCCGCGCTCGATCCCATCGTGCTGACCGAAGTCCTTACCTTCTACGACTCGGCCTGGAATTCCAACATTTTATCGAAGGTCGCTCTTCAGTATGCAAACGCAGCTGAAACCTGGGAGGCGCTTGTCGCAGAACGAGCTACCAGTGCGGTTGCTCCGCTGGATGAATTCCTCCTGGAAAGCGATCTACGCGTCTACTCCGCCGTCCCACTGCCGACGCAAACGGAGCCCGGTACCGGTTTTGCAAAAACGTGGTCCTTAGCCATCGTCAACAACGACACCGATCACCAGGAACTGGCGGCGCAAATGATCGACTGGCTCACAGAACCGGAATTCCTCGGCCCATGGACACACGCCCTGGGTATGCTGCCGCCGACGAACCTGGCATTATCCCAATGGCCGGAAGGTCCGGAAACATCCCTGGCCAGCAGCCTGGTGACCATCATGCGGCCTGAACTTCCTGCAGATACAGTTGCCGTATTCGGACCACCAATCCGCGATGCCATCACTGCAGTAATTCGTGACGGGGTAAAGCCGTCCAACGCCGCAGTCAGTGCCGCACAATCGGTCGCCAGCGGCCAAAGCGAATGATCACGTCGATTCACTGCGCCCTTGCAGTATCTGCCGTCGAGTTAACCTGGAATAAGTTGTATCTTGCGAAGGCGCCGAGTATAGTCGATAACCACTCATTCACGCAAACGCATGTTGAGACATCGTGACCATTTGGCTCATTTGACGTCCATTCGCAGCGCCGCGATGGCGGCGGCAGACCCGGCCGCACTGATCCGCCGCAAGCTGAGCCTCCACAATGACACGCTGCAGATCGATGACATGACGATTCGGCGGAAGCCAATCGCCCGGATCTTCCTCGTGGCCTTTGGAAAAGCTTCTCCCGCGATGAGTCGTGCCGCCGTACGCATCCTCGATTGGCCGTTCGCAGAAGGCCTGATCGCCGTACCGAAAGAATTTCAAGGACCGCTCCCGCGCGGGATGCAGGTCTTCCAAACGGGGCACCCACTGCCGGACCAGGGCAGTTTGGATGCGGGTCGCGCGGTCGCCGAAATGCTTGCCGGAACGACGGCGGACGATCTCGTCCTGGTCTTGATCTCAGGCGGCGGATCGGCCATGCTCGAACTTCCCCGCCAGGGAATCGAACTGGAAGACATACGCAGACTCAATTCACTCCTCTTGAAATCCGGCGCACCGATCGAATCCATCAACGTCGTACGGCGCGCCATCTCCCGGATCAAAGCGGGAGGCCTGGCGCGTATGGCTGCACCCGCCAAAGTCGTGTCCTTGATTCTCTCCGACGTCATCGGCGATCGCCTCTCCGCAATCGCCTCCGGACCCAGCGTGCTTCGTGCGCCGACACCCGAACAAGCTCGTGGCGTCTTGGAGCAGTACCATCTATGGGGCCGAATCCCGGACAGCATTCAACGTACGCTGCGGCAAAGCCGAAAAACCCTGCCCCGAACGTCTCCGCCCAAAAATATCATCATCGGTAACAATCGCCTGGTCGTTCGCGCGGCAAGGGAAAAAGCCAGCGAATTGGGTTTTCCTACGAGAATACTCACCCACCGCCTGGAAGGAGAAGCGCGCAGCGCTGGAAGGCGGCTGGCCGAGAGCCTGCTGCGCAAATCCGGACCAGCATGTCTGCTCGCAGGAGGCGAGACCACCGTCGATATCCAAGGTGATGGACGCGGAGGGCGCAATCAAGAACTTGCGCTTGCCGCCGCTCTCACGCTTGAAGGAACCTCCGGTTGCGCAGTGATGGCGCTGGCTACAGACGGAGTCGATGGGCCCACACCGGCCGCCGGAGCGATCGTTACAGGAGACAGCGTTCCTCGTGCACGCCAACTCGGTTTGGATCCGGAAGGGGCACTCGACGATAACGACTCCTTCCCCTTCCATGAGGCGTTGGGGTCTTTACTGATAACCGGTCCCAGTGGAACCAATCTCAACGATCTGGTCGTCGGACTCAAGTACACGTCCGTCTGATCAAGGGGGAATCGGCACCATGACCTTTCCTCCGGTTGACCATCGCCTTGCCTGCTGTTACAATCCCGCCGCCCAAACTTCCCTCGAGGAGTCTGTATGCCCATTCATTTCGGTACCGACGGTTGGCGTGCCGTAATTTCAGACACATTTACCTTTCACAATCTGCGTCTCGTAGCCCAGGCGATTGCAGACGCCGTCGCTTCGGCGGAGTGGCTCAACGGCATGAACAGCGGTTTGCAGCCCGATCCGAAACGCATGGTTGTAGGTTTCGACACCCGATTTCTCTCCGATCGCTTCGCCGTTGAGGCTGCGCGCGTGCTCGCTGCCAATGGCTACAAGGTGTACCTCACCTCCGCCGACGTTCCCTCACCTACGATTTCCTATTCAGTCCGGCATCTCGGCGCAATCGCCGGGTTGATGATCACCGCATCCCACAACCCGCCGCGGTACAACGGCGTCAAACTGAAAGCCGCATACGGCGGTTCTGCGATGCGGGAACAGTGCCGGCGAGTCGAGGTTTACCTGAACGACAACGAGGCCCGGGGCCGGGGGCCCAACTTGATGGAATACGAAAGCGCACGCGAAGCGGGGCTCATCGAACGCTACAATCCGACACCGGCTTACTACGATCATCTACGTTCGCTCATCGATTTCGAATCCATCGCCGACAATCCCCAACACATTGTCGTCGATTCGATGTTCGGCTCGGGGCGAGGGCAGATCAAAGGCATACTGCAGGGGACCGGTTGTGAAGTGTTCGAAGTGCGGGGTGAAATGAATCCCGGGTTCGGCGGAATCCATCCCGAGCCCATCGCCCGCTACCTGGGAGCGCTGGCAGGCGCCATTGCCGCGGGGCACGGCCAGCTCGGCTTGGCCACAGACGGAGATGCCGATCGCATCGGCGCCATGGACGGTCGGGGGCAGTTTGTCGATCCACACCGCATCATGGCCTTAGCGCTCATACATCTGGTCGAACACCACGGCTATAGCGGCAAGGTTGTGAAAACCGTCTCGACGACACAGATGATCAATCGCCTCGCGCGCCGCTACAACCTGGAGGTGATCGAAACCCCTGTGGGTTTCAACTACATTGCAGAACACATGCTGCGTGACGATGTGCTTATCGGCGGCGAGGAATCGGGAGGTATTTCCTTCAAGGGTCACATCCCCGAGGGCGACGGCATCCTCATGGGGTTGATGCTGGTCGAAATGGTGGCGGTGACTGGAAAGCCACTCGACGTATTGGTCGACGAACTCCTGAAGGAAGCAGGGCCGATCCAATACGCCCGCCTCGATATACGATTATCCCGCCCAATCGAGAAACCTCGCTTGGTTCGGCAGCTCGCCAGTACTGCACCGGATAAGATCGGTGACGTAAGGGTAAGTGAAGTCAACACGCTCGACGGTGTGAAATACATCCTCGAGGACGACTCCTGGCTTTTAATCAGGCCTTCCGGCACGGAACCGGTACTGCGCATCTACGCCGAAGCCCCCAATTCAGATGACGTACAGACGCTGCTCGACTTTGGCAGCTCTTTGGCAGAGTAAGCGCAGAACGAGGTTAAATCCGGAAGAAGAAAAGGGCTCACCTACATGAGCCCCTGCAGTTTTCACGGACGATCACCCGGAATCGCGGGCGCTTTTTTATTCGTTTATCATCGGAGGATGTTCCACCTCAGGCGCCTGCTCGTACGCCCGCTCCCCCATGGCACGTGACAACAACGATTGCACGACGATCCCCAAAATGAAGAAAAGCGGTGCATAGACCAAGCTGATCTGCACACCCCAGACGAACATCACCGCGCCGACGGCGGCCGATAGCAGCATCATCCAGGCTCTGGCCATCGTCAACAGCAATATCCCGCCCACAATTCCCGCGCCAACCTCGAACAACAGCGTTGGATCTGTCGTCGAAAACACTCCCCAAACCGTATCGGCGAGCAAGATTCCCCCAACCGCCCCGATGACAAAGATGGCGAGATCGTGAACCGCCAGGGCGAGCCAGGCACCGATCATCCCGCCGACAAGCAGAGCAAGGAGTGCGATCCAGCCGCTCTGTTCAAGATGGAAAGCAATCTGCACGCCGAGCATTGCCCCTATAAAGAATCCGGGCAAAGCGACGACGAAACGATAGATTTTCCAGCCTGCGAATAGCAAAAGCGCCCCACCGATGGCGGCGAGAAGATAAAGTGACTGGCCTATCGGGCCGAGTGTATCCAGAACGATGTCATCCACGACCGTATCTTGCACGACCGCCGGAAGGCTGCAGGCCAAAATCGCCACCATGAAGATCGCATAGATGGCAGGAAACAGCCAGACCGGGTGCCCATCTCTAGCACAATCCTTGCGTGGAATTCCCTTTTCTTCGATATCAAGCCTCCCCGAGAACGCCATTCACGCTGAGTTTGGATTCCTTTGCGCGTACATATTATGACGTACCACTATCTCGTGCGATCCACTGGAAGAAATCGGTTGCAGTGCCGGGACCGCACGAGATACGAAGATTGACGTGCTTATTCCGTTTCTACAAACAGAATGAAGGTCGCCCGGCCAACATTGCCTTTCATTGGCGCCGCTGCAGCAGCGAAGAATTTCATCGCAGCCAGGACTTCACCAGCTTCATCGTCGAATTCCTCCCGCTCCCAGGGCTCCATTACCTCCCGAAGTTGTCCGATCAAACCTTCGATGTCCACATATATCACGGGAGCCATGTTTTTCGGGAATTCTTTCCAGATGTCCTGGTAGCTATCGCGGTCCGCTAGAGACGGACCGCCGTCGAATAGATCGGCAAGGACATCGAGCGACGATCCGATCATCAGATGATCTTCACTGACGCCGTAGGTGAGGATCGAATCTCCGTTGAACATATTCACCAGGTCATAAATTGTGCCGAACTCCTGTTCGCTGACTTCAGCTTCTCCGATTCCTTGTCTTTCCATCGCTGCGCTGAAGTCATCGGCAACGTTCAGCAATTTCTGCGGCTTTTCGGTCTCCGCCAAAATCGCAAAACCGAGGGGAATGTCCATGGATTCAGCCAACATACCTGAAGAGGACGGCAGCAGCAAGATATCGAATTCGCCATTCAGGCTGCCGATGAGATCGTCGATCGGGTCGAATCCAAATGCCGTGGAAAACATCGCCAGCGCTTCCTCCGCATCCGCCTCTTGACCGCCCAACATATCCAGCAGGCTTTTTCTCGTCTGCTCGATATTCTCCGCGTCGAATCCCGATGCGAGAAACAGGATCGTATCTTCTGGTGCTAAGGAAGGGATTTGGGGGTTGGCGTTGAAATAGCCTTCCGGCAGCTCGGCCAGTTGTTCTGGATCGGCGACGATCGCATAATCCAACTTCACCCCCACATCCACAACTGAGACCCCGGCCGCAACGTAAGCTGCGGCCCCTGTCGATTCGGACATCAAATTCGACATCCCCGGACCGTATGTCATAGAGAGTAAAGGCCCCATGCTTTCCTGGTACTTCATCATATCCATATAGATAGTCAGGATTTCGCTGCCGGGCAGTCCATCGATCGCGGCCCGGTAACTGTCAAGATCAGCCAGTGAGTCGCCATTCTGGGCATCGATTCCGTTTTGAACGGAGGCAACGGTCTCACCAACGAGCATTAGATCACCCGATCGACATATCGCGATGTCGCTCATCATCTCTTTTTCGATGAAGTAGATGGTTTGATCCTCGTAGATTTCTTCTTGCACGGCACCACCGCTCTCTTCGATTTCGGCGATGGTCTGATCGAGAAATGCATCCGCGGCGCCCTCGTCGTCGACCTCGAGGGCGATCAACATTCCCTCTTCCACGCTCCCGCCGACCAGACCCGCCATCAAATCTATGACTCCGAGGCCCACATCGTTCCCAATCCAGGGTTGGATATCTTCGCTGTACGTGATGTTCATTTCTTCACTGAGCCACTCATCCACCTGTTCCAGTGTTTGATCAAGAAACGTCGTGTCTTCCTCCAGCGGTTCGGGGGAGAGTGCACGCACGATCGCTTCGAGGTTTTCATCGCCGAAACGATCCAGGTCCATATGGATATACACGACTACGTCGGTTGGCATCGCCTTGGCCGCCGCATCCTTTCCAGCCGTGCCCAGCAAGTCCCACCCGAAGGGATCGATGAAAAGCAGGATCACGACGGCCAGGACGATCACGACAACGACGCCCGCGAGAATGCCAAGTCCTACGAATAATCTGCGGCGATCGCTGGATTCAGAAATTGGGGCCGTTGATTCTTGTTCACTCATTTTCTACATCCTTTGGTCTTCTCTTGCTCCTGATGCGAAATACAGGCAGGAGCGCGATTACGCATACGAGGCCTGCAAACAAAAAGGTTTCACGAACCACTTGAACGGCGACTTTGATCCCAACTTGTAAGCTTTCATTCAAATTTGCATCGAGCGGCAACAATCGGGCGGTGAGCACGTCCGCTCGATACAAGCCGTAAGATGTCATACTGGATACACCGAGTGTCATCCCCATCAAGCGAAAGAAAATAACCAACGCGGAAGCCGTTCCCCGGAATGGTGCTGGAACGCCATCGATCACGGCCGCAGCGATGGGAGCGATCGTCAATCCAAATCCACACCCGGCCAGAAACAAATGCGGTAACATCTCTGAATACGGTGTGTCCTGTCGCCAAGCGGTCATAAGTATAAAGCCAATCAAACTCACAAGCAATCCGACGATTGCCGGGGTACGATAGCCACGCCTGGCGGTCAGCCAGCCACCGGGCAGTGCGGCGAGTGCCATAGGGACTGTCAGTGCGGAGAGAACCCAACCACTCTCCCAGGCGCCTTGTTCCAACGTTTGTGCCACGACGGTATTGATAAATAGGGGGACGTTGGCGATGGCCACAAAAAGGCTGAAACCGACCAGGAAATTTGCCAGCGTAGCCGAAATGAAGTTCTGTAAGCGGAAGAGGTGCAGGGGAATGAGTGGGTGTTCGAAGCGGGCCTGACGCAGCAGAAAAACCGCGAACAAAGCAACGGCTGCGGCGGCGAAGGGCAGCGCGTAGGAAGGCAGTCCGATTTGACCCGGCTGCGAAATCGTTCCTCCCAGGTCCACTGTCGTGCCCAGACCAACGTTGATCAGAACGAGGCTTGCAGCGATAAGGCTGGCTCCCAACCAGTCCATCCGCGCATCCGCACTTTCTTTCGGCGTATCTGTAAAAACCTTCCAAATCATGACGAACGCCAGCAGACAGAGCGGCAGGTTGAGCCAGAAAATCGTCCGCCAATCGTAGAACTGGACGACGATGCCGCCGTACAAGTGCCCCACGACCCACCCCGCCGTGTCGACGGCCGCGATCACAGCCAGGGGTTTTGCCCGCTCTCCGAGGGGATACAAATCTCCCACGAGCGCCATTCCGACGGGCACCATGGCGCCTGCGCCAAAGGCCTGGATCATCCGTGCAGCGATCAAAACGGCGAGAGAGACGTGTGCGGGATCCGGACGATTTTCTGCGAACGTGTAGATCGCGCGCAGCGCGAAGCGCGTCGGCCAGGTTTCACCAATTGCCACGAGATAGGAGCCAACCGCAAAGACGGTCAGTGAAATCAGAAAAACTTTCCGGCGGCCGTAGAGATCGGACAAACGCCCCATGAACATCAGGGCGACGCTGTAGGCAAGAAGATACCCCGTGACCAGCCATGCCGCTTCATCCAAACCGGTCTGCAGTGGTATTTCAAGATCGAAAATGACCTGAGGCAGGACGGCGGATACCACAGTGAGATCCAACGCACCGATGAAAATCGGCAGGCAGATCCAGAGTATGATCACCGAGCGATTCGCTTTCTGCGCGATCGCGGTCACGAATTCGATTCCCCGATCACTTCCGGCGGAACGATGTCCATCGATTGATCGAAATTCCAGAAGTCAAGCTGCCACAGCGTATCTTCTTCTGCATCCGGCCGGTGATCGACGATGTTCAAACGATACAGCTCGAAGGTTTCCGGGGCGATGTATAGCGAGATCTCCAATGTTCCTGGACCGATCATTCCGTAACTCAATCGATACAGCCTCTCGCCATCCAGACTCCCTTCCAATGCGTACAGCAATTTACCGGGATACTCTTCGAGTTCTTCGTAGCCGAGAAAGCGGAGACTCCGCAGATCGGACATCAAGATCGATTGAATGCCGATTTCTCGATCGAATAGCGAGGCGGGGTTGAAACCCCAATTTGGCGGTAATGCTTGCCATTCTCCGGAAAGCAC
>Ga0307426_1000479_pt1 | contig 27537 bp, 29 predicted proteins | sample SalMarWE160340MG_FD_202165 | JGI IMG/M metagenome (GOLD analysis project Ga0307426, IMG submission 202165) | Salt marsh sediment microbial communities from the Plum Island Ecosystem LTER, Massachusetts, United States - WE1603-40 | ecosystem: Environmental > Aquatic > Marine > Intertidal zone >...
GTTTTGGTAGATCACGTTAAGGAAGCACACGATGACTATTTTCGTCAAGTGAATTTACACCACATTAAAAGACATTATCTAGAAGACTTTTTGCCCTCTTTGAGTATAGGATGTAACTGCACTATCCGCTGCCATTGCTATAGCAAGTTTATTCATTACAACAACTTCTGAGGTCATAGAGCCCCCATTATTCTTGTCGAATTAATTAGATAGAATATTTTCAGTGTAGTTATACTTGTATCCCCCGATTGCTTTTCTGATCACAATAAAGTAATTAATGTGAACTCCAATAATTATAGCATTTGTTTAAACAATCACAGCCAACTCTTATCAAATTCACTCCCTAAAGGGACGCCTACGTCCCGCTCCAAACGCCCCAAATGCCCTATAGTAGAAACCATAGCGGCGGGATTCCACGGGCAGCGATCCATGACTTTGACTCAATTAACGTTCGTGAACGGGCAGGCAGCGTGATGTTGGTGGCCATCGCCAGCATGAAAGGCGGGGTGGGGAAGTCGACCCTCGCGGCCATGCTCGCCAAGCACGTCGCCGTCAGCACGGGCGTCTCCGTCACCGTCGTCGACATGGACCCGCAGCGCGGGGCGACCATCCTGCTCCTGGGCCCCAAGAAAGCGGCTTCAAACGTAGGTCCCACGACGTACGACGTGCTGCAAAGCGAACTGGACAACATCCCCTCCCACGAAATCCTCGCCCGGGCAATCATCCCCTCGGCCTACCACGCGGGTGTGCGCATTCTCCCCGCCAGCGCCGCACTTGCCAGACTCGCCGGTCCCGAAACGCCGAGAGATTTACTGCGCCTGGCGTTATATGAGAGCATCAACACACTGGACCCGCTCGTCATCATCGATACCGGTCCCGACATCACGCTGTGCGAGATGAGCATCATTGCGGCGGATTTGATCTTCGTCCCCGTCACGCTCTCGCATCAAAGCGGCGTGCCGACGCTGAACACGCTGCAAGCGGCGTTTCGACTCGGTTGCCCGATCGGCGGCCTGATTCCGACCATGGTGGGAACGTCCCAATGGAGTGAAAAGCGCGTGGCGCAATGGCGTGAAAGTCTGCGCAATACGCAATTGATTAAAAACCGAAAAATCAAACTTCTGACCTCGATGCCTTATTCGCAGTCAGCCATTCGGGGAACGTGGCGCTGGGGAAGACTTCCCCAACTTTTCATCCCTACCCTTAAAGGGATCGAAGAGCAGATATTTTTGAATCGCGGCTTGACGAACGGAGGAAATGCAAACGAAGCCGATTCATACGCGAGCACGTTTGAAGGAATAGTTGACTATGGCTGATCTCGACCGCGGCACTGTCCTCGAAACGAACATCGACATCAGCGACCTGAACGGCTATCGAACGGCCAGGCCGAAGCTGCGGACAGGACGGCTCGAATGGCCGATCATGCTGATTCCACTAGACACGATTGCATCAGGAAGCCCGACCCAGACACGTCAGGAGGTGTTCGATCCGGATCGTTACCCACAGGATGCGGAGTTGGCGGCAAGCATTCGCCAGCACGGCGTGATCGAACCCATTCTTGTGTGCCGGATTTCCGATCCTGGAGACGAGCCACAGTATCAATTGATCGCCGGCGATCGACGCCGGCGCGCCGCGGTTCACATCGGACAGGAGATGATCCCCGCCATCATTCGCCAAAGCGGGGAGCAGGCCAACCTGCTAACGTTTGCCGAGAACACTGGCCGGCGCGATCTAACGCCTTATGAGAAAGCGATTGCTTTAACCAAGATCATGGAAATGGACGAAGAAGAGCTATCCCTACGGCAGCTGGCCAAGAAAACCGGCATCAGCCTTTCATCAGTCTCGAATCTACTCAAAGCATACCGAGAATCTCCTCCAGCTCTACGTAAGTTGTTTGCAGAAGGTATGGAATCGCGTGCGGTCGTCGAGCTGCAAAGTGTCTTCGGAAAATTTAACGAGGCGGAGCAGGTAGAACTTGCGAGGAAACTCCGGGGGTTGTCCAAACGGCAAGTGTTGGCGATCAAAGATTTGAGTGAGCGAGAGATTCCCATCGATGCGGCACTGGAAACAATCATTCAACCTCAAATGCCTCCCGATGTTCCCGACAATGGGCGACGAATTGCGAGACTTCAAAAAGAAACCCTTGATTGCCTACAGCCCTACGACGGCCAAGTCGAGGCAATTGCAGAACTTACTAGTGCACCCCTAGAAGTCGTGAAGGGTATTTTTTCTACGGCGAAGAAGAATCAAGCCGGCACAGATGCGGTTTTTCTTGCGTGCGCGTTTGTAGGGCGGGGAGGCACTCCACACAATGCACTGAAAAACGCCGAGAAACTTGCTCAAAACCAAAAGGCGTCAAAACTCGTACGCAAATTTCTCATTCTTCTTAACCAAGCGAAGGATTTAATCAATCGCTCTGACGAAGATTCCCTGAAGGAGTTTCTTCGTATCATTTTTTGGGGGGGAATAAACCATGATGGGGGTTAACGCTACAGTAAAAGATCATCTCACAGCGATCGGCGATTCACCCGAATGGGTCATTTCATTGGCAGAGATGATCCAGAAATTGCTGGGCTTATCCACGGCCATTGCATCAGCAAGGGCGAAGGATTTGAGTCGGATTCCGCCGATCGGAATGAGCCTCGAATCAATCATTCGGGGTTGGGAAATCCTGAACGATTCTGATCTACAGTACTTATCACCCTTACAGAAGGAGACCATTGAGAAAGTGGTCGATAGAATCGTGAACGACCTTCATAAGATCGTCGCCACAACGAGGAGGATGGAAACATGATCAACCGAGGTTTGCTCATTATAGGAATTGTGCTTGCGCTTATCGGGTTCGGCGCAGCTTTTGTTGTCAACCAAATCATCGTCCGTCCAACAGACTACATCATTGCTGCGAGAATGGACATAGCTGCCGGAACATACATCAATGAACTCCCGGAAGATGCTTTTATCCAGATTCCCGTTCAGTTCGATAATTCCTCTGCACGGAAAATGCTGGAGGGTGTAGCGCAACCACAAGACCTCGTCGCCATGCGGGCTGCGAATGCCGTAATCATCCAAGACATCTATATGTACCAACCACTCGTGCTTGGCGCCGTCATCAGCGCAGACAACCCGGCCGCATCCCGCATTGCCCGTCTTGGATTAGACGATCCGGACTTGATGGTAATTACTATTCCTGCAGCAGGTAATGTTCCATCCGGGCTTATGACAGGTGATCGAATCGATCTTGCCGTGACTGTTTCCTCCGTAGCAGACCCTCTTGAGCTTACGCAGGATGAGCCGGTTACAACCCTCCCCTTCTCACAAACAAGCTTAGGAACCATCCCGCCTGAAGCGCTTGCGGAGATTCTAGAAGCCTCGGGATATTCTGTAACTGCTCCCGAAGAAGGGAGCGCAGCAAATACGACGACATCTGTGGAAGAAGAGAACAATACACACTTGAACGAACCGGAAGAACCTACACTTCGTGAACCGGTTACCAAGCTACTGGTAAGGGGGTCCTTGGTGATCAACGTTCAATATGCAAGATCGGTCACCGGAATTACTGCAGAAGGCGAAGCTCAGCTGATGCGAGGAGAGATCACCGGCATTGATGTCATCATCCCTCGAGAGGCTTTTGAATTCGTAACGATGGCTATAAACAGTGGAAACCTGCAGATTGGTCTGCTCTCACCTCTCGTTGACAACACCCACGACGAGCCCACACTTGGTGCTTCATTGCAAGACTTCCTGGATCTCTATCTGAGTGATCGGGAAGAACTTATCGCCGAATCAGAGATGGCAGATCTATCGGAGTAATTATGAATTTGACGTTGCGGTAAGAAAGCTACCCACCAATTTGCGACTCAAGAGGTTGCCTCAATGTCAGACCAACAAATCGAGTATCTTACGGCATTATTGTTTGCAAGGCCTGAAATCAGTGCACAAATGAACGCGCAAATGCATATTGCGACTGACAGAAAAGTGCGACTCGCAACACTGCTCCCGTTGTTCGATCTTTCAAAGGCCATCGAAATCTTGCAATCAATGAAGCCCCATGTGGTTATCCTTGATGCCCATGTAGACGGTTTTGAACTCTCTCAAATCGTCCATCTCCGTCAGCAAGCTGCCGAGCCATTTGCCGTTGTCGGTCTCGCACAGGCAGGATCAACAGAAATGGAGCAATTACTGGGGTACGATATCGACGCCACATATACCTTACCACTCAACCCCCAATTGTATGACCGCCTCGATCAAGATCTCCCGGGCAAATATGAGTTGGTATGCAAGGCATGGGGAAAAGGAGCGTGGGGAGCCGGCGCCCCTGAAGCGATAAAGGCAGCCACAGCAGCTGCCGGGTCAACATCGTGGCAGCGATCAGCAATTGCAGTTTATTCCCCCAAAGGCGGTGTTGGGAAAACCGTTATCGCATGTGAGTTGGCAGCTGCGCTCGCCGCTCTCGGTGGAAGAGAAGTTACTCTGGTTGACGCCAACATGAATGGCGGTCACGTGAAATTACGCTTGAATGTGGATGTTCCCCACGGGATACTCAATGCGGCTGCTACCTATCATACCAACAAGGGACACCCATCTTTGGAGGCGGACGCACTAAAAAAGGTTCTAAGATACCTCGTGCCGCTTGCTGGAACCAGCAACCTGAGAATCCTCCCTGGCGTTGTCAACATGGAACAATCGCTCAACGAGAGCTTGATCGGAGAGGCCGGCATGGACTTTATGATGTGGTTCATTCCCATCCTCAAACGTCAGTTTGATTTCGTTGTAATCGACATGGGTAGCTCAATTAACGTCGGGGTACATATAGGTGTACTCAAGAGTGTCGATTTCATCATCGCCGTGTGCGAACCGGATCTCACGAGTCTCGCGGACATCAAGGAAGCTATACATCGAAGCATCGTCGCAAAGCATGGGATTGGTCTCGATCGAATCGGTTTGGTGATCAACAAATGGCAGGACGATTTGGGAATTTCCTTGAAAGAGGCATCGAAATACGCTGAGGTCACTGCGATGGGTATTATCTCAAATGATGGCACAGGAAATATCACGCGTGCCGGAAATCAAAGCCGGTCTTACTTCGCCAAATACATCAACGAGAAGAAAAATCCCAAGGAGACGGAACAGACGCTTCATGGGTTCGCCCAATTAGCGGGCCAGTTCTATCCTCCGATTTCCGCAGCCTGGTCGGAAAGGTTGAAAAGCGGATATAAGAAAAAACGGTGGCTATGAAGATGCAATTTGAAGATGATCATGCAGCGAAGCTCGGTAAACAACCACTGGAAGGGAACGGGGATGAACCATACAAAAATGGAATAAAAAAGGTGCGCGACCGCATTGCTGGCGAATTTAATCCACAACAGATCGATAACGCTGGCCCGTCAGTCACAGAAGCGGTTTCACGCACCGCACACGAGATCTACCAAACTTTTAACCAAGAAGCGCTTTCCAGCAATTTCGCCCGCATCATGATGCCCGAGGAACAATTCGTGGAAATGGTACTGGCCGATCTGCTCGGCATGGGTGCCATCGACGCTTTATTAAGCGACTCAAGCGTCGAGGATATTGCCATCAACGGGCCTACAGAAGTCATGGTCTACCGACAGGGGAGATGGGAAGAAACGGATCTTTCATTCCCGTCGGCCGATCGATTGCTCGAGGTACTCAATCGTGGTTTGGCACACTCAAATCGAAAAGCCAATATGGTCACGCCAATTGCCGACGCTGTATTAAAAGGAAAACAGCGCATCAGCGTAGTAACTCATCCCGTGGCGACGCCCCACCCCACGGCCGTCATTCGTATCCCCAGAGCAAAAGACATCACCCTTGAGGACATGGTCAGACCTTCCATGGTCAAAGACGAAGACCACAAGAAAGAACTTGCCCTTGATTACGAAGGTCTTATCGATGGAGATGCTCAGGGCTTGCTCTCGCCAAAAGCAGCTCTTTATCTGCATGCCGTTGTGCTGGCTGGAGGAAACATCGTTGCCATTGGTCCGACAGGATCAGGAAAAACCACACTCTTGATGGCGCTTGGCCGGAAAATTCCAAGAGGAGAACGAATCCTTATTATCGAGGACACCCCGGAGATCGAGCTGCATCCAGATACCGAAGCACCATTGAACGTTCTTTATCTGCGTACTCGTCCATCGACCGTGGAGGGTTTACGCGAAATTCCCCAAGAAGACCTCGTCAAACTGGCACTGCGTCAAAGACCCGATGCGCTAACCCTCGGCGAAGCCCGAGGACCCGAAGTGTTTGATTTACTTAACGCATTGAACACCGGTCATAAAAATGGCCTTACCAGTCTACATGCGTATGGTGTGGACGAGCTTTTTGGACGAATATTTCTCATGCTCTCCCAGAGCGAACGAGGACGACATCTGGATGCTTACCGTGCCGCAAACCTAGTTGCTTCAACGCTCCACGTCGCCGTCTCGATTGAAATGGTCGGGAATAAGCGCTTCGTGAAAACGATTGCGGAACTGAGCGGTACGGTTAACAAGATCGGCACATCTTATGAACCCGAGGTAAAACCGATTTTCCAACGTACTGGAAGCCGCGGCAAACTTGAAGGCCCTCTCATGGATTCTGCTCACGCCAATCTATTCCGCTTAGCAGGCATACCCGAACATATTTATTCGTTGGAGTAATCTTGTGAGAAATGAGAACGAGGCTATCCAGATAGGAGTAAACATATGCTGACCAATATCCTTCTTGCTGCCTCTGCCGGCTTCGGCATTTTCTTAATCGTTATATCATGGCGATATCAAGCGCCAAAGCGAAATCTCGAGCGGCTCACGGCGTTGAGAAGAACAGCCGAAGAGATTGCAGCAGAGTCAGAGCCCGAGGACTCTTTCTTCCGAAACCTCCGCTATCGAGGCCTTGATGTTGCTTTAGCCCAAGCCGATCTTGATGTGACCCCTGCCGGTTTTATACGCGTTGGCATCCTGATTACTGTAATTGCATTCGCCTTGGGCATTGTCATCAGCGGGGGCTTGCTTGTCGCTTTATTTACGGCGGGCGTCAGCATTTTCCTCTACTACTCTTGGCTTGGATTACGGCGAGACGCAAAGATACTCGAGTATGAAGAGGCTATCGCTGACACGTGTGATCGTATATCTGCCGGAGCACAACTCACACCCACCCTGCAAGGCGCCATCACTCATGCCGCGGAGACGTGTCCGGAAATCATCAAAGGTGACCTTGTTTTGATCTCCAATCAATTGTCTCAGGGCGCGAGCGTCGACGATGCCCTTGGAGATATCGTCAAACGGAGGCAAAGTTATTCGCTGGGGTTGATGGCTCAAACGTTAAAAATTTGGAGTGTTCGTGGAACAACACTTCCCCTTCAAGAGGTGATTAGGCCACTTAAAGACGCCATCCGGGATATGGCCGACACAGGTAGGAGAATGGACGCCGAACTTACGCAATCCAGGCTAACAGCCACGATTGTCACAATCGCACCACCCGTTTTTGTGCTCTTTTTCAGGACTGCGATACCCTCGACAGCACCAATCTATTCCAGCACAACGGGGCAGATGATCCAAATTTTCTCTTACACACTATCTGCCATCGGTTTCATGTTGACCATGCGTATCATTCGAAACGTTCGGAAAGTGCTGGAAATTCAGCAGGACTAGGAGTTAGACATGGATTCTTCACTGATTTTATCCCTCTCGCTGGCGCTCTTGTCAGGAATTGGGATCTTCCTGGTTGCCGCATCAATCAGTATCCCCATGAAATCTTTGACCAGCCGCATTCGAGACGACGGCGTCGGTCCGTATATCGGCGGCATGGCGGAAAGTAAAATCTTCCAAGCTTTCTTTTTAGGTCTGAGCAAACGAATACGACCCGTGTCTGGAGACCTTGAAGACCTATTACGGCGTTCTGGATGGAGATTTGAATCGGAAATCCACTTCTATGCCCGCCGCATGCTTGCCGCATTCTTAGTGATGGTGCTGTGTATTATCGTTGGAATTGCCCTGAATGTTGTTCTGGGCTTGTCGATTGGTTTCTTGCCCATTTCCGTATTTTCTTTTCTTGGTGCACTGCTGGGTTTTATGCTGCCCGATATCGAACTCAACAACGCCATTGACCGTAGACGGGTTCGGCTAAAAAAGGAAATGGGCTTCGGGCTGGACCAGATCCATATCTACCTGCAATCTGGCGCGGATCTAGTGGAAGCATTGTCCCAAGTCACGCATATGGGTATATTCGGAAGAGCTTGCGAGGCCATTGCCGCACAGGTAAGCACCGGAGAACCGATCAGTACAGTCACGGAGAATGTGCAAAACACTCTCCCGCAGACACCGGAGTTTGACGAGTTCCTCAAGTTGTTACGCACGGGCATTCAGAAGGGCGAAGCTGTTCAAGAACCATTCCGCGAACGCGCGGCGTCGATGCGGCAGATGCTCGTGCGCTCGATCATCGAAGAAGGACACAAATCCAGAATCAAGGTTACCTTCCTGACCATCGTCTTCATGCTGGTGGCCACCATGATCGTGACCATCGTCCCGATCACGTTGCTGCTGTTCGAGGGCGCTTTTTAAGATGATATTGGATTTTCACTCTCGATAAAAATAAGTTGATTGGATCGGTGAGGCGCATGGATCATCGGCCATCTATTTCGTCGTTCTCGCTCGAGGCATGATGGAATATCATACCAGAGGTAAAGTATGTCGAAAGAAAATGTTGCCGTGACGATCGAGAATGATCTACTCAAACGATTGGACCGACTAGTTGCGAAGGGGAGATATCCAAACCGAAGCAACGCTGTTGAACGAGCGGTCAAAGACTTGCTCGAGAGAGATGAACATACCCGTCTTGCAGTAGAAAGTGCGAAATTGAATCCTGCCTTTGAACAGGCGTTGGCTGATGAAGGGTTGGCGGGAGATCTTTCGGAATGGCCAGAATATTAAGAGAGGAAATATATTGGGCCGATCGCAACCCGGTTCGAGGACAAGAACAGGGCGGGCACCGTCCCGTCGTCATCATAAGCCAAGATGTGTTCAACGAACGATCAGGTACGGTCATTAGCATGGCGATTACGAGCCAGATACAAAGGGCCGGATTTCCCCTCATTCACAAACTGAGCAGCGGCGGGTTGCCCAAGGAATCATGGGTCAAAATGAGCCGAGTTCGGACGCTGTCGACTTCACAATTGGGGGATCGCATCGGAAAAGTCGAACCGGAAGAATTGGCAATCTTGATCGAAGGACTGAACAAAATCATCGCCGCATAATTCGCCTGGGAAACCCGGGAGGCGCAGCGAAATAAGGGGTTCGTCGTGGTTCTCGCAAGGCAGATTCGCAAATGAAACCTTACACCCCTGGTCAACCGCCTCGACTTTCCAGTTTTGGATTGAAGCGTTAAGATTGGAACCTGAATTCGAATTCGAGGCAAGGTTTTTTATGAAGTGTAATAAAGCTGTCGTCTATATCCTGATCTTTATCTGTCTCACCGGACTGCTCAGCTTCGCAACATTCGCTACAATAGATGGTGTATCGGCGAAGAGTGCTGATTCATCGAACGCATCGCAAGTCGTTCCACCCACGCCGAACTTGTCCTTTGAAGAACGGCTTTCCCTGGCAATCCCTCGAACCAATGTGGACCGTAAGGATTTAGATCGCCTCGTATACGGCAACCAGCTCGATTGGCCCGAGATGCGTTATCTCAACGAAGGCGTGGAGCTTCTGGGGAGAACGATCACACCCGTCGATTTTCAGATCTTACCAGGCGGAGACACAGTTAGTGTATATTCGCCACGTGATGAACAATTGTACACGGATGCCCTCTGGTACATCACTGAAGTTCTTGAGAAAAGTCAAAGGGCCTTTGATGCAGTCATGATCCCTCCTGGCGGAAGTCTGGTGATGATTCAAATCGAAATCGAACCTCCAATTTCAAATCCCGGCGAAACCTGTGGCTCATCTTACGAAGGACCTCGCGGGGATTCCTTTCGCATCGCATATCCCGGTTTAGGGGAACACGCCGTTGCCTACACCCCTTCATATCCATACAGTGGAGGGTACAAGCTCGAAGAATACGCCGCACCGTTCGTTGATTGTCCCGACGATGGCTGGTTGTACTTCTACCTCCCTACGCTCGAGGCGGACCCCGCCATGATATGGCTCGAATTCGTCCAAACGAAAGATCGGTATGACGAACAGACAGGAGAACGAATCATCGGGACAAAACTGGCTTTCTGGACGCTGACGGAACGGCCGTGAGTGTTGTTGGGGCCGACATAGTCTGCAGGTCGGGTTGGGGAGGTCCGAAACCCATCGCCGCGCCCGCGAGCACCTTACCGCTGGTTGCGAATATCCATCCGCAACCAATATTGGGCAAATGTGAATCTGCCAATCTCCAATTCGCTACATTCTGAATAATAGACAACTGCATCCTCCTGTACCACCGATTCGCATGCTGTTACGAAATGCTGTGGATAAATATTCGCTGACTACAGGCGACTGATGTGTATGCATCGCCAGCGATTAACCTTCCCCTCTCTTTAGCGAAGTGAGATGCGTAGCATTGAGCCAAGTCGAAGAGGCGCATTGCATCCCCAGTCAGAGAAAATGACGCGCTCTTTTTCGACTACGGTCCTTCGATTAAATTCGTTTCTTCGAAGCTCGCTCCACTCAGGATGATGGAGAAAGAAGGAAGGGACGCCCATGTCCCGTATGAGAGCCTGTTTTTATGCTAGAGTAATTTCATAATCGCGGTCGATTTCGCCCCTTCATGCATACCATATTCGAAGGAGATATCTGATGAGGAAACACCTATCGCAAGGGATTTTGGCCGATCAATCCGGGCAGGACACGCTGGAGTGGATCGCCATTGCCGCAGTCGTCGTGATCATCGTTATTGTGGTCTTCGCCATCATCCGCGACAAGGCGATTGAGAAAGCGGAAGCGATCTGGTAAGTGGCGAACCGGCCCGTAAATCCCAGCCGGATGAGTCGGATTCACTCGAGCTTATGAAATTCACAGCGGGGACAACCATGGCAACGAAGACGGATATCCCAACACGAACACATAAAAGTGAACGCGGCCAGGCCACATTGGAGTTCATCTACTCCTTCTGGCTGCTTTTTGCTTTTTTCCTGATCATGATCGCCATCGCCACGGTGTGGTACGGGCACATCATCACCTCGCCCGTATCGTTGGAAGCCGCATCGCGTGAAAGTGTACAATCCGGTTGGGGCCAGGAATTTATACAATCCTCCGGTAATAGCCTTTCCAAAAATACGCAGCTCGATACCTCCATCAGCAATTGGGACTCAGATATTATTCGATCCGAAGCGAAAATTTTAACCGTATCAGGTAAGGCGAACGCCTCCTGGATGCCCTTTTTGATCAACTGGAGCATTCCCGTTCAGGGTTCGACGATCTTTCCGGTGTGGGAATTCCACGGAGGAAGTCCGTAATGTCTCTACCGAATGCAAATCAAATTGTAAAGAAGCAAGAAGGCTCGGCGTTGATCGAGTTCGTCTTGCTGGCCCCACTGGTCATTCTGCTGATGATGTTCGTTTTATTTGCCGGCTGGTGGAGTTATTCCAAATTGTCATCCCAAAATGCGGTTTATAGTCGTGGCGTTTTTAATCCTTCGTATGCAACTTTTCGTTCTGGTGGTGAATATATCCCACATGAGGAATCGGCAGAATGGGTGATATTGGAAAGCTCGCAGGGGATGAAACAAATGTGGGTTGATCACATGAGCATCGGCTGGAGGCACAGCGCCTATCACACATCAAGAATTGGCGGGGCAGGCTATGTGGTTTCTATCTTGCCAAATAAAAACTCATTCCATGAATGGTTCCTGGATTTTTTAACGCATTTGGGAAGCGGACAATATTCGAGCCAATTACCAAAAGGGAATGCATTCTTCTTCTTTACACCATTCATTTCCGAATCAGAATATTGAACCTGGCAGAGAGCCAAGATGAACAACCCAACACGTACGGAAAAATGCAAAAAAGACCAGCGAGGGCAAATTGTGTTCGCCTTCCTCGGCTTTTTCCCCCTATTCATCGTGTGTTTGTTCGTGGTGACCGATCTGGCCCGCTATTTCTACCTCAAGAACCAAGTGCGTATCACGGCCGATTCAGCCGCTCTGGCCGCAGCTGGAGCGTTGGACATGCGCCAAGCAGCTGAAAATCAAGTATTCGTGATCAACGGCGCGTGGGGCAGCCAAAGAGCGAAGGAAGTTGTCTTGGAAATGCAGGGCAAGGTCAGCGAGGATTCTTGGATGACCATCGGTATTACGTACTTGGACATTCAGGACAACGAAGTGACGGTCATCGTGAACGGAAAGGGGCCAACCTTGTTTGGCGGTTACATCGGCATATCAGAGTTCAATACGAGTGCTATTGCCAAAGCGCGCATCGCTGTGGGGGTGGATCAAGAGTGGTAAGTATGTTTGTGGACGATGGTTTTTTCAGATTCTGGGCCGGGGTAGTTCGAAAATGGAAGACTTACGACAGGTTATTGCAGAGTTGGTGGCGATTATCACCACCATTGGGGGAATTTACTTCTTCGTTGGATTCGTCGTTAATCTAGCGCAAACACAAATCAGTTCTGTTACCGGGGATACCCTGGGACGCGCCAGAGCGCTCCAGCAAGGAATTTCCATGGTCATTCTCTTGTGTATCGCTGTATCTATAGGGCCGATTACGGATAGTATAACCGCACACTTTGACGCGATTGGCGCTATGCAAGCGCCCCAGACCAAGGAAAACTTGATCGTTTTCTGGTCCAGTCTGGCGAAAATGATCGTTTCAGCCATCACGGGAATCTCAATTACGCTGCTAACCGTCAGTGCCGTGTTCAATGGCTTTGGGCTTCAGGTTTCAAAGATGATTGGCCTACCCATTGGCATTGCACGATCCACCGGAAATTTGATCGCGGTCGTCATAGGATTGGCGCTTTCAATTACCGCCGTGGCGATTGCACAAGGGATTTTGGATGTGGTAATCAATCTTGTAACTACTTAAAGCAGTATCCATTTTGGGACTCAAAAGGAGGTAATCAAGTGATCGACTACATTACAACTCGGTATAACGAAATACTGGTCAAGTTAGACTTGATCGAGATCCTTGCTGTCAGATTGGCAACCATCACGGTTTGCGCCTTATTCCTTTCATTATGCCTCACACCCGGAATCACGGCTTTTGCCGATGGATCTACCGGGAGCAGCACAGACGATGCTGCCATGACCTTCATCGACATTTTCAACGACCTTGGCCAACTAGCTATCAAGATCTGTTATGCATTGATGTTTATCGTTTTCGCCGTCGGAACGGTCAAAGCAGGATTAGGTGCGCAAGCCGCACAGGCGTTTGGAGCAACCGGACGTGTATCGATGGAGATGCTAAATCTTGTCGGTGGAATCATCATCTTCGTGATTGGGCTAATGACATTGCCCATTGTCAATACGATCATTGACAGCGTTTCCACTAAGCTTGCCGTAGATTCCGAAATCGGCACGATCAGCAATCCCGTGATTAGGTAGTCCGCATCTGAATTGTAAAGGTGGATGGACGATGCAAAAACAACGGATCAAATCGCTCATTATTGGTATGATTGCGATTCTGACGATCCTACTCGTGCTCGTAGAAGGTATTCAATCAACGAGTACACAAACCAGCCAATTTTCGTCCTATTCAACAATATACTTGGACCTGAACGATATCGTAATTGATGATCCGAGTTACTCTTCTCCTATCGTAACGAGTGAAATTGGCGGAGGTGAACTGGAAAACCGCCAGCCTCCCCCTTCTCCTCTACCTGAAACTCAATCAACGCCTGTCCCAAATGATAACGAAGGCTATACTCAAAAGACGGTAAAAGAGATTTATTTCCCCTATGAAGGCCTATCGGGAGGTATCAAGAAAACCCTCTACGAGTTGTTCCTGGAAATGGAACGCGGAACAAGATCCAAAATTGGTAATGCTTTATTCGAATTTGAAGAAAGAATACCTGGTTATGAAGATAACTTAAAGAATGTGCGGCACAGTGCCTGGAAAGCTTCGATAAGTATCGCAGGCATTTTGGCGCCTTTGATTCTCAGCCTTGTCGTATCCTGCGCTCTGAAAGATGGAGCTACATCAATCACGGGTTATGCTGTAACTCGTGAATCCTTCCTAAAGTGGTTTATATGTATCGCCGCAGCAGCCTCGAGCTTTTTCCTATTAGAAAAGACGATTGATCTATCGAAAGCATTGGAAAGCGCTATCTTTTCGCAGTTTATTAAATCGAATACCGACATCATTCATGGAATCGGCGTGACCCAATTGGCAAATGCACTCATACCGTCTCCTACTGAATTCACAGAACTCGGTGTGCTTTTACTTATAAGTCTTATCATCTTCAGCCTCCTACTATTAATTGCATACACCGCAGTACTCACAGTATCATGGTTTGCAACGAAAGTTATCACCATATTTATTGTAGCTATTGCTCCGATTGTCCTAATCATTGGTGTACTACAGCCCTTTCGCTGGCTTCAAGGTTTATGGCTAAAAATAACTACTATCGCGTTCATCCTTTGGCCTGTAAATATGCTCATGCTGGGAATCTTTTCAAAGGTTATTGCGATATTCATTTCGAGTGATCATGCATCTGTATCAAATACAATTTTTGCTTACTTTATCGCCGTTGGTGTCATATCGATTTTCATAGCGATAAATTCAATAATTGGAAAATTAGTATATGGTTCCGCCGTAGAAATTGCATTGAAAACAAAGGATATGGCTTCGAATCTGGCAAGCCGAGCAACGATCGGTTCTGCAGGTATCCTGCTCGCGGGTGCTTCAGGAGAAGGCTTAAACCCCACATCTAGCGGACTCCATGGGTTCAACCAAGAATCAGATCCTATAATTAGTCGGAATCATCCCAATGCATCTACGCAAACAGTCCCAACGCTGGACAGTATGGGTGTCAACGTCCCTACACCCAACAAACCAGCGAGGAATCTCCACAACACCCAGAATGAGTTGGCCCAGCAAATTAATACTGAAATGTCAAGAAATGATCCTGAAGATGCAAACATCCAGACGGAGAGCGTGATTGGAGTCAACAACAACTCAAGACTTGAGTTTGAGTCAAATTACGAGTCAGAAGAGAAACCTCGGAAGATGATCTTTCATACTCGTCTATCAAATGGAATTCTTCAAACGGATGTATCAAAAGCCAGCAATTCGTCTGAAAAGATCCTTCGAAAAATGAAGAAATCAGGGAGTTCAGAGGTCTCAAATATTGAGTAAGCGCATACCATGAACGATTACTTCGGTCTTTATTCCTCTATACCTACCATACTAAATCGATTATTGATCAAAGGGAGCATTTAATGGGCCTCGTACCGCCAAGGATCGAACCGCCGAAAACGATCATCGGGGTGGGCATGCGCGAGCTGCTCGTCCTGGGCGCGGGGCTGCTGCTCTCGATCCTGGTCGTGCTTTCCGGCCTGGCGCTGGTTATCAAAGTTGGCCTGGCGGCGCTGCTCGTGGGGCTGGCGGCGCTGCTCGCCCTGGGGCGCGCGCCCGCCACAGGCAAAACCTTCGAGGAATATTTCCTCGACATCTACCATTTCCACAAACGCGACCGTTTCCTGCAGCGCGGCGCCGCCGACCTGCAGGGCGAGCCTTTCGCCCCGCAGCCCACGCGCGTCGCAGAAACCGCTGCCGCATACGCGCCCCGGGACATGATCCGGATGCGCCCGCTGCCCCTGAGCCTGAACGCTTTCTTCGGCCTGTTGAGCGTCTGCTTCCTGGCCATGCTCGTCGTCTGGCTGTTCTTCGGCGGACTGCAGGAACTCCTGCTGCGATTCGGAATCCGATGATGCGCTGGAAAGACGATTGATGTTCACGCACAGCCCGCGCAGCGAGCCGCCATATGGACCCGGCGCGCCGACCTCGGATACCGGCGAGGTGGTGCCGATCGCCGCCGTCACCGAGGACATGCTCGTCACGCATAAGGGCACATTTCTCACCATGCTCGAGATGCCGCCCGTCGACATGGGCGCCGGCGGCCTGGATTTCAGCCACTGGATCCGCAAGCATCAATCCGCACTGGATCGGATTCCGCCGGGGATCAACATGCAGGTCACGATGCAGCTCGAGCCCCGCGATCCACAGCCCGACCTCGAGTATTTCGTCGACCGGGCGCAGCGCTGGCACGCGCTGGCCAACGACGAAAACTTGCCCGCGCGTGCGCGCAGTCAGGCGAAGAGAATTTCCGCCGCCGCCCAGCAGATGACCGCCTTCGTGGCGCTCTGGTTCGACCGCTCACTTCCCATCACCTGGCGAACGATCTACACGCTCTTCTGGAAGGCGCCGCTCCAGGTCCCGAGACGGTCGATATTTTCACTGCGAAAAGACGGCGCCCAAAATCCCCGGCACCTCGATTTCGTCCCGGAGGCACGCCAGGCGCTCTCACGAACACACGGCATCGTATCCACCGCTTTCCGGGAAGCCGGACTTCCCCTGCGGGATTTGACGCCCGGAGAAATGTGCCAGATCGTCTGGCGCGGCCTGCACCCGGCGACCAACGGACTCGCCACCGACCAGGCTTCCGAAATCGCCATCGCCATGGCGAAAGGGCATCGAGCACGCCGGCGGCACATTCCCTCCGCCGGCGATTTTCGGCCAGGCATGTCTGCGGAAGAGCTCGCCGACTTGCTCGCGCCGGGCACGATACTCGAGCGGGAGACGTGCCTCGAAATCGACGGCGTCCGCATGGCCGGCTACTACATCCATGATTTTCAACCCAACCGCGTGGCCATGGTCCATCGGCTGGCCAACCTGCCCGGCGGCTGGACGGGCAGCCTGCTAATAGAATTTGCCGAACCGGCGTCCGTCGTGTCCAACCTGCGCGAGCGCGAAGTGCAGCTATCTGCCACCGAGCTGGCCAAACAAAGCCAGGGTATGCTGCACAGCTTTTCCAACCAGCAAGAAGTAGCAGCAGTGCAGCAGCAACGCATGTCGCTGGAAACCATCGGCAAGACGCCGGTCTTCATCCGCTTCTTCGTCATACGCACGGCGCCCAACGAAGAGATCCTGCAGCAGCGCACCCGTGATCTCGAAAGCTTGTTGACGACCATCGGAGTGTCCTACGTTCCCGCACGCTACAATCAGATGCGCCTCTGGGAAAGTGCCCTGCCGACGAGCGAACTGACGATGAAGACGAAGCCCAGGAACATGACGGCGGACAGCCTGGCCACCTTTTTCTGGCCCGCACAGCGCCGTTACTCGGAAGAAAAAGGCATTTACCTGGGCATCGATCAGGCGACGCTGCTGCCGATCCGCGTCGATCCGTTCGGCGATTACCTGGAAAAAACACCGACGTTTCTGGCGCTGGGAAGGCCCGGCGCGGGAAAATCAGTATGGCTGCGCACGATGATGCTCTCGGCGCTCATCGCCGGCGACTCGGTCATGGCCATCGACATCGAGGGGGAGATGCAGCCGTTCTGCGATCGACACGGCGGACGCTACATCGAGATCGGTGGTTTCAGCAGCGAACGCATCAACGTGCTCGACATCCCTCCCGACAGCGATAATCCGCTGGAACACGGAACGAAACATCTCGTGGCGTTCTGCGAAGCTATCCGCGGCAGTCCCATTCCCAAAGGGCCGGAATGGAATGCACTGGCGGAAGCCTACAAACTGGCGCTCGAAGATCGGGGAATGATCGACCCCATCAGCGGGGAACCCAGTTCTGCGTGGCGCTGCGAAGAAGCTCCGTTGCTCAACGACGTCGCCCGCATCCTGGCGCAGCTCAAACGGCCGGAAGCTGCCTCCCTCTCCGAGATGCTCCACCCATATACGCATGGCCTCTATAAAGAATACTTCAACATTCAGACCACGTTCGACGTGCGGAAAGAACGACTGGTCGTTTTCGGCATGCGCCACGTCAATGATTCCGGCACCTGGGACGATCAGGAGCTTCAGGTTTATCTGTGGCAGGTGATGGGTTTCATCTGGAGCGAGGTGCTGCGCCGGAACCTGGAAAATCCGCGGGCTGCGAATCACGTGATGCTGGATGAAGTGTGGGCCTTGCTTCGGGCGCCGGGGGGCGCGGCGGCAATCGAGAACATCGCCCGCCGTTCGCGAAAAAGGCGCGCCGCACTGTGGATGGCGTCGCAGCAGATCGGTGAGTTTCTCGAGAAGGAACACGGCCGGAAGATCCTCTCCATCGTGGGGACCAAACTTCTCATGGGGGTCAGCCCCTTCGAAGCGAACCGCATGCGCGATCCGTTTGAGTTGTCCGACTACCTGATCGACACGCTGACGAAACTCGGATACGGGGAAGCCATGCTGCAGATGGCCAACGCCGTGCTGAAGGTGTGGATCCGCTCACCCAAGGAACTGGAGCTCTACTGATCATAGATTTATCGTCCACCGAATATTGGCTTTCGTCGTTGTTGGAATGTGTATTGGTATGAAACAGAGTTTTTCCTGCTGTTTGCTTTCCGTCATCGGCATGTCGCTCGTCTGCATCGCCGGCTTTTTCCTGCTTACCTACACCGTCGCCGCCGTCGTGGCGGATTCCCTCCCCTGGCCCCTGGATAAAATCGCCTGGGAATGGATCGAGGGCGAACCCAAACCCGTCGGCCATCCGGCCCTTGACTACCAACCGATTGCCCCCGGACGGGCGATCGAAAGCGGTTCGTATTATTACTCGCCCGAAGGCTACACCGGCCCGACGAACATGATCTGCCGGCTTCCCGTCGAGCATGGATATTTCGTCGAAGCGACGGGCGGATACGGCGAAACCAACGGTCGCAACGGTCATGCACACACGGGAATCGATTACGGAACATACGGAAAAGCCGAGGACGTCATCGCCGTCATGGGAGGGAAAGTCACGCATGCCGGCTGGAGCTACTGGCTCGGCTGGACGGTCGTCGTCGAAAACGACGGTCATCAGCTGATCCTGGGGCACATGTGCTGCGGGCGTAGCGGCGTCAGCGGCAGCGAACGAGGCCGCTCCTCTATACAGGTGGAAGCGGGGGATGTGATCCCGGCCGGAACCGTAGTCGGGCGCGCAGGAGAGACGGGAAACTCGGAGGGTGTCCATCTCCATCTGGAAATTCGAATGTGCGACGGTTCCGGCCAGTGCAGAATCGTCGATCCGAGAAGCGTCTATCTTCCAGGGCAGGATGCCTATTGTGATTGGCAGGGATTCGCAGCGCGCAAACGCTAGTCCAAAGGTTGGGTTGAGGGCAGCCGATATCCAACACCTCTATCATCAATCCCATGATGTCCTGAGCACAAGCGGATAAATATCCACTGATTGTAGGCGGTGGATACATATCCGTCGCCAACAATATTGGATGTTGGTTGCGGATATTCATCCTGTAAGGGGAAAAACTATATCCGTGGTGAACAGCGGTGCAACCGCACCTCAATCCAGTATCCGACTCGCCCAATCTTTTCACCGCTGACATAATTATTACCATCTAGGAGTTACGGGTATCTCTAATATTCGGCAGCTTCTTTACCAACCCGGAGGAGGTTTTTCCCACCTAGACGTTATCCACCAAGCATAAAAACAACCCTTTTTACTCTATACTTGGTATAAGGCTCGACTGCACGCTACGTAACTCATTTGCCTATCATGCTTAGCGATAAGAAGGAGAACGGTTATGGGCGCCGATCGAAATCTAAAGGCTTTACGGTCTGCCAAAGTGCTCATTACGGGGCTGATTGTTGTCATTGTGGTGCTTGGTTTGGCCGTGGTCATGATCGTGATCGGCACATCCGCCCAGGATAATTTAAAAACGGGAGTGCGCACGGATGCATTGGCAAGCAGCACAGACGAATGTGTGGTATGTCACCGCGATGAAACACCAGGCATCGTGCGACAATTTGGTGTCAGCACAATGGCCGCAGCCGATGTCGCCTGCCGGGATTGTCATGAAGTCGAAGAGGGATATCCCGGATCCGTAGAACATGAAGGTGCGTATGTGTTGGCGCAACCATCCACGACAATGTGCAAGCGCTGCCACGAGAAAGAAGTGGCTCAATACCTCGAAAGCCGGCATGCCCTTCCGGCTTATACGGCATATGCCGGATCGGGCGGCCTGACCGCCGCGCAGTTGGCGGAATACAAGGCCATCGTAGAAGGAAGCTTCTCCCCAGACAAGTCGCGCAATGCGTTGCATGCGCTGGAGGGGCAGGATGTGACGCGCTTTGCTTGCGAAGCGTGTCACGATGTTGGTAAACCCGCTTCTGATGGTTCAACGGGGCAATGCGAGAAATGTCATCTACGCCACGAATTCTCGTTGGAGCAGGCTCGAAAACCCGAAACGTGTAATTACTGTCACATAGGCCCGGACCATCCACAATGGGAAATCTACCATGAATCGCCCCATGGAATCGCTTACGCCACCACAGGGTACCGCTGGGATTGGGAGGCCGAAGCGGGCACCTTAACAGTCGACGATTTTCCCGCTGCAACATGTGCACTGTGCCATTTTGGCGGCTTTGGAGCGACAGAGACCACCCATGATGTCGGCGACCGACTCACATGGTACTTGTTCGCGCCGATCAGCGAGCGCAGGCCAATGTGGGAAGAGAATCAGAGGCAAATGCAGAGCATTTGTCAGCAGTGTCATAACGAGAACATGGTCGACGCATTTTATAAGAATGCAGATATGGCAACCGAAGCGGTAAATGTTTGGGTCAAAGAAAGCGATGAGATCATTGCCCCGCTCATGGAATATGATTTGCTCACAGCAGAACCCTTCGACGAGCCCATCGATTTTGTGTACTTTGAACTCTGGCATCACTGGGGCCGCACTGCGAAGTTTGGGGTATGGATGCAAGGTCCGGACTATTCGCAGTGGCACGGCGCTTATGAGGTATTAAGTGATCTTGCAGAATTGTTCGAGCTGGTACAGACGAAGCTGGAACAAGCAGGCATTGGGGAATAACGATGCATCACCTGGCAACTGTCTTTCCGCCTCTGAAACGTATCAATCGTTTACCTATCACACGCGATCAACTCATACTGCTAATGGTCGCCTTCAACGAGATATTCCTGGGGATCGATATTTACCTGGCGCACAGCATTAGCGGGACCATCGTGCCCTTCGAGTGGATCCCGATCGTCTTTGGTCCTATCGCCGGGCTTCTGTTACTCGTGATTGGCATTCTGGCGACTCGCCGACGAATGTTGGCCAATATTCTGGCAAGTGTGGTATTCCTCCTCAGTATTATCGTCGGCCTGCTTGGCGCGTATTTCCACATCCGCCGCGGTATTTTACCAACCGGCCCGCCCGGTCAATGGGTAACGGTCCGCATGTTGATTTGGGCGCCGCCGGTGCTCGGGCCATTGACCTTCTCGCTGATTGGCGTCTTGGGGTTAAGTGCCGCCTGGTTGGAGGATCCACCAGAAAGCGGCAGTCTTACGTTGATGCGGGGTTTTCAATTGCGACTTCCATTCAGTAAGACCCGTGCTATTTTCTTTCTTGTGGGGTTGGGGGTGCTGGCCAGTTTATTAAGTATGGTGTTCGATCATGCACGGACGGGATTTTCCAATCCCTGGCTTTGGGTGTCGGCAGGCGTTGCGATTTTCGGCACGGTTGTACCGATCATCTTGGGCATATTGGAAACGCCCAGACGTGTGGATTTTACAATTTATGCGGGTGCCATGTCGTTATTACTGTTGCTTGGTGTTATTGGCATGTGGCTTCATGTGCACGAAAACCTTGTTGCCGAAGGGGTGATCGTCACGGAGCGTTTCATACGCGGAGCACCATTTCTGGCGCCCATGCTCTTTGCTGACATGGGAGTGTTTGGTCTAATCGCGCTCTTGGAGCCACAAGAATAAACAATGTTGGGAATGACTATATCCGTACAATAATCCAGTAAAAACCTGCCTCCATCTGATGTCTTCAACTCATTACCTTCTACAACGGTCATTATCATAACCATCTAGAAATTTCGAGCCTTCCAGACATTCCACATACTACATTATCAATCCCGATGAAGTTTCTCTCCCTTACGGATTTCAATTGGCCGAAAATAAATTGCCCGCATTCCCCGCCCCACAACGATTAGAGAAAACGCACCAGCGAGCGGGCCGGCCGCTGCTGCTTCCAATTCCCAAACCACCAAGCCGGCGGCAGCGGGATCACCAAGCCGAGCAGCCAAAACGGATAAACGCCGGTGACGCTGGCTCCGTTTGACGCTAACATCTTACCGATGGCGAGGTACAGGAAGAGATGTACGACGTACGAGAACAACGGCGCCAACCAACCCCGCAAGCGCCGCTCAGCCTTCGAGACCAGCCACAACAGCACCAGGTTCAACCCCATTGTCAGGAGTGTGAAGGTCATGCCGGACGGGTACTTGACCACGTTGAGATAAGCGATCCAATCGTCCCCCGTGCGCGGGCGGATGTTTCCAAACCCATCGGCCTCCCGCAGGATCACGAAGGACAGCAGGAACACGATGCCCAGGATCAACCCGCGGCGCATCGCGGCGCTTCTATCCTTGCGCAGCCAGTGGCCGAAGAGCATGCCAAACGTCACCAGTTCCAACCAGGGCAGTACGGGAAAATTAACCCAGAAACCGTTCTGGCCGCCGCTGTAGCCGAATATCAAACTCAGGGGGTTATCGAAGTTGGTCCCCCACAGCGACGGGTCGGGATGGGTGAGTTCCATGCCGATGAAAAGCATCAGGCTTAGCAGCGCAAGGTGGCCCGGTTTCAAGCGTAAAAACAGGCTGCCCAAAATCATCGTTCCGCCCAGCGCCACGAGCACGCCGACGTAGATCTCCGGAAATGGAAGCGGTGCCATTTCCCAGATGCGGTTGACGACGAGGAACTGCAGCCCGATCAACACGGTGCCCCGAATTCAGAAATGGCGCATTATCTGCCAGCGACTCCAGCCTTTCTCCGGCCGGGATTCGACGAACAGAAGCATCCCCACGCCCATTAACACGCCCATTAAAAAGAAGAAGCCCGGCGCGCAGAGTTGTGTGGCGAAACGATTGATGAACGCCAGCGGATCGCCGTAGACCGGAAAATATCCTCCCCAATACTCGCAGGAACTGTGCCGCAAGGCGACAATGTAGTTGGCGTGATCGAGCGCCATCAAAACGATCATCAAGCCCCGTAGCACGTCGACCGTAAGCAAGCGTCTGCCGCAGCTGCCCTCCCCCTTGGAGAAATTTTGAGACGCTCCTCAGTCACTCCCACTGTTCCTGAAACCCGCTCCGCGTAATACACATGAACCAGCTCTTACACACGATAGAGACGAGCATTACACGATCTTAGGGTCCGATGAAAGTTCACCAGACCCCAAGTATGACTCAAATCGATTGCCGAACGTTACTTCGAGTTAGACCTTCAGCTTACCTCGGTCTCATCCGTCGCAGGCGCTTCTTCCGTCCGCTTCCTGCCGAAAATCCCCAGCGCGTTCAGCAGCACCACAGCGCCGATGACGATAATGATCAGCGGCCATCCGACGGCAAACAGGTCCTCTACGGCCTTACTCACTTCCGTCAACCCGATAATCAACAATATCCCGCCGGGGATCAATGGCCACCAGGAAGCTTTCCTTTGCAGGACCAGATCGATGATGTAGATCGCACAAAAACCCACACCCAGCCCAATCTCCTCCATGCCCCCGGAGATATTGAAGGCGGTCGCTACGACCCGCCCCAATCCCAGGCCAATTAAGATGCAGCTCGGTATCAGCAGCGCGTAGGCTCGTTTCTGTAAGTACCAGGCGAAAAAGGCGCCGCCGATCAACAACAATATTACAGCATCGCTTTCGTCCGTGAGCAGCTTTGCTGCCATAAGCACGATCCCCAGGACGACGAGAATTGCCCCCAAAATGATGTTATTCCGCCGCTTGCTGTCCATTGTGTCCTCCTCTTCTGATAAGCCGATGTAGAACACGAGTCCGATGGTTTCTATCTCCTCGAGTAAAGCATTAACCCATTCGATTATCCGTCTCAACTTATCTGTGCGCTTGCCAGCAGCTCAGCGATGTTTTCCGCCACCGAGCCGTGATCGTTGTAGACGCTCGAACCCGCCACCAATACATGCGCGCCGACGGCGACGATCTGCGGGACCGTCGTCGTGTCGACCCCGCCATCCACCCCGATGGGAATCTCCAGACCCTCCTCTTCGAGCATCTGACGGATCTCGCGTATCTTATCCAATTGATCGTATAAAAATTCCTGCCCCCCAAATCCCGGGTGAACGGTCATCACCTGGATGAGATCGACAAGGTCGAACGCATCCCGAATCGCTGCAGCCGGCGTCTCCGGGTTGAGCGTCACGCCTGCATGGACGCCCAGTTCGAGGATCGATTTCAATGTGCCGCGCAGGTCGTCGCAGGTTTCTTGATGCACGATCAAGCGATCGGCGCCGGCCTCGGCGAAAGTCGCCAGAAATCTTTCGGGTTCGACGATCATGAGATGTACTTCCAAAGTCAGCGAAAGCAACGGCCGCAAAGCGGCCACGACGCCGGGCCCGAAGGTGATATTGGGGACGAACTGCCCGTCCATCACGTCGATCTGGATCTCCCCGACGCCCGCCGCTTCAGCCTCGCCTGCTTGTTCCCCCAATCGAGCGAAATCCGCCGAGAGAATGGAAGGGACGATCCGCACCATCAATGGACTCCTATCATCGTCGAAAGGAGGACGCCTCGATATGCCGGATTCCATCCACTCCGGCGACGATCACGTCGCTCGCCAGCCCGAGAAACAGGCCATCTTCTACGATTCCGGCGCGCTGTTTAATGCGCCGGTCGAGCAAATCAAGATTGTGAATGGGGCCAAACCGGCAGTCCAGGATGTAATTCCCCTCGTCGGTTAGATACGTTTCACCGTCGTCCGTACGGCGAAGCTCGACCTCTGCACCCAGCGTCTCCAGATACGTCACGTGAGTCTCCCAGCCGAAGGGGATGACTTCGATCGGAAGCCCTCTGAGAGTCCCGAGCATCGGGGACAATTTACGCTCGTCGATGACGATGATCTCACGTCGGCTGACCTGAGCGGTGATCTTTTCCCGGAGCAAGGCGCCGCCGCCGCCCTTGATCAGATTGAGCTGCGGGTCCACCTCGTCGGCGCCGTCGATCGTCAAATCGATCGTGGGATATTCCTCCAGTGTCGTCAGCGGGATTCCCAGCTGTTCGGCCGCCTGCTCGACGGATCGCGAGCAGGGAATGCCGACGATGTCCGTCAATTTCCCGGCTTGCATTCGAGTGGCGATGGCCTCGATGGCAAGCAGTGCCGTACTGCCCGAGCCCAATCCCAACACCATTCCGGATTCCACAAATTCCACACCTCGTTCTGCGGCCATCTTTTTATATTGCTCGAAATCTGTGCCCACTTTGTCCATTCCTGTCAGCCGGAGATATAAAAGCCTTTCTTTAAATATAACTGATCGGACAGAGTTCTATCCTATCAGAATTAACCGTACTTGTGGTGGAAAGATATGGGGATTCTCCGAACTTATCGGGCGCAGGACAGTCACAGTCTTTCTTCCGTCTGACGGTTTTCAATTGGCCCTGCTCGCCGGCACATACGCAGCCAGTATCTAGAAAAGGCGTGCTCGTTACTCCTCGATCGATTGCATTGAAAGATGGAGTCTTTCAGGTTCCCCTTATTACCCCAAGAAACCCATCTCATCATACATCGAAATGATGAACGACACAGCGTATACGCTCCAATACCGAGAGTCTCTTTTAAGAACATGAAGTGGAATCCTAATATTGGAAGAAGTATTCCGGTGACAAGTAGACCACGAGAATATGAATACTCCAAATGAGTTAATAAAAACAAGCTTGAAAACGGTATCCTGCCAATGGCTTACGTCCGACCCTCGGATGAACGGAAAGCAAAACGTGAGGGTAAACCTCGGCAGACCGCTTATTCTTCTTCTGCGTAGAACGCCAACCCGATTACACCCGGTCCCGCATGTACCCCCATGACGGGCGTAAATGCACAGGTGAAAACTTCGATACAGTTGAAACGTTCTTCGACGCGTTTCCGCAAGTCAGCGGCGCTTTCCGGCGCGTCGGCGTGCAGCACTGCAACGTGTACTGGGCGGGAGGCGACGTGTTTCTCCATTTCGTCCAGCATGATCTTAATCGCACGGTTTGTCGTGCGGGGTTTCGCCAACACGTCGACAACCCCGTTATTAATAAAGAGTATGGGCTTGATCTGCAAGGCAACCCCAAGCAGCGCAGCCGCTTTGCCGATACGACCACCACGCTGAAGGTATTTGAGGGTGTTTAACATGGCAAACACGTACACGCGCTTGCGGATGTCTTGCGCCACGTGTTGAATGGAATCTACCCCGAGCCCCTTGCTGGCCGCGCGGGCCGCCGCGAGCGCCACAAAACCCGCTCCCATCGCAGCCGTGCCCGCGTCGACTACGTAGACCGGAATCTGATCTTCAACCATGTCTGCTGCCAGGCGCGCCGCAGAGATCACCCCGCTCAATCGATCGGGCAAGTGAATCGAAACGATCGCGTCCACACCTTCACCAAGCTGTAGATAGGTCTGCAGGAAATCGCCCACGGAGGGTGCGGCGGTTGTAGGCGTACTCTTGCTGTTGCGCAAGCGTTGATACACTTCGTCAGGGTCGATGTCGATACCGTCACGAAACACATGCTCATCCCAGAGCAGGCTCACAGGTACGACCGTGATGCCATATTCATCCACGACTTCAGACGGAAGGTTGGAGGCCGAATCGGTCACGATGGCGATCTTGCCCACGCGCGTGCGGTCGTTCTTGTCGTCAGATGACGTTCTTTTCCTTTCGACGGCGACATTGCTCGACGGGGAAATTGCCAACTCGAGCAGCGGTTCCGCTGTCGAAATGGTCTGCAGCGATTGTTGACCCACAACAGCCAGTCCCTGTTTGAACCCTCTCCGACTCAAGACCGCCGTAATCACCAGGAACAGTCCCAGAAACGTGAACATACGCTGGATCCCAAACAGATCCGCCAGTCCACCCAAAATCGGTAGAGGCGCCATGGACAACGCATTGCTCAAGAAAAGTTGCGTCGAGGTGACTCGTCCTCGCATGGAATCCGGAGTCCGCTCTTGAACGAGGGTGCGCGCCGGGATGACAACCATGGCCGCCCCGGTTCCCGAACCCACCGCGATCAGCAGGAAAAGAAATACCGAAAAACCCGAAAGCACTCGTATGAGGGGAATACATGCGAGGCCCGCGCCCAAAGCGAAAAGTCCCATCCCGAGCCAGGCTTCCTCCTCAATTCTGCTGCCGAAACGTCCCAGCAATACGACGCCCAAACCAAATCCGAGGCCACCCGGTACGGCAAGGATGGGCATCTGTTCGATGGGAAAATCCCAGGCGCGGGACACCAACCCGGGCAGCAGCGTCATAATAACGAGGATGACGCCCGACATCAAGACCAAGTATGCGATCGAGCTGCATACGACAGGCTTGCTTACAATGAAACGCCATCCAGCCCGTAATTCGTCCCACGCCACCCCTTGCCGGGAATCTGCCGCACCATCGAGCAATATGCCGATCCGGCTGG
>Ga0307426_1000480_pt1 | contig 27512 bp, 21 predicted proteins | sample SalMarWE160340MG_FD_202165 | JGI IMG/M metagenome (GOLD analysis project Ga0307426, IMG submission 202165) | Salt marsh sediment microbial communities from the Plum Island Ecosystem LTER, Massachusetts, United States - WE1603-40 | ecosystem: Environmental > Aquatic > Marine > Intertidal zone >...
AACATTATCTGGATCTCCTCCAAATTTAGCAATATTATCATTCACCCATTTTAATGCTAAAACTTGATCTAATTGTCCAGCATTTGCCGTGATTCCAGGCATGAAAAGATAACCAAAAGCACCCAATCGATAATTTATTGTTATAATCACGACATTACCTCGTTTGGCTAAGCTGGAACCATCATAGGCAGGAGATCGACTTCCACCAAATAAATATCCCCCACCATGAATCCAGAACATTACTGGTCTTTTCCTATTATCAATACTAGGAGTCCAAATATTAAGCGTTAAGCAATCTTCACTTTCAGGCTGAAGCTTTCCGGTTATTTCTTCCAGAGCCGTATATCCTTGAATTGCGCAGGGTCCGAATTCTGTAGTTTCTAACTCGCCATTCCAAGGCTTTTTAGCTTGTGGAGGGCTAAATCTTAGATTACCAACAGGAGGCTCAGCAAAAGGAATTCCTTTGAAAATGTGTAAATCATTTTCAGTGTATCCCTTTACTTTTCCACATTTTACTTCTACAACTGTCATAATTATATGTAAGACAATCTTAAATATAAAAAAACGGAATTATCCTAAAATATTTCAATATAAAGGAAATTGATGTTACCATTTAGAGAAGAAGAGATAAGAAGAATGGGATTTTTCAAGTTTTTCAAGTGAAATGAAAGAATTTCGTGGAGGAAAGTACATTTAAATTATTACAACATTATTAAATTATTAGGAATTTTGGATCATGAATAATTTCAAAAGACAAATTCAAAAAAAGTGGTAACGGATGATATAACCTTGTTGAATTATAATAATACTTTTAAGGTTCTTTTGTTAGGTGATGATAGCGTTGAAAAAGCCAGCTTTATGAAGAGATGTCGTTATAATCTCTTCAATCCTTCTGAAAGGTTGACGATTGGAGTAGAATTTTATGTAAAAACGATTGAATCCCAAGGAAAGAAAATAGAGCTCCAAATCTGGGATATTGGTGGGGATGAACGATTTAGGTTTCTGCTTCCAACATATTGTCTCGGAGCAAATGCAGCTCTCTTGGTTCATGATGTTTCTAACCCCCATAACCTTGATCATATAAGTGAATGGACGAATATTATACGTCAGCAGGGGGGATTTATTCCCATTGGTTTGGTAAGCATGAGCATGCATGAGGAAATCAACAGAAGTACTATGCGTGAGGTAATGCTTAACCTAATTAAAAGATTCGAGTTAAATTTTTACGTTGAAGCTTCTGCCAACACAGAGCAAAATTTAGAGAAAATATTCCAGATCTTGATAGACAATTTATTAAAAAAGCTAAGCGTGCCCATTACAGTCGATAAATCTGTTAAGAATTTTCCACATGGGATATGCGATGAAAGAGATTTCTCTAAAATACGTTTAAAAGATAAGAATCACGTCAAGAAGGCTTTAAAAATACGTTTCTACGGATTAATAAAGAAAATAAAGAGAATTTTATCTTTCGAAGAGAAATAATTAATAAATCATTATTGTTGAGATCTTATGTTAATGAATGCATCGCAAAAGGAAAATAAACAAATATCATTTCGATCTTAGAATTAAAACATAAAAATTGCTCCATTTTTACATCTCCATTGCATGCAAACCCACAACTATAATAATATTCTAAATGCATACTAACTAAATAAGTGTCATTTAATGCAATAGTAGAAGAATTACTGGGAGCCAAGGGGATTTGAGTAAAATTTAGATACCAATTGCCCTCCCAATTTGATGTATATGTCTTACTGTGATAATCCCAACATCGATCAGCAGCAAATATCTCTGTTTGGTTTGAATACTCTGCTTTAATAATATTATTATTGTTGTATGTGAGATATATTAAAGATTCATTAGTAACTTCCACTGAGTAAATAAAATAATAACGATCCCATGGAAAGTAATGAAATATTTTCTTTTCTCCATCGATATTCAGCTTTAAGGACTCGATGAATTCTCTATCAATATTTTTATAATCATAATTAGAAGTATTTAATAGACCTTCCCCCCAGGAATCTCGATATGTGCAATAGTTATTATATTGAAATAATTCACTCTCTTCGATAATAGTCTCAACATTTTGAACGGTTCCTTTATAATTTATCTCATAATAGATTCCTGATAACGCAATAATATTGTTAATATTTAATAAGATTGGTACAATTACTCCAGCTGTTATTACTACTACTATTATGACAGATGTATATAATAATTTTTTTCTAATATTCCCTCACTTCCCTTCTTAATATAGTAATAATAGATAAGTTTTGACTTTCTCTTCAACGGTGGAACATTCTTCAATTGATACCAAGAATTTTTTTGTTCATTTTTTCATCTTCTTAATCTTAGAAAAATTTAGGATAACCACGTTTATATTTTTAATGTTGATCATAATATCTTGAGCACCTTAATTTTTCCATAAAATTTTCATTGAAATCAGACGCTGAATTTACCATCCAGAACTTTTTCAAAAAAATACTTTTTTTTTTCATAAAAAAATCAATCATTTTCTTTAGTTTAGTGGCAATATTTATATTGATATCTGATAAATAGTATTTATATAGGGTAAAATTCGAAATCATCTTATACGTTCAATTTTTACCCCAAATGGTGATATCAAATGGAAATTAAATTGAATAATCATAAAAAGAGACTTCTAATAATATAGGTTAAAACATAAATATGATATTAAAAAATAAAAATGTTGTAGTGACTGGTTCTGGAAGAGGAATTGGTAAAGCAATTGCTTTAAATTGTGCGAGAGAAGGTGCTAATATTGGATTAACTGCTCGAACTGTAAAAGAATTATATAATGTAAGAGACGAAATTGAAAACCTTAACTTAGGAGTGAAGATCTCTGTTCATGATGGCGATATTACTGATTTTGATAAAGTTGAAACGATTTTCAAAAACTTTAACGAAGAACTTGGCCCTTTAAATGGTGTGATAGCTAATGCAGGATGGAGGGATTCACAACCTTCCTTAAAATATGATCTAAATACATTTCGTAAAATTTTAGATGTTAATATTTTGGGTGTGTATCATACTTTTAGAGCTTCTTATCCCCAATTGAAATTAGATAATAAAAAAGACAAAGCTAGATTTATTGTAACAGGGAGTATGCATTTTTTACATGCTGCACCATTATATTTACCTTATACAATAGCAAAATATGGGGTGGTAGGATTGATAAGTTCATTGTCTGAAGAATTTAAAAGAGATAATATTACATTCAATATGGTTTTACCACAACGGGTTGATACTTTCCTAACGCGGGGTGATAATGCAGGAGATGAAAACGGACCTCCTGGATTTTTAAATCCGTTAGAGATAACCGATTATTATGTTTTTCTTTTATCAGAAATGGCAAATAAGTATAATTTTAAACTATTGAATACCTTTGATTTTGAGACTGTTAAAAAAATTATAAGAGAATCTTCACCAGATAAAAAAACAGATTTAAAAACATTTCTTGGAGAATTAGAATCCAAAAATGAAAAGGTTTATAGAAATGTAAAAGATTTTTCACGTTTTATTGAATTTCTCCTAAATCGTAATACCTCACTTTAAAGATTAAATATAATAAAAAAGTCAATCATTAATTTCGGGAATTAAAACTAAAAAACTATCTCCTTCTACCCATATTTTTCCACCGTAATTATCTAAAATACGTTCTACAAGAAGGAAGCCTAAAAGAATTTCCTTGATTTTGCTATCCTTTTTCCTCTCCATTTTTAAGATTTCTTCTTTCCCTATATTAATGATTGCTTTCTTATAATCAATAAACTCAATTTTAATGAATTTTTTATCATTTTCTTGATGTTTATAGACGATTATTTTCAGTTCAATTGATGTTTCTTGGTTATAGCGAATAGAGCTAAATAATAGATTTATAAAGATGTCAACCAAGAATTCATCTGCCTTTACATAAACATCTTCACTAGGAGCTTCAAAAACTATATTAATTTTTTTATTAGTATAGCTTGAAACAATATAGTTTATTGCTTTATCTAGTTCTTCTTTCAAGTTAATACTTTTAGTTGCTGTGGTTATATCATTTAGCAATGTCAATTTTTGAATTATTGCTAATAATTGTTGTCCATTTGCATTTTGTTGCTTAATATTATTCAATATATCTTTTCCGATTCTTGAATTTACTAATTCTTTTTGTCTACTTAATTTATCAATAGATGTTTGAATATTTTCCATTATTTTTTTAACATCAGCTACAAATAATTCTCTATAAAAATATTCCCGATCAAATTCTCTGTGAAATGAATCTTCACTTTTTCGCAAGTTTTCTTTTTGAATTTCCCGCAGAACTGTATTTTTAAGTATTTCCGAAAAAAAACCCAAGAATGCAAAATTTTCTTCTTTCCAAATAAAATTAAACGAAAAATCTGTAAATAGTATTACGCCTTCTAATAGATTATTAATTTTAATTGAATTTATCACGCAACTCCATATTTTTTGTGATTCAAGAAAAGTTTTGAATTTCATTGCTTCATCTGGGAGATCTTTAACCTCATTAATAATTAATAAATCTGAATTTCTCAACTTTTCAGATAACCACGGGAAATTGACAATGAGCAAATTAGGAGGATTTTCAATTTCAGGAGATAATATTTGAGCATGCCAAATAATACTTTTCTCCACAAATGTATAATCTTGGTTAAAACAATAAAAATAGGCTCTTCTTGCATTGGTATACTCGCCAATGTCTTTGAGTGAGTCATAAATAGCTCGATTAAAATCCTTGATCCCCACAAATCTAGAAATTATTCGAGCGATAATTGCTTCCAACTTTAAAATTTTTTTAAGCTCTCTTTCCGCTTTCTTTTGTTCTGAAATATCATAACAAATAACCTGATAATATGTTTCCTTACCAATTTTTACAAAGGAGTTCTGCAAAGTTATCCAGATAACATTTTTATTTTTTTGAACGATTTGAATATCTATTGGAGGAAAACTCTTCTCACTTGCTTCTTCTTTGAATCTTTTGAGGAATGTTACTAGAAAATCTTCATGAATTATGGGTAAGTTGATAAATTTTTTACCGATTAATTCTTCTCTCTCATAGCCAAAGAGGTTTTTTATAACGGGATTACAGTCGACGATAATGCCTTTAGGATTCATTAGTAAAATGCCGTAAGGAGATTCTTCGAAGAGATGGCGATATCTTATTTCAGAGTCCATTAATTTTAGCTCAGTTTCTATTCGCTTACTGATGTCACGAATAATGCATTGTACCAACACCTGATCACCCATTTGAACTTCATTTACAGTGATTTCGACAGGAATGATATTCCCTGATTGACTAATAATATTTAGCATTATAGGTGTTAGGTTCCCAATATTTTCAAAAATTTTTATTTTAAAGTTTGTACCCATTTCATCAATTAACAATTGACTAGCATGTAAACCGATAAAATCTTCAGAAGGGAGTTCGAATAGGTCTTCTGCCTTTTTATTGGCATCTAGAATTATTCCTGATTTTCGATCAATGATTAATATAGTATCCTGTGCTGCTTTAAATAATGTGCTATAACGTACTTCTGCAATTTTGAGAACATCAATTGATGGTTTATAGATATCAATTTGATTGATTATCGTTTTTTGAATTTCCTTTAAATGATTTAATAATTTCTCTTTATTTTGGTAATTTTGTTTAATAATTTCAAATTGCTCAAAAATGAAACCATTAAATTGGTTAATTATTACTTGGGGGATATTTTCATTATAATATACTATTATAGATATTGGCAACAATCCACCTCTAATGGATTCATCTTCTACATAGTCGAAGTAAATGGCAGCATTTGAATTTAAATGAGGAAAAGGAAGGATAAGAGATGCTCTTTCGAATTGACCTCTACCAAAAATAACTTGTGACATTGCAAAACTTTTTACTGAAATTAACTCTGCATCTACAAATGCGTCTTCAGGATGGATAGCTTCAACTTTAACGCCTAAATTTTCATCCCATCGACAAAAAATAATACCTACATCACTACTTGGGGTAAAACTCTCAACTCTTTCCGCAATTTTTAATGATAACCAATTAAATGCTGTATCAATATTTTTATTTTTAACACCACTAGTTAGAAAATACTTTAAGGGTCTGTTTCCAAACCTTTTAAGACTCATCGCTTCAACTAATTCATCGATATCAGGTAAACCTAGATCAATTTTATTGAATAAAACAAGAAGTGGTAACTCGGCGAATTCGGGCTTTCCAGCTATCTCGTGTAATAATGCCCGGGCATCGGGAAATTTAATTTTATCGTGAACGTCTAATACGAATATCAATCCATCTTGATCTTTCAGATAAGGTTTCCATAAATTCTTAAATTTAGATTGTCCCGGAACATCATACGTTAAAAGTGAAACGTTATTTACTAATATTCTAGAAATATCTACACTTATTGTAGGAAATATCGTTTTTGATACTGATTTTCTCCGGCACCTTATAATTGTTGTTTTTCCAGCAAGAAACAACCCAAAGATCAGAATTTTAGCTTCTTTTTGCTCGAATATTACTTCTTGTTCTGGAAAAGAGGTATGGAATGTATTTAAAAGCTGAACTATTTCATCAAATTTATTTTTATCTCCAGCATAAATATTGGATTTAAAATAAAATGCTTTATATACATCACTTATTTTATTAAATTCCTCAACAAATCCCTTTAATAACTCATGCGCTAATTCTGTATTTAAATTACTCTTATTATCATATACTATTGAAATCAAAAGTCGTTCTTTTTTTGTTCTTGAATATAAACTATCAATATCAAACAATAAATTTGCTGTTTTAAACGAACCAAACATATGTTTAAAAAATCCTTCCTCGTACAAGTCTATTAATATAGGAATTTGCTTCAGATCATCTCGATCAATGGATTCTGGAGCTTTTGCTACAATTCTTGGTGGAAAAAACGGCTTTAAATAACTTAATACTATAATTATCAAAAGATTACCTTATTTGTTGATTTTAAATTAATAACACTAATTAAGTAGCAAATTTAAAATAAAAATATATACAAATAAAAACTTAGGTGTGAAGGTCTTTTAAAAATATGTCATGAGCATGTAATATGAATTACAGTATTCGCAATATTGAATATTCTCTCTTCTATCAAAAAAAATAATTAAAAATGAAAAAAAGAATTGAAAATTAGTGCTTTGAATCATCTTAAACCCTCTTAAACACTCTTTTATAATATTTAAGTAGTTTTACTAAAAGAAGAAACCCAATTATCATCATAGCAAATAAGATTATCGTGCTATATGGAGTAAATGAGCAATGAGCGTAGTAGCCTAAATAACAAGGTTTACTTGCTTCGTCGGGGATTAATGTCATGATACCTGCTGCAAGTCCGCCAAGTATAAGTGCGAGGATAAATATGGTGTAAAACAAAACAAATAGAATTTTGATAGATTTTATGAGATAGTTTACAATTGTAGTTGAATTACTTTTCACAATAATCACCATTAATTTTGTGTTATAAATTAGCAAGAAGCCATCCTCATTTATTTCCGTGTGAGAAGCGTGTCAAAAAAAAGGACTATTTTGATTAATTGGGTGATACATCATTTTATCAAATAAGTAATGAAAATAGAATATCAATTGCTAGTTTTATCAACAATTTGGTTGAAGGATCTATTATTCACTTCGTTCCTTTTATACAATTCTTTCACTTCAAGTAGAACTTAGAATTATATCCAGCAGAATTCTAGATATAACTTAAAAAATATGTGAGGTGTTTAAAATTAGTTTTGATTGCCCTTGTCCAAAAAAAGGATGTTTAATTCACGGAAATTGTGTAGAATGTAAAAAAAATCACTCAAGCTCTAATAGTTTGCCATTTTGCGAACGAGAGCATGGGTTGTTTACCAAAGTTTTCTATCGGAAAAATTATGCATTGGTTCAGAAACTAAAAATGGAGGGATTTCTGTGAAAAAAGCAATTATCATATATGACACTGTTTACGGAAATACGAAGAAAGTTGCAATGTCATTAAGCCGTGGATTAGAAGCCGGTGGAACGTACGTTGACTGCATGCCGATAATGGATTGTGACCTAAATGTTTTATACAAATACGACATTATTGGAATTGGAGGTCCTACTCATTATCACGGAATAACAATCTCCATGAAATCATTTCTGTCCAAGCTCAAGAATATGAATTTGGAGAAAAAGGTATATTTTGTATTTGAGACAAAAAGAGATTTTCCATTTTCAGGCTCAGCAGCAAAAAGAATAGATAGAACATTGAGAAAAATGAACATGAAGAAAATTCATCCATTAATATCCGAGATAGTTCTCAATAAAGAAGGAACATTATTCGATTCAACTTTTAAAACCACGGAACAAATTGGTATCTTCATTTCAAATTCATTAATTCACAATCAAATTGATGAGGATCTTAATGGAAGTGAACTAAAAATCTCCAAAATTTATTTAAAACGATTAAAATGGATACTTTTAGTTGGTGGCTCTTTATTTTTCTGTATTCGTGCAATTTTCATGACCAGCACCGGTGGAGATTGTTTTGGCAGGATCAATGCTCCCTTTTCATGGTTTCTCCTTTCATCTGAGATTGCATTTTCCGGCTTTACTGTAATTATAGGAATGATTGGGCTTGCGTTGTTTTTAAAAGAAAATCAAGCAAGGATCTTAGCAGAAAGGTTAAAGATACCACAAATTATCATTTTCACAGGAATTACATCTTATAGTGTACATTTTATAAGAGTAGCGATTTGGATTGTTTTATGTGTGCTATAATATTAGATCTCCAACTTTTTTCAAGATTTTTTATTTATACAACATATCTTCTTTCCAAGTGTCGAAATAAAAAACCTTGGACATGATATCAAATAAAAGTATTTCAATCTTTTCCTTTTTTATATTTTCAGCCAGTTGAGTTAATTCTTTCATGTTGTTTGCCCATACCCAGCATAATATTAGATTTGGCAAATTACTGAATGTCCAACAGAAGAATAAGTTGGGTTCATATTTAACATTCAAGTTTTTCGCAAATTCAATTTTATCAACTGAAGGGTTTACGGTGATTTGAAATAATGCAAAAATATCGTCTGATTCTTCAGGATTAAAATTAATTGATAAATCAATAATTCCCTCTTCAATCAATCTTGTTAATCGACGGCGGATAGTATTTGAAGTGCTACTAACTTCATCAGCAATCTCTGATATTGGCTTGCGAGAATCTTTATGCAAGGATCGAATTATTTCTAAATCCAATTTATCATAGTTCATGGATTTAGATTTTGGTAATATATAAGGTATTGGAGTGTTATATTGTACATTCGAGAGGAGCCCAACTTGAGGAGATTGAATTTCGAGACATTGAGAAACAAATGACGAATAATCCTCTAATTGATGGATATTTTCAAGCATCCCTCCGATATACACGTAATTTCTACTAGACAACATTATCTGCCAAGTATTATCATGGTTACCTAATTGAGATATAACTTTATCAATTTCTTGCGAGTTGCTTTGTCCAAAAATGAATACATAAATAGCATTGACAGCATACGGTTTTAATCTCGCGGAGAATCTCTGAATAATATTTAGATCCATTAGAGTTTGTACTCTTCTATATACGGCATTTACAGATAAACCAAGATAATTTGAAATCTCACGATAAGTGAGTCTAGAGTTATTAATTAAGAGAAGTATTATTTTAAGATCCGTATCATCCATAGTAATATACAATTAAGTCGCTATTAAATTTGTTAGGATTCTCAATAAGAGTATATGTTTATATTTATCACCCATCAATTGCTAATTACAGGTGATTGATGAGGATATTCTGCGTTTTCTACTTGCTCTAACATAAATTGGGCTAAATCTGCTCGAGATGTCCGTAAGCTCACCTCTTTCCTGACTAGATAGCCAATTCTGACCTTTCCTGATTTTGGGTCATTATTAAGGGTTGTCAAGCTTGCAACTATATGGATAACCGTGATTTACTTTGGTATTAGTATTTCCAGTAGCTTTATTCTATAGAAGTATTCGATCAATAAGATTTGCTAAGTGGTATATTGATGAAATGAAAGAATGCGACGATAAATTCTTTAAAATCTTGAGTAAAAGTGAAAAATCTCAATATAACGAATAAACCTATTAATGCCGATTTTTTCGAATAAAATTCGTGATAAATTTGCTAAAAGAGTATTCAATTTTAACAGAACTTGTTATTAGTTTTGAGCTTTTTTAAAATTTATGATAAATCAGGCTTGAGGTCTAAATTCTGCCTATTTAAGAACTTTTTATAATCCGAACGTAAAAGATAAAGCAAACTTTTATATTATATAAAATTTCTTCAATAACGCATTAATTTTTGCGTCACTAAATACTCTAAGAGGGCTATAAATTGGAACTTATAATTTTTAGATCAAGGATTAATAATTAATATATTCTTTTTAAACATCAGATAAAAGCTCTTTTAAATCGTAGTGGTTCGTAAGGAATAAATAAGTAAGAGGTAGATATAGATGGCATCATGGTTTGATTTTTTACTAAATGCTTTAATCGTAGCTATAATCGTAATTTTAATTTTGATTTTGTATCGTCTTGTCATGTTTCTAGTCCGAAGAGGGACCAAAAAGCAAAAATTACCCATTGAAGCAATGAATGGGATAAAAATCACCGTGCGTTTAATCACAGTGTTATTAATCGCAATTGCTTTGTTTACATTTATTCCAGGTTCGTCTTCGCTTCTACTTTCTATCTCATCAATCACGGGGCTCATAATAGGTTTTGCTTCGACTCAAGTAGTTAGTCAATTTATCGCAGGGATTTATCTCCTTTTTGCAAGGCCTTTCAAAGTTAATGATTTAATTAACATAAACAACTTAGACGGTTTAGTTATAGAGATTGGACTCAATTTTACAACGCTTCAAAAATTCAGTGGGACAATAGTAAAGGTACCTAATAAAACGATTTTGGATGCTGATGTTCACAAATACACTGTTATGTTAACCCCAGATATTACAAAAGATATTGGATCAAGAATCGATGCTCAGAGTATAGAATTAAATATAGAAGAACTTTCCAAAGTGGAAAAGAAAAAAACTAAGGAAAAAAAACAAAAGAAATTAGGATTAGACACTTTGAAAGGTTTAATTATGAACTCTGAAATAGTTAGATATACTTTCGAGATTGCGGTTGATTTAGATCAATTACCTGAAAAAGTAATTAGTGCGGTGAATGTAGTTTGCGATAAGCACAGAAGAATTTATCGCTATAGACCTCAATTCATTATAACTTACATATACTGGCGTGTTCATATCCGATTCAAGATTTATTGTCACAACCCATATGTTATAATTAAAAACCAATCGCACTTTATTCAAGATTTAATGACAGCAATTTACGGAGGTGGATAAAATGTTTTACATATTATTTCAGGGGTCAGGATCTAATCCACTAGATCAACTCTTAGGCATTTTAGGCTATTTTAATTTAGCAGGATGGAAAATTCCAATCATAGGGTTAATTATTCTTGTTGGAAGCATTGCTATTATTTTAATCGTTTACAAATTTGTTTTTAAAGCTTTAAACAGAAGAATAACTTTACAAGGCTCTACTCCAGATGTGTATAACGGTTTAAAATTCGTCATCCGATTAATTGTAGGAATTATAATTATTATATTAGTAATGAATTTCCTTAATGTTCAGTCTAGTTATTTATTAATAATAACAGGTATTGTAGTAAGTGCAATCACCTTTGCTTCAATGAATGGTATTACTAACTTTATAGCGGGAGTTTGGATTTTGACCGTACGACCTTTTACTGTTGGTGATTATATTAGCATAAACGGCACGGATGGTATTGTTACCGAAATTTCTCTTAATTATACAAAATTGAAAAGTATCGATGAATCAATTTTTCTTATACCAAATATTAATTGCATTAATACCAATATTATTAATCATTCTGTATCTAAAAATTGGTTAGATCAATACATAAAGCGTTTGGAGCAAACCCAAAACGAACTTGAAGTTTTGCTAGAAGAAGAGGAGAAAAGTCGATTTAATATATTACATGAAATAAGGGAAGAGTTAACAGTAGTGCGTGAAACATTAGGAATGATGGAAGATGCAGAACAAAATTTTTTTATAATGGAGGGAGAAGAACAAAAAGGAAAAATTTCTTACTCAAAATATGTACATAAAAATAAAATAGTCAGGTATGTTTTGGAATTAAATTTAGATAAAAGAGTGAATCGTAATAAACGCTTACTTGACGAGATTTGCCAAAAATGGACAAGTAAGTTTTTAATAAAACCCCAATGGCAATTATATGGTGCGGATTTTTATGTTTATTACCGTTTCATATTATTAACTCCAGATCCCCAGTTTTTAATCCGTTATCAGTCAGACTTTATTAAGGACATATATAAAGCAGTTTACACGGAAAGGAAATAAAGTCTCGTTCTTAAAACTTAATCTAATAATAGGATCCTATGAGCTCCCCAAAAAAATGTATTTCTTATATTTTAATAATTTTTGGTATTTGAGAGTCTTAAGACTCAGTAAGTTATTATTCTTTGTTATCGGATATTGCTAAGATTTTTCAAATCTATATTGTTATAATTTCTAAATGAATGCAGAATAAAGTTGATTTAAATTGCGGATAGATTTCCACTGTCATATTTTTCAGAAACAAATGAGAAGAGAAGCAATAGGCATTATTAGACAATTTGAGGGTTATGGTTTTTATGAAAGAATGATGGATAAAATTCAAGAGATAGAGACCATAGAAACAGGCGATATCATACAAAGAACGCTTTATCATGTGAAAAAGGCAGGGATAGATAAAGTCGTGCTTCTTCCAGTTAACATGAAGGAAAATGAAATGGTGAAAAATTGGCAAAAAGAGGCTCCCAATGTCTTTATCCCTTTTTATAATCCTCCTGAAAAAGAAGATAATGAAGTTGACATTAAGGAGGTTATTGAGAAAGCGATTAAGGAGGATCACTACAAGGGTTTTAAGATCATGTTATCATTTCGAGAGAAAAAGTTGAATGATGAGATATTATATCCAACTTTAGAGATCGCTGAGAAATATAAGGTGCCAATACTAATGCATAGTGGTTACCCGCCTCCCGGAACAAAAAAGAACGTGCTAACTTACTCCAATCCAGTCGTCATTGATGAGTTTATAAACTCTTTTCCAAAAGCCAATATAATTATTGCTCACATGGGTTTTCCTTGGACGGATGTTGCAATCGCGCTCGCAACGCAGTATCCTAATATTTATTTAGATGTAAGTAACATGGCATATATGATGCCCAAACATTTAGAAGAACTCTTACTTCAGGCTAAAGAAATCATGGGAACAGGGAAAATCCTATTTGGATCAGATGGATCTCTCCCTGAAATGATCGAAATTGCAATAGATTACTTTAATAATGCAGGATTTCTAACTCAGCAAGATTTGGAGAATATAATGGGTAGAAATGCTCAAAATTTATTAAAAATCAAAAAAAATTAATAATAAAAATTTAAGATTAGTCTTTTTTCTTCTTTCGCTTTATTGTTTCTTGAAACTCCATAAGCATCCCGAAAGTTTCCTCAGTATCAAAATAGGCAACATTTTGTCTCCAATACAATCCAGAATGGATGATCTCAAATCCAGCATCAATGAAATCCTTAATGTAATAGTCCAAATTATCAATAAAGTAACTGATATGATGAAATCCTTCCCTCCCTGCATCTAAAAATTCTTGATATATACTATCACCTTCTTCATGTTCAATAAGCTCTAATTGGATGTTTCCTAATCTACTTAATGCGATTCTTTGAGAAATCATTGATTTTTTTCCACGATACTGAATTTCGAGATCTTTATGTTCAGACACGTTAAATTTAGGAATATTATATATTTTCTCCATGATTTCTGCTTGTTTGTCAATATCTTTAAAGACAAAACCATATTGATCTATCTTTAATTGATTTAAATCTACTTTTAGAGGTTTTTTCATGTGTTCTTCTTCAACTTCAAGATATTTAAAATTTATTTTTCTTAAGATTAGGTTAAATTATCACTCAGTCTTTACTAAAACAATCAATGAAGAGTTGGATATCAATATTCCTACTATTATTAGACAACAAAAATAGCACAACCTCCTAATACAAGTCGAATCATTAATACCCAAAAAAAAGGGGTAACATAAATATCAGAAATTATTGTATTTATTAGTTTATTACTTTATGCTCAATGTAAAAAAAAAGGTGAAAATTATGAAATTTATAGATCTCTCAATTCCCATTATTAATCCAGATGAACTCCTTTTCGATCCCCCTCTTACTCAACCTCATATTGAATATGGGAATCATGAACGAGGTGCGGAAGAAATGGGATTTGTGTTTCCTAAATTAAATCCGAGGGAACATTTACCAGATGGAAAGGGTTGGGCTACGGAAACTCTTACCTTAGGCACACATAGTGGGACGCACATGGATGCACCTTGGCATTTTGCACCTATTCAAGATAAATTGATTGGAGAACGGAAAGCCCTAACTATTGATGAATTTCCTTTAGAATGGGGGATTGGTCCTCTCATTGTTTTGGATTGTACTGATTATGAGGAAGGTTATGTATTGACTTCCAAAGATGTGGATGGCAAATTAGCCGATATTGGTCATGACTTGAAAGAAGGAGAAATTCTCTGTGTCCATACTAACGCTCCTAAATTTTATGGGACTCGAGATTATATTAATATGGGTGTAGGTGTTGGTAAAGATGCAACCATACACATTATCCATCAAGGAGTTCACGTGGTCGGAATTGATGCGTGGTCGTGGGATGCTCCTTTTACGTTAACAGCGAAAAAATGGAAACAGTCCGTGAAAGCGAAAAATCCAGATACATCACTCATTTGGGAGGGGCATTTTGCTGGAATCGAGTTAGGTTATTTTCAAATGGAGAAGATGGTGAATCTAGATAAGGTTCCTCCCGTTGGTGCTACGATTTACTGTTTTCCCGTAAAAATCGCGAGAGCTAGCGCTGGTTGGGTTAGAGCAGTTGCTACAATTCCAGACTAAAAAAAAATAGAAATAAAAATGTTTTATTCTTCTTTAAAGATTTTTTCAACTAATTCTTTATCTCCTTGGAAATAGCTTAAAGCGCCACTCCAATCTTTTAGAACATCAGAATATTTTGATTCAAATTTATCCACAAATTCCTCCAAGTAGGTCCTGACATCAGATGAATGTTGTCCTTTCATAAACAATGCCCCAAAGATTCTTTCTCGATATTCGATAAGAATTCTAATATCTCCATGATCAATCGTTTTCAGTAAATCTTGAGATCTCGTCGTTTCTTTAATGAAAGATGTAATTGCAGAAAACATTCCCGATATCAATCCAGGATCTTGGTCATAAGCTTCGACGAAACTGTAATCAAAAATACCCCTTCCATCATCATATATTACATATAATGCTTGTTTTTCAATTTTTTCAAATCTGAAGCTGAATTCTGGTTCATAGATATCAATTAATGCATTGTTATAGAGATATTTTAGCGTAAAGTAAAATCTCTGTTTTTCTTTTTCATCAACAGGAACAATTTCGCTTAGTAATTTATTTTTATCAAGAAGGTTCAGAAATGTCTTAATTTCGTCCCGTTCTTTTTCTAATTCTATTGTGTCTATGTCTTCTCCTTTAGTAACTAAATATTGTATATCTCCTTTGATGTAGTCGTCAAAATACATGAATTCATCAATATTAGAAAAGATCGTTTTTTCAAAAGTATTCTCATTCAGAGACACGTTTTTTGTCTTGAATTTTTTCCCCATATATCTAACTATTAAACTCCAGATTATGATATTGAAAATATATCGAGTATATATATAAGGAATGGAAAGAACCCCTAATAGTCCACTAAGATCGGCATTTAGTCCAGCCGTTCGGAGAGTATAGAAATCAAATCCAAAGACTGATGTGAAACTGGTTTGACCCGTAATCCAATAAGTATCTGGTGCGAAGTTTATTATTGGATTTGCGCCCAAAAACATGAAAAAGACCGAAAATCCAATTAATATTATGAGGGAAGTTAAATATCCTAAGAATTTACTTCGCATCTTCTTTAAAGCATAAACTAATGATAAAACAGCTAATAAAGTTGGAGTTACAACAAGAATGACGAAAAGAAATACGTTCATTAAGTCGAAACCAAATGCATATAATAATGTTTGAGATTGATCAAATCTTGCTGATTGAACGATGTCATTTCCTTCATTAGGAAAGAAGGTTATAAAAATTGGATTAAACACAAGGATATTAAGTAGTAAAAAGCCTATTACCGCCAGAATACTATAAGTTATAATATATATGACGTTTCTAGAAGAGATTGATTTCAATTTTTCTTTTCGATGTTTCCACCAATGAATAATTTTCACGAAGATTAAAAGTGAAATGGGCTCAAAGAATTTTAAAAATAGGATAAATATGACTGAAGCCATGAGGAAATACGCAAAAAAGTATATCACAATTAACAATGATTCCGAGTATTGAGCAACAAATAATACAATTGAAAGGATTGAAATTGGAGCACCTACTGAATATAGACTTTTATATGTTTGATTTCTTATTGTTTCACCAAAATTTCGTCCTTTTAATGCGATTTTAGAACTATAAAGCAACTCAATACTGAAAATGAATGTAGCAAGATATACAAACAATATTTCTAAAAACCAGCCTAAAGCAGTTTCACCGGTGGTTAAAGAGACGGTTTCTAAATTAGAAACGGTGAGGATTACCTGCAGGAGATAAAGTGATATTGGTAGTAGAACAATCAGTAATTTTAAAATCTCCTTTTCTCTTGTCCAATCGCCTTTCATGATGCCTTGTCGAATGAGTTCTCTAGGGCTCTCGTTTAATTGATATGTTAATAAACCTAAATTATCTCGTGTTGAACCCTCATCTTTTCTTAATCTTCTCCAAACATGTATTATCGAGATTAGTGGTGCCACAAAGAAGATAAAAGGCAAGTTTATTAACGGATACGTTGCAAATAATGCAATCAATGATCCAAAGTGAGCGGCGATATATCCAATTCCTAATCCCAGATCACCTCCAGTTAATTCAATTGGAGTTGCAGTAAGTTGAAATATTACTGGCAAAACCCAATAGACTAGATAAAAAACGATAATTCCTAATAAAAAACGGAAATATAATTTTCCAGTGAATCTTTTCTTGAGGAAAAAGTAAGGGATTGAAAGAATGACAATTGGGAGAATATTATATAAAATCGTTAGAAAAATTTCTATTGCACTCAAAATGATTACCTCTTATATTTAAAAAAACCTTATATTTTTAAGATGTATTAAGCAATTTTAAATATATTAGTTTAGGTATTATTACCTTAGTTAAGAATGAATATCATGAAACCTAAATCCAAGTTGGGAATAGTTACGGATGATGCTTTTGGTTTAATGCATGAGCCTCCCTATCCGAAACCAAGTTTTATATCATTTGAAAACCCGTCTAGAATGTCACATGTAGTTACATATTTAAAAAACCAGAGCATTTTTGAAAATGAACAAGTTGTGAGATTAGAACCTATAGAAATTGCTGAATCGGATCTATATTTAGCACATTCTCGTTATCATGTTGATTCTATTAAAAGGATTTCATCCCTTGGAGGAGGTTTATTAGAAGAGGAGGTGTTTGTAACCGAGGATACCTTCACGTTAGCGAAAATGGCAGTTGGAGGAGCGATTCAAGCGATATTATCAGTTATTAGTGGTGAAATAAATCAATCTTTTGCGTTGATTCGTCCCCCAGGTCATCATGCACTTCGAGAGAAATCATCTGGTCTCTGTATTTTTAACAATATAGCAAATGCGATTTATTATGTAAGAAAATACATGAATTATCAAGAAAAAATCGCGATTGTAGATATAGACGATCATTTTGGAGATGGTTTAGCGAGATATTTCTATGAAGATCCCAATGTATTATATTTCTCAATACATGAATATGATTATGATATGGGAGATCTAGGGTTGATTGATGAATTAGGCTCATATGAGGGAGTGGGAAAGAATGTTAATTTTCCTGTTCCCCCTGGAATTGTAAATCAAGACTTTTTGAAACTTTTTGAGATTATTAAGCCCATTTTGACAGAATTTCGACCAAGTATAATTATCGTAGCTGCAGGATTTGACATGTATTTTGCAGATCCTATTGGAAACTGCCAGCTAACTAGTATTACATATCATCAATTTGCCAAGAGCTTGTTAAAATTGAGTGAAAAAATATGTGAAGGGAAATTAGCATTTATTCTAGAAGGAGGATATAGTATTATTGGTTTAAAATATTGCGTACTTGCCATAATTAAGGCGCTATTAGATGAAACATATAATCCTCCTGAATTTGAAAATGTATCTCTTCCAAATACAGTCAGTAATGAAGTTGACAAAATAAAAAATATGTTATTAAAACTGTTAACTCCATACTGGAGGGATCTATAAGACCAGTTCAACGTTTATAATTATAAATGAAAAAAGTTTTTAAATTAACTTAGAAAGACGGAGTGCAAATGTTTGGATGGAGAATAAAGTATCTCTTGGTCCTACTTGAGGATTAATGTAACAAATAAGTGCTCCATCTCCACCGATGGGAATTGGTGCGATAATTACATGTCCTTTACCAGTAATATTTGTTCCGATTTTTCTTTCTTCGGTATTTTCCACAAGCATGTATTTAATTCCTTGAATCGTTATACTGGACATCCCTTTCTCCCCTAATGCTAGTTTAGTCTGGAGTAATTCATTAATGGTGCTTAGATCCCCAGAAATATCCCAGTTTTCTGTTTGTGTTATTAAAGATCCTGATTGGTTTACGATTGCCACACCAAAAACATTCTGTTCCTCATTTAATAAATCATCAATAATTGCTTCTATTTCAGCAGTCATTTTATTCAATTTGTTTTATTCTAAAAATTTTATACAATAAGTATAATTTAAATCTACTCATAAAATCGATTTCTGAATTTAGGTTAAATTTAACAATATAAATTAATATATTATGTTAATAGACACTTATAAAAAATAAAATTTAAAAATCGGTGAAACAAATGGCTTTTAGATTATGGAAAAAAGCAATCTTAATGACTTTACGAGAGAAGAAAATGTTTACGGTATTTATTCTTATTTACACCTCATTAATCTTTCTCACCAGTCTTTTCATGCAGTTAGCTTTTACGGGAAACCTTGGAGGAATTGCTGGTTTCTTTGTTTTAATCTTTTTTGGTGTTAGTTTACTTCTTTCGTTGTTGTATGCTTGGATAATTGTAGCAAGAAATCGAAGAACTTGGGCTACATTAAAATGCATTGGTTATACAAATTCGGACATCAACTCTTTGGTCACAGGGAAAATTTTTTTTACAACATTCTTAGGTTTTCTCATTGTTATTGAAATCCTATTTCATTATACAGCGGGAGTTGGATACCTTCAATCTGCAAATCTTCTGACAGGAATACCATTAGTGTTGATTGATTTAATTCCGGTAATCTTTACATTCATACCTTTTCTCGCAGTTCAAATCATAGCACTACTTTTAGCAAATAGAAAAATCTACAAGGTACGACCAATAATTGCATTAAAGAAGGTCGGAGAGTGAGAAAAAAAATGCCAATAGATAAAGATACAATGATTGAGGCTATAGATGTTAATAAAGAATATAGAAGAGCGGGAGCTATAATAAGAGCTTTATCAGATATTAATCTCACGATAAAATCTGGAGAGTTTGTAATTGTCCAAGGTCCCACGGGATGTGGTAAGAGTACGTTACTTAATGTTTTATCAGGATTGGATTTACCAGATTCAGGAAAGATTATTTTCGATGGAGAAAATATAGCAAGGGCAACTGAAGATCGTTTAAGCAAGATTCGCAGGCAAAAAATAGGATTTGTTTTTCAAGATTTTAATTTGGTTCCTACTTTAACAGCGATCGAAAATATTTCAGCACTACTATGGCCAACAGTATTGAGAGAAAAAGAAATAGAGAATAGAGCAATAGCTGCATTAAGAGACGTGAATTTATTGGAAAGAAAAGATCATTATCCTGTTCAAATGTCTGGTGGAGAAAAACAGAGATGTGGCCTTGCGAGAGCGATTGTACACCGTCCTAGAGTAATTTTAGCTGATGAACCTACTGGGAACCTTGATCCTGAATCAGAAAAACAAGTCATGGATTTATTGAAGAAAATTAACAAAGATATGGAAACAACTATCATTGTTGTGACTCATAGAGCTTCTCTTTCATCTTATGCGGATAAAGTTATTTCAATGGAAAAAGGAGCAATCCAAAAAATCAAATAATAATTTATTTAAATTTTTATTTTTATTCTAATTTGTCAAAAAGGGTTAATCTATTAGTAGAAATTATTCTATCCAAAATTATAAATACATGAATAATGTCTGAATTAGTAATAATACTATTAATAAAAAAATTGTTGAATATTTTTATAAAACTAGGTGATTCGATATAGGATTCGGCAGAGTATGTTGGAGCGGATGTGTCGGGATGTTATGTTTGATTCCCATGGCATGGATCAGCTTCTCTTTTCTTGATTTAACTGGCTCCATCACAGGAGGGTTGATTACGAATTTAAATTCTGCATTAGGTTCATTAGGAACTGTTTTACCAGGCATAGGTACTATAATAGGAATAATAGGTGGGGCGTTCATTGGATTGATCCTGATATTCTTGTTCCCAATCCATTGGTGTATATTTTATCGTCCTAATGATGTAATGTTAATAATATCAGTCATATTACCTTGGATATTGTGCTGTACGATAACAAGTGCAATTTCTGCTCATTCACCGAGAGGAGGTATTCACACGAGCTTAGCAATAGGAATTGGTTATGTAATTCCTGCTCTTGTCATTTACTTCATTCTTCCATTCATCCCCATGGTAGGCTCAATTATCACGGGAGTCATCGACGGTTTAGCATCAGGTCTTACAGATTTACCATATGCTTTAGCTGTTGGAACGTCTATCTTGGAAGGTTCTCTCGTTGGAGCCGTATTTGGGGGATTTATAGGCAGTCTAAAATATAAACCTGAAGGAAAAGGAGCTAAAACCCCAAAGATGAAAAAATCAAAATCAGACGAGGTATCTTCAGAGCCCACTTTAGGTGGTACTGGAACAGATTTCTGCACTAATTGCGGTGCTAAATTAACATCAGACGATACTTTTTGTACGAATTGTGGAGCAAAAAATTAATCCAATTTTCTACCAATTTTGCATATAATTTCTTTTTTAATTTTTTTTGCGATAACATAACTTTTTCATTATTTAAGGAAAAAATACCATTTAAATTGATAAATTAATATATATATATAAAACAAGAGTGAAAGGTGCAAGTCTATGGCAAAAGAAGTAAAAGGATTAATAATCTCTCGATTAATAGTTCTCATTTTAATTATCATGGTACCTCTCAGCACTTTCTTGATTTATGATTTAGTTGCATTTAGTTTGTGGTATTCTACTGATCCCGTTTTAAATTTTTGGTTGATTAAAATAATAATCCCTTTAGTATATGGAATTTCATGGATATTTTTCTTGATTTTATTTGCTAATAGGCTTGCTAATGCCCTAGAGTCTTTCAATGAAAAAATAGACGTTGTACCTTCCCGTTTGAAGTTTTTTTACGGAATAAATGCGATATATCTCTTGTTTATCTTCGTATTTCCTCTTATCACGCCTATAATTTCAATCCTCAGTTTCGCATCATTTGCTTGGCGTTTATCAACACATGGAAAAGAAGATTGGGAGGACGATACGTCAATATCTTTTTTCACTAAATTATTAATGGTTATTTTTGCGCTAGTTCCTATTTTTTGCACTGTCAGTATTATTCATCAATATCTGGATTTATCAATCTATTTATGGAATAACATATGGATACGAATTTTACCCTATCTATTTATCTTTTCTTATTCGCTATTTACCGCTTTAGCGATTGGATCCTTAGTAATATTGTTTTCAAACAAAGGGATAAGCGATTATGAACAATCTTATTCCTTTAATCCCAGCAAAAAGCAGAAATTCTGGAAAGTAAAGATTTTGGAATTATTTCTGTTTGGTTTATTTTTATACATGGATGTGATGCGACACTTAGGTATTTACAATTATGATATCGTAGATACGTTCTATTTGGCTGGTTTCATTATTATCATCTTCACATCAATTGTAAATTATGTTGCAGGAAAATCCGAGAATAAAGGTTTCAAGGGCCATTTCTTGGGATATTTAGTGGCGATAGTTTTCATAGGTTCAAATGTCATATTCACCAGTGCAGAAATTTCTGAGTTCTTAAGAGTGTGGTCGTTGGTCCTTACGGCGATTATCTATATTTTTATCCTAATTTACACTTTTCTAACTATTGAATGAAAATTCCTTTAAAAATAGGATAATAGAAGTCATGTTATAATACTAAATTTGATAGAATATAGTCTATCATTCACGTTTTTAACGTTATTCAGATAAATTATTATTTTATGACCGTTAGACAAAGCTTACGAAGAATTTTTCCATGTATTATATCAAAACACCGACAATATCAGATTTTCTATTTGAATAGAATATAAATCATTAAAAACCCGAAATAAATCTATATCTATAAGATCAAATTTTATATTAAAAATGTGATCAAATATTATGAAAAAAATTAGTTTCAAATCAGTAATGGTATTAACCTTGCTGGTCGCTTCAGTAATGGCGACTCCTGCCATGGTTGCTGGTTATGAACATAATGATGGGATCGAATACAATCAGATAAATATTGGAACTCCTGAAGCACTTGCAAGCGCTTTTGGATCGATAGGGGGTATGTTTGGATCATTAGGTTACGGGGGGAATATAATAGGAAGAGTGTTTGAAATGCTCTTGATGCAAACGTTAACTAACTTCACTAATAAAGAAGTCATACCTGGAGTATACGTTCTCAGTGCATTCTCCGAAGAAACGCATAATGGAACCCGAGACTACGATACTGGAGTGTCTGAATATTACTTACCTCCTGCTAATTATAATCAATCCGCAATCGCTGGGCATGGAAGTGCTTATTGTGAAGTCACGAAAGAAGGAATAGCTAATTATTCACTCACTATAGGTGCTGGCGTTACTCTTCTCATTTATGATCAAGACAAATCTTTCATTAGAGCTGTTGAAAAATTATTAGATTTTTTCGAGAAATTTAGGAAATATAATTTCGAAACTCAAACCGTTCCAAAGGAATTAATTAGCAAAGGTGTTGAAGTTCTTACTTGGTTCTTGATTCATATTAATGATATCTTCACTGGTGATGAGTTATTTGCCTTAAATCCAATTACTTGGCAAAGCATGAAAATAACTCCGGGATCAAATTTTAATGTAACCAAAACTTGGAAAGTAACTGGTGTTGGTGATAATGCTATAGATCTAGGTGATCCTTTAATGAGTCCTATAGCTGGAGCTGATGCAATGTTGACTTCATGGAATGACACTGCCAAACTTAATAAAGATAGCTACATGGAATGGCTCTTACGACCAACTGATGACGCTTCGTTAGTTGAAACCTTGTGGACTTCATTTACTTTTGACTTGATCCAATTATGGGTCAAGAATTTCGAGATCCACATTGATGCCTCTGCAATAATCGACTTAATAGGAGGAGGAAGTGGTGGTCCCGTAGATGTTGCAAATATTTTTAGAGGATTGGACATTGATTTTTACTTGTTTACCCATCACTTAGCTGGTGCGTTCTTGTATAATGATACAAATCACGATGGCATGCTTTCAACCCAATACGTCAATTCTTCGGTTTTCATCGATGGTGTTCAAGCCCAAGTGCCTCAAAGTTCTGAAGTGACTCATCGTATTATGTTGGGAACTGTTGATGACTTTGCATTCGAACTTCCTCATAAAACGGGAACGAACAAGATTTCTTGGGGTTTGACACTGAAAAATGTGGTTATTACTCCTGTTCCATTGGGCGTGGATTTAGGAACATACTTGGGCGCTACGGATGAAACATTAGGATATATCCATTTTGGATTCTCCTTTCAACCGCAAGAAGTCGCACCTGGTGTGTTAATAGCTCCAATCAAGTTAGATCAATTCTTTTCACCATGGAACAGCCCCGACACTCCATATGCAAATAATGATATTACTAACTTAGATTTAGCTATCATCTATCTATCCACAATGCTTCATTTTCACTTGAATGTTGCCGTATTAGGAGAAAAACCCGAGGATCCAACGTCTTCATTGGATCCTGCTGATGATTATAACAACCAGACTCATTCCTTGAGTGTAGGAAACTATCTCGGCAGCGCATTTGGTAGCAATGAATTACAATTTGTGGACATTGCTGGTCCTGATTATTCCTATGGTAATAATATCACAAAAAATACTGCTCCAGCATCAAGTAGCATCATTCCGTTAGCACTATATAATGCTGAAGTTGAAAGGCATGATACCTTCCAGGATGATACGGGTATGCATTTCAATACTTTCGCTACGGATATTGCGTTAAATGTTAGTTTTAACGTCGTAGCTTATGCTGTCTGTTTCCCAGAGTTCGAGAATGGAAATGGTATTTGGCATGATCCAACCTTCAGTGTCTACATGGTTTTTGAAGCCCAAGGTTTTTGGGCTTTAATCCTATTGATTGCTGGTGTTGGTTTAGTTGGTGTTGGAACCATCCTAATCAAACGACGTAAGGACGCAAGGTTTTAAGATATTTTTATTCAAATCTTTTTTTTATTTTTCTTTATTTTTTATTAATTTAACTTATATAAGGTATCTCTATACCTATAAACTGTTCAATTATCTAAATATCCTTTGATCAATATCCATTATTATAATCACGAAAATAATAATAGCGATGTTAGATTAAGTGAAATTAATTCGCTATATAACTAAGGAGTGATTTATTATTCCAATAATTAAAGAAGATAAATATCAAGTAAATGAAAACAAACGCTGGTTCCAGAAATGGTGGCCAAAAGGGGTTCCAAAAAATGTTGATTTCCCAGAGATAACGATAACTGAATATTTCGATGAACAAGCGAAAAAATATGCTAAGGACAAGTTCATTTGGTTTTTAGATACGGTGGTAACTTACGAAGAATTTCAAGGTTATGTGGATCGATTTGCTACGGCTCTCAGTAATCTAAATGTTAAAAAGGGAGACGTTGTAGCTTTACTGATGGGAAATTGCATCCAATATGTTGTTGCCTATTTCGCAGCAGTGAAAATTGGAGCTATTACAACAGGAGTAAATCCTACCTTTAAACCTTTGGAAATTTTGCATCAATTAACCATGACTAATGCAAAAGTTTTGATTGCATATGATGCCATGTTCGATGAGAAGAGTAAAAGTCGAATTAAATTTAATCTACCATGTATAGAATCTATAATAGAAAAAACTAATATAGAGATTTACATTTCTACTAATTTAGCAGATTTAGCTCACGGTTTAGGATTTAAGAGGATCTTAGGCAAATTAGTAGGAAAGATTCCCAAAGGAAAAGTAAACGTTCCTAATGCACATAAGTTCATGACTTTATTAGATACTGAACCAAACGTTCCAAAAGTCAATATCGATGTAAAAACACATCCTGCTACATATATCATGACTGGAGGGACCACAGGCTTGCCTAAAGCAGCTGTATTAACTCACTTTAATATAGTATCAAATACTTTACAGTGCCAAGCTTGGTTTGGTGGAGAAAATCCAGGTATTGGAAATCTAGGTGTTCTTCCATTTTTCCATAGTTTTGGTCATACCGTAGTCATGCACGCCACAGTCGCTTTAGGAGGGTGGATCTTTATGTTCCCGTCACCACCTCCAACAGAAGAACTCTTGGAACATATTGAAGAAATGGACGCTCCTGAAGGTTTATTATATGCTGGAGCTGAAATCCTTTTCAAGAGGATTGCTGATTTCCCACATCTTGAAAAATATCCAAATTTGATGGGTAAGCTTAAACTTAGTGTTTCTGGAGCTGGTCCTCTTCATGCGCCAGTCAGAGATGCATTCGAGAAAAATACAGGAGGACGGATAGTTGAAGGATATGGGCTTTCTGAAGCAACTCCAGTTGTAAGTGCAGGAAGTTTATTTGGTGAAAGTCCCCTTGGGACAATTGGAATGCCATTTCCAGGAACTCTATGGGGAATCTGGCCTGCTGATGATTTTAACGCAGGTCCAATTTGTTTAGGGAACCCTAATGATAAAAATTTTGGTGAAGAATTTACTGGAGAGATTTGTGTCAACGGACCTCAAGTAATGTATGAATACTTGAATCAAAAGGAGGAAAGTGATGACACGATCAAGAATTATGATGGAAAACTATGGTTATTAACTGGAGATATTGGTTTCATGAATGAAGATGGTACGATTGAAATTAAGGACCGTAAAAAGCAATTGATTAAAGTTGCTGGTCATTCAGTGTTTCCAAAAGAAGTTGAATCCATGATAATGAAACATGAAGCTGTTTCAGAAGCTGCAGTTTCTGGATTGCCTGATCCTGCTGGAAAAGTAGGAGAGATTACTAAGGCATGGGTTGAATTAAAACCAGAATATGTTGGTAAAATCACAGAACAAGAATTGATGGATTGGGTCCTTGAAAACTTGACGAAATGGAAATGTCCAGCCATTATTGAATTCATTCCTGAAATTCCCAAAGATGTACTTGGTAAGGTTCAACGCAGGATCCTCCAAATTAACGATCCAATCTGGAAAGAAAAGCATCAGGATTCTTAAATATATGATTGCTCTTATAATTCCTGATTTTTTATTTTTTATTTTATTAAATTTTTAATTACTCTAAAGCATAAAGCACTTTTTTAATAGATATTATTTCGATCAATTTACACTGATTCTCTAATCTAATCGAACACTAATTATTAAAAAGTTAGAATTTTTTTAATATTTTAAATAAGTTTGAAAGTCAATTATTGGAGTGAATGAAAAATTACTGATTTTAATATATATATTTTAGAACGATTGATTCAAGAAGTTGCTCCTGAAATTGTTGATATTTATAATATTCGAGAGGATGAATCTGAAGAGCAAAGTATAAAAACGGGGAGACTCCATGGAAGTCGAATATTAGGCATCATGTTAAAGTATTATTTTGAAGGGAAGAAAAAAGTTACTACAAGAGATGTAGAATTTGAATATAAAAAATATTTCAAGGAAATTGCGCGTTCTACGATCTCTACGTATTTGAACATGCTTAAGAGTGAAAATACACTTTATAAGGAGCGGGATGGTCGAGTTGTATTCTATATATTATCAGAAAACCCTCCAGAAGACATAAGTTCTTTCTGGTTTACTCGACTCTTTTGTATCGATCCTATTTATTTCGAAAGAGCAATTTATTTTGCGAGTCTTTATTCAATTGCTGATAAAATCATACAAGAGTATGAAATTAAAGAAGAAAAAGATAAAATCATTTTTAATTTCAA